>Ga0208895_1001509_pt1 | contig 9670 bp, 8 predicted proteins | sample ETNtaG_10_FD_185765 | JGI IMG/M metagenome (GOLD analysis project Ga0208895, IMG submission 185765) | Marine microbial and viral communities from oxygen minimum zone, Eastern Pacific Ocean - ETNP201302SV82 (SPAdes) (version 2) | ecosystem: Environmental > Aquatic > Marine > Oceanic ... | reverse complement strand
TCGAAGCGGCTCGGCTTCGGTCGACGTCCAGCACTGGTCGTCATCGACTTTTGCCATGCGTACCTCGATGCCGACTCGCCTCTATACGCCGGCGTCGAGGACGCCCGCGTATCGTCAGAGCGACTTCTGCGTGCGTCGCGGGCGGCCGGAATTCCGATCATCCACACGCGTGTCGAGTTTCAGCCAGACGGCGCCAACGGTGGCGTCTTCTTTCGCAAGGTCGACGCCCTGAAGTGTTTCATCGAGGGGAACCCGCTCGGCGAACCAGGCCCTGGTCTCGAGCCACAGTCCGGCGAGGTTGTCGTCATCAAACAATACGCGTCAGCGTTCTTCGGCACTTCGCTTGCGTCGACACTGACGACACTCGGCGTAGACACCTTGATCCATGCCGGCGTCTCCACCAGCGGTTGTGTGCGGGCCACCGCCCTCGACGCTTGCCAGCACGGCTTTGTTCCGATTGTGGTTCGCGAGGCGGTCGGCGACCGCGATCAGGGCGTCCACGACGCCAACCTGTTCGACCTCGACGCGAAGTATGCCGACGTGGTTTCCGAAGACGAGACCCTCGCGTACCTAAAGGGGTTGGACTGATCGACTCGGCCCCGTTCAGTCCTCAACTCAGCGTTTCTACGAAAGCTTGCTTCGGGGCCACATGCAGGCGTTCCAGCCACCTCGGTGTAGTCTCCGGCTAGTGGAACAGCGTTCCTTAGGAGGTTTCGTGTGCCGGATGTTGTCGGATACCGAGCAAAGATCGGCGTGGTCGTGCCGTCGACCAACACGGTCGTCGAACACGACCTCAACCAGGTGCGGCCACCCGGCGTCACCTTTCACAGCGGGCGTTTCTTCGTCGAAGCCCCAGACCTGAGCACCGATGAAAACTTCCTGCACTTCCTTGGGTTGATTCGCGAGACCATCCCCACCGCACTCCGAGACCTCATGACCTGCGAACCCGACTACATCTTGATGGGGATGTCGGCTGAGACGTTCTGGGGAGGGAAGGAAGGAAACGCGGCATTCGAGGCCAGCGTGCGCGGGCAGACAGGCGATCTCGGGATCACTTCGGGTGCAGATGCGTGCAACGCTGCGCTCGAACGTCTCGGCGTCTCCAACATCGCGTGTATAACTCCATACCAACCGGTGGGCGACGCCCAGGTTGACGGCTATTTCTCCGAGTGTGGCTACGACGTGAAGCGAGTTCACGGTTTGAAGTGTGCGACCGCCACCTCGATCGCCGACGTGCAGCCCGACACCCTCCTGGACGAACTGAAACGCCTCGATGGTCCCGACATCGATGCCATCATCCAGTGTGGAACAAACCTGTCGATGGTGGCGGTGGCCGACAAGGCCGAGCAACTGCTCGGCAAACCCGTACTGGCCATCAACGCGATCTGTCTGTGGCACGCTCTGCGGGCCCTCCACATCGAAGACCAATTTTCGGGCCACGGCATGATGCTTCGCGAGTTCTGAAATGCCCGCAGGCGTCTCGTCCATCGCCGCTCCACATGTCGTAGTCGCCGGTGCCGGCCCGGTCGGTTGTGTGGCCGCCGCGGTGCTTGCGAAATCCGATGTTCGGGTCACCTTGGTCGAGGCAGCTCCGTCACTTCCTCGCGAGCTGCGGGCCTCCACGTTTCATCCCGCGACCCTCGAGATGCTTCGACCGTACGGCGTCGTCGACGAGATGATCGCCCGCGGCCTCGTAGCCCAACACTTCGCCTATCGAGATCGTCGCGTCGGAGTCGTGGCCCGATTCGACCTCGGCGAACTGCGTGACATCACGAACTACCCGTTTCGCCTTCAGTGCGAACAGTTCAAGCTGTGCGAGATCCTTCTCGAGAAGTTTGCGTCGAACCCGCTGATCGATGTGCGCTTCAGTTCGGCCATCGGGGCTGTCGAACAGCGGTCCGAGGGTGCTGCCGCTGTACTGACCAACGGCGAAACAATCGAGGCCGATGCTGTCATCGGGGCCGACGGTGCCTCGAGCGCTGTGCGCAAGTCGCTCGGTTGCACGTTCGATGGCATGACCTACGCCGACCGCTACCTCGTGGTCTCGACGCCCTATGAACTGTCCGACCACATGCCCGATCTCTCCTACGTCAACTATGTCTCCGATCCCGACGAATGGATGGTGCTCCTGCGCACCGTCGATCTCTGGCGAGCCCTTTTCCCAGTGTCCGACGACGAGACCGACGACCAGGCGCTCAGCGACGAAAGCGCCGAGCGGCGATTGCAGGGTGTGGTCGCCAAGCCGACTGCATACGAGGTGGCCCACCGCACGATCTATCGCGTGCACCAGCGGGTAGCCGACCGATTTCGTGTGGGGAGGGCGGTGCTCGTTGGCGATGCCGCACACGTCAACAACCCGCTAGGCGGCATGGGAATGAATGGGGGAGTTCACGATGCCGTATTGCTGGCGGGTGGGCTGGCGGGACTTTTGCACGGCACGGTGACCGATCAGCAGCTCGATGGGTACGCAGCGCTTCGTCGCCAGCTGGCTCTCGACTTCGTCCAGAGGCACACTCACGAGAACGCGGTCACGCTTACCACGCCCGACGCTTCGATTCGGGCAAAAGCACTCGAGCAGATGGCCGAGCGGGCTGCGAATGTCGACACGGCGTACGACTACCTGCTGCAAGCCTCGATGATCAAAGCGGTGTGGGCGATGGAAACCGAGCTCCGCGCGATCGACGCCTACCCGTTCGGCTAAGAGGCCGGGTCAACCCTGGTAGTCGAGAACCAGGAGTTCGTCGGTCATCGCTGACACCGGTTAGAGCAGTGGAGGGAGCGAAAGGCACCCTCGCCCGGACGTTCGGGGGCGCTGCTCGGCACGGTCGAGTAGCCGGCGCTCTTCGTTTGGTTCTAGTCTCGACACTCATCGAGTATGAACTCGACCGCCGCGTCAGGCGGCCGCCATATGGAGGAACCCCCAGACATGATCCGCAAACTGCTCGTGTTTTCGACGGTGCTCGTTGCTCTCTTGGGTCTGATTTCGGCTCCAGCGTTCGCCGACCACGGCGTCGCGCACAACGGCGAAACCGCCGATGTGTCCAATACCGAAGGTCTCGTCCAAGACCAGGTGGTCACCGTCACCGGCCACGGGTACGAACCGGGCGCGACGCTCACCGTGGTGCAGTGCTTCATATTCCCGGCCGCTGGTCCCGCCGACTGCGAGCTCAGCAACTACGGCCAGTACACCGCAGAGGTCGGCGCTGACGGCTCGGCAAGCATCGACTATGTCGTGAATGTGGTCGAGGGCCGCTGCGATGCAACCACTCCGTGCTTCATTGTGGCTAGCGACGGTATCGGTCCGGCGGCCAACGCCGTCGCCGTCGAGGTGACCTTCGCCGAAGGCGCACCAGCGACCACCACTGCGCCCACCACAACGGCGGCGCCAGCTACCACAACGGCGGCGCCAGCTACAACCGCCGCACCTGTAGAGGCAGACACTGCCACCGATGATGAAGGCGATTTCGAAGCCGCAGCCGGCAACGACGAAACCGAGACCGACGGCGGCGGCCTACCCGGCTGGGTGATACCGCTTGCGATCGCTGTCGTCGTCGTGGGGGCGGCTCTTGCCAGCAGGAAAAGGAAATAGGTTCGCCGGACACCGAGGTCGTCGCCGACTCCTGGCGATGTCGGTGGTGCTCGTCGCCGCCTCGTGCGCCGGCGACAGCGAGATCGTCGCCCCTTGGGGAGTGCAGTTCGGTTCGCCCCGGGCCGACACCTCGTTTGGTGTCGCGGCCGCGCCCGATGGTGACGTCGTCGTGGCGTTGGCTACCGAAGGTGCGTTCGGTCAACCAAATGCCGGCGGTCGGGATGTTGTGCTCGCCCGATACACCAGCGAAGGGTCGGCCGTATGGCAAATGCAGGTTGGCGGCGAGAGAAACGACTCTCCGCTCGGTCTCTCAGTGTCGCCCGACGGGTTCATCTATGTCGGCGGTTTCACCGAAGGCTCGTTTGCCGGTGAAAACGCTGGCTCGGCAGACGTATGGCTTGCGAAGTTCGACGGTGATGGAACCGAGGTCTGGCGCAGACAATTCGGCGGCGAAGGCTGGGATCGAGGCTTCGATGTCACTGCGTTCGATGGTGGTGCGTACATCACCGGTTATACGGCGAGCGTTCTCGACCTCGCGACCGATCGTGAAGGGTTCGATGGTTTCGCCGCTCGTTTCGATGCCGACGGCAATCTCGAATGGATCAGCCAGGTCGGCACCGACGCTGCCGATTGGGGTCAGGGATCGAGCCTGGCGCCTGACGGAGGCCTGTACTTCACCGGCTACACCGAAGGCGTCTTGGGCGACGCCCACTCGGGTCGAAAGGACGCCTTTGTCGTTCGCATGAGTCCGTCTGGCGACGTAGTCTGGATTCGCCAATTCGGTACGCCAGAACTCGATTGGCCCCAGGGCGTTGGTACGACCGCCGATGGTGGGGTCCTGCTCGCCGGATCGACTGAGGGCGACCTCGATGGCCCGAACGCAGGGTTGCGTGATGCGTTCATAGCGTCGTTCGACGCCGACGGCAACCAGCGGTTCATCACCCAGTTTGGCACCGCCGGAGCCGACTCGGTCTTCGAGGTGCGGGCGGTCGCCGGTTGGGTCGTGGCTACCGGAAGCACCGAAGGCGACCTCGGCGGTGCATCTGGTGAACGCGACGGTGTGCTCGTCTGGCTCGATGCCGATGGCAACGTGGCCGCGTTTGACCAGTTCGGCTCGTCGGGGGTCGACGATCTCACCGGGCTTGCGGTTTCCTCGAGTGGCAATGTGTTCTACGGCGGTGGAACCTTCGGCGATCTCTTCGCCACCAACGAGGGCGACTCAGACGTCGTGCTCGGTAGCGCCACGGGACCCGGCGATGGCTGAAGACGCGGCGGGCAAACAGGTGGTGGGCAAGCGCGGCCGGATAGCGGTGATCGCCCCGTCTACCAACACGGTCGTCGAACACGACCTGGCGATGATTCGCCCCGAGGGCGTTACGTTTCACACCGGCCGGATGTACATCGAGAACCCAAGCCTCGACAGCGACGTCGCGTTCGAAAGACTGCTCGACGAAATTCGCCAGTCGATCACCAGTGCCATCCGCGACGTCATCACCTGTGAGCCCACGTATCTCTTAATGGGGATGAGCGCCGAAACCTTCTGGGGCGGCGTGGCCGGCAATATCGCCTTCGAGGACCGGGTCCGGCGCCGGAGCAACGGACTCGGCGTCTCTACCGGTGCGAGCGCTTGCCGCGATGCGCTCCGGGCATTTGGCGCCGAGCGGATCTCGGTGTTTAGCCCCTACCAGCCGGTCGCCGACCGGCATGTGTCGACCTTCTTCACCGAAGCCGGATTTGAAGTAGCGTCCGTCACCGGCTTGCGATGCCCGTCGGCTACCGCGATCGCCAAGGTCACCCCCGAGATGCTGACGCCGGTCGTCGAGTCGCTCGATGGCCCCGACGTCGACGCCATCGTTCAGGTCGGCACCAATCTTTCCTTTGTCCACCAAGCGGCACAGCTCGAACACGAGTTGGGCAAGCCAGTCCTGGCGATCAATGTCGCTACGCTCTGGCACGCCCTACGGGCGACTGGGATCGATGATCAAATCACCGGCTTCGGGAGGATCCTTGCCGAATACTGACTCCCATACCTCTCCTCGCGGTGGGGTGCTCATCGAGGACCTGACCGAGGCCGAACTCGAGCGCGCCCACCGAGTCGATTCAGTACTTCCGGCGCTGGCCGCTCGCGCCGTCGAAGCCGACCGATCCGGCGAGTTTCCGATCGAACATGTCCAGACGATCTCCGAGGCCGGACTGCTCGGCCTTACCGTGCCGGTCGAGTACGGCGGACTCGGGGGAGGCCTACGTGACCTGGCGGCTGCGACCTTCGCGATGGCGACCGAGTGCGCATCGACATCGCTCGCCTACTTCTTCCAATGCAGCGGCTCGTCTCGCGGTCTGTTGCCTCTCGCAGCGATCGACGCCGGCCTCTTTCTCGATGACGACATTCCGATAGTTCGGGCCTTCGGCGAAAGGGTGCTTCGGCGGATGGGCGACGAAGGTCGCTGGGTCGCCAACTTCGCCAGCGAGTCGGTGCGAACCAAAGGCGCCGCGGTGACCATCGCTACCGAGGCATCACGTTCCGACGGCGGCTGGGTGATCAACGGGGTGAAGTCCTTCGGCTGCGCCACCGGAATCGCCGACGATTATCTCGTCACAGCGAAACTCGACACCGGCGACACCGTCGCCGACCTCGCCGTCTTCCTCATCCCCCGGGATACCCCTGGTGTTGGTGAACGCACCAAATGGGATGCGGTCGGAATGCGCGCCACCGCCACGCATGGAATCACCCTCGAAAACGTCTTTGTACCGGACGATGATTCGCTGACCGTGCACGACTCTTTTGTGAACATGACCCTTGTCAGCCGTGGAAGTTTCGTTGGCAACCAGGTGGCGCTCTCCTCGGTGTACGTCGGCGCCGCCCAAGCGATCTACGACTTCGCGATGAACTATCTGACCAGCACGAAATACGCGGACTCTGACGACCCCATCGGGAGCAGCGATGTTCACCGACAGCTCATCGGAAAGATGCGCAGCCACCTCGACACGGCATTCCTGTGGGCTCGGCGCCAAATAGCGATCGAGACCGCCGACCCCGGCATTCTCGCCAAAGGCGACGTCGTTGCGAACTGGCGCATCGCCAAGGGCGAAATAGCGGACAATTGTTTCCAGGTTGCGGTGCACGCCATGAAGGCGTGTGGTACGTCGAACACCGGAATGGAAGGGCCGATCTCTCGCGGGTTTCGCGATCTTTCGATGGCCTTGGTGCAGGGATTTCCTGCCGAACGTGGTCGACTTGAGGCTGCGTCGTACCTGGTTTCGGGATCCGAAGGGGCCCAGTTCGGAGTGCTGAAGTCATGAATAGACTTGCTGGCCGACCATGGTTTGGTCCAGGTCTCGGGGTGATCCTGTATCTCGTTGGCTTTAACGGCGCGCTGCTGCACGGGATCGGCATTGGCTGGCTCAGACTCGGCCGCATCGCACAAACCGTCATCGTGTTGGTGGTAGTGGGTTTGGTGGCTTACCTAACGAGCGATTATCTCAACGAACGCAGATCGGCGTATCGCACCGCGGTGCGGGCCGCTGGGGTGAACGACGGCAACGCGGGTACGTTCGAAAGAACCGTTTGAAGGCACAGCGGAAGCACGAGTGAGGACCCGATGTCGACCATCACGAAACGACTTGGCATCTGTCTGTTGATGCTGGCGCTGCTTACAGCCGGCTGCTCACAGTCGGCGAGCGATCCGGAAGGTGCGTCAACCGATTCGACCAAAGCTCTCGAACCCTCAGGTTCATCGAGCGACATAGACGATGACGGAACCGACGGCCCGGCAGCAATAGCGCCTGCGGGGGCTGACACGCCAGGGGTCACCGATGACACCATCACGGTGTCGTTCATCATCACCGATACCACCGCGGTAGCAGCGGCATTTGGCTGGGAGGTGCCGACCGAAGGCAACCGCGAAGCCCAGGTAGCGGCGCTGGTTGAAGACGTCAATGCCCGCGGCGGCATAGCAGGTCGAACTGTTGATGCCAAGGTGCATGTCTTCAATGCCATCACCGACGGCCCGGTGGCTGAAGAGGCGCTCTGCAACGCGATCACCCAGGACGACCAGGCGTTCGCCGTGGTGATGACCGGGCAGTTCCAGGAGAATGCCCGCCCGTGTTACGCCAACGCGAAAACCCTCATGCTCGACGCCACGTTGTACCCCGTCGACGATGTCGGGTTCGACGAACTCGCGCCGTATCTGTGGTCGCCCTTTTTGCCGTCCTACGACAACCTCACCGCAGGTATGGCCAGCAGCCTCACCGACAGCGGGTGGTTCAGCAGCGGCACGGTGGGTGTTATCTCCATCGACTCCGACCTGAGCCGACGCGCCTACGAGCAGAAATTTGTGCCGGTACTCGACGCCGCCGGAGTCAAGGTCGCTTCGTTCAACACCATCGACCCCACCGACGGAACGGTGTTCGAGAACGGCTTGCTCCAAGCGATCGTGAACTTCAAAGAAGCCAGCGTCGATCGGGTTGTGGCCATCGGCGGGTCGCGGCTCATCTCGTGGTTCATCAACACGGCTATCACCCAAAACTTCGAGCCACAGTACGCAGTCTCTAGCTACGACTCACCCGACTTCAACATCTTCAACTACGGACCCCAAATGGTCGGCGCCACAGGAATCAGCGTCCTCCCCGGGGCCGATGTCGCCGACGATCAGTGGCCATTCCCCGCCAACGACGCTGAGGCCGCCTGCGTCGATGTCTTCTCCGATGCAGGTCTCGCCATCGACGACCGAGCGACGGTTCGAACCGGGTTGATGTTCTGTGACGCGTTGCAACTTCTCACCGCCGCCGGCGACGGCGCCGCCGAGATCAGCGCCGCAGGATTCGGCGAAGCCATGTGGGCGCTCGACACCAGCTTCGAAGCAGCGTCGGTCTACAGCGTGCAGTTCGAGCGAGGCCAATACGCAGGCGGTGGCGCCTTCATGCCGTTCGCTTTCGAAGCGGGATGTGAATGTATGGTCGTCAGCGGATCACCTATCGACTTCGATGGCTGAACGAGAGGCCCAGCCTCGACATCCCCGAGTGCTCCGGGGCCTGGCGCTGCAAGCGGCGGCGATCACCGCGCCGCTCACCGTGTTGTTGTTCTGGCGGGTTGAGGTGGCATCGCGGCTCGACCTTCTCGAGACTCTTGTCGGCGAGACCGTGTTGTTCGGCTGGTTGGCAGTCGGCGTGGCGTGGGTGACCGTCCGCACCCGCAACATGTTGCCGGCTGGGTCGCTGCTGTTTATGGGTGGGGTCGTTGCCGCCGTCGGACTGGCGCTGATGGCTTGGACGATTCAGTTCGGCCTCTTCGTCGGCGGCGGCGCACTGTACGTCGTCGGCGCCGCACCGTCGCTCGTGTTACACCGGCCACTTCTCTCCATGGCGGCGTCACCTGGCGATCGTCTGCGCACGCTGTCGCTGTACTGGGTGGGCGTATCCGTTGGGGCCGGCTGGCCGTTGGGTCTTCGCATTCTCACCGATGTCGGCTACGACACCGTGTTATGGATCTCGTCCGGATTGTGTCTTATCGCTGCTCTATCGATTGGACCGCACGCGCTATTGCATGACGACGATGTCGAGACCGAACCAACCGCTGGGGTTCTCGACGCACCCTGGCCCCGCCGGTCGTACGGCGCGGCGTTCGGGGTCGGACTGATCGTATTCGGCGGCGCGCAACCCGCCTGGCACATCCTGGTCGACGAATGGCAACGAAGCCCTCGCCAGGTCGCCGCAGTGCTGGGCGTCGGCTGTTTGGCCAGCGCTGCGGTAAACGGGCTTGGTCCTTGGTACCACCGCCTCGATCGACTAACCGGCAGCCGTCGATCCGATGCGATCGGCCTGCAACTGCTAGTCGCCGGTGTATTGGTTTCCATCGGTTCGATGTCGACCACCTACATCGGAATCGTGGTGTGTTGGATGATCGCCGGCGGGGCCATCGGGCTCGCTGCGGCCGCGCTCGATGCTGCGGTCTTTCCGGCGGTCGCGCCGTATCTTCGCCGGAGCCTCGCCTTCGGGCAGTTGGTGTTCCTGACCGTCGGCGCAGTCTTCGGACTGGTCCTACTGGAGATCTTTCCCGCCTCGCTCAGCGAGCAGTTGCGGTTA
>Ga0208895_1001508_pt1 | contig 9671 bp, 8 predicted proteins | sample ETNtaG_10_FD_185765 | JGI IMG/M metagenome (GOLD analysis project Ga0208895, IMG submission 185765) | Marine microbial and viral communities from oxygen minimum zone, Eastern Pacific Ocean - ETNP201302SV82 (SPAdes) (version 2) | ecosystem: Environmental > Aquatic > Marine > Oceanic ... | reverse complement strand
GGCATTCCGTGATCAGGAGAGGCTGCCCCGCCAAGACCCGGAACCTGCGCGAGTGTTGCGCCCGGATGGACGCCACGCGAGATGTCGAGCGCGAGCCGCGCAGCTTGAGGGTCAAAAGCGGCCTTGCCGGCACGCGACACCTGGCGCTTGACCACCGCCTCGAGGTCGGGACGTGGATCGGGAAGCTTCTGGAGCCGTCCTGCGTCTCGCCCATGGGCGAAGTCAAGGCTCGCAGGAACCGCAAACTGATCGTCGAAATGAACCGTTCCCAGCAGCGCAACCTCGACCTTCGGGTCGCTTGACAGCCGCGGCGCATCCATGGCCGCGTATCCACCCTTCATGCCCTCGAGATCGAGAGGCACATTCACCTCAAAGCCACCTTTGAGCGAGTGCCCCTCGAGCGGCATCATCGCCACGCGAGGCGCGGGCTCGGGAATAGTCTCGGGCTTCACGGCATCGGCATCAACCGTCGGGCGAGGTTGAGGCGTCGGAAGTTCCGCGGCCAACTCGACGATCTCTTCGAGAGCATCTTGCCGTGGCTCCGGGATAGGTGCTGCCTGCGCGACACGGATTTCGACGGCGGACTTCAGTGCGTCCTCGCGCGCAAGTGGTTCGGGCAGTTCTTCCAGTTCCGCCATGCGCCGCTCCTCTTCGAAAGCGGCCAGTGCTGCCTTTCGGGAGAGGGGCATGGCACCGAGATCGGGCTCTGCCTTGGCCATCACCCGCGCCAGGGCTGCATCACGCGATTGCGGACCCGAAGCCAGGCGCATCGGTGCAGGCTTGGTGTCTTCAAGAGCCGCACTGCGGGAGATGGGGCCAGGATGGATGACGGGATCATTTGCGACAGCAGGCACAGCCTCCGCTGCGCGCTGATCCTTTTCGTTGATCACCGCTTCAGGAACGTCGCTGATACGGGGCTTTGGCTCTGGAGCGACCTGCGCTTCGGAAATCTCGCTCTCGACGGCCTTTGGCGCGGTCCTTGTGATGGCCCGATCCGCCTGTGGCGCCACCTTGCGTGGAGCCGTCGCTTGCGGGAAACGTGCGGAGCCATCGGCATCGAAGCTCGGTGCAGAGGGCGACAATCGTCCGAAATCCACCTCACCCAGGCCAGGCAGGCGCATGGCGATCGTCCGACCGGGCTTCGGCGAGCCTGCGGCCGGGCTCGTGCCAAGTGCGCCCGACAGGAAGGAATCCTGCGTGCTTGCAATGTCGCGCGGTGTGCGATCCGAGCGGCTGATTTCTTCAGCAAGGCTCTGCGGCATGTCCGGCGACAGCATGGCGCTGTCATCGAGCGAGGCAGGTTCGGTCGTTTCTTCCTGAACCGGGTCGATCCTTGGCGCATCCGTCTCGACCTGCATGTCGGGGGTCAGCATCATCGGACCCTTTGCCTCTTCTGGCTCAGGAACCGGAGCATCCTGCGGCTCTGGAGCGGTCGCGGGGCGCGTGTCTTCCCATTCGATCTGCACTTGCGGGGAAGCGTCACGCTCGAGCAAGACATCGGGTGCCTCGGTCTCTTCCTGAGCGGGCTCAGCATCGACCACAGAGGGCGTCTCAACGCCGCCGACATCTATTCTGATGTCCAGGTCCTCGGGGAGAAGGATCACCGGGGCGTGCTGCATCTCCTGCGCTGGAACAGTCTCGCCCTCTTCCACACCCTCAGCCGGAACCTCATCGAGTTCCTCTGGTGCGAACGTATCGGACACTGCCTCATCGTGCTTGGCGTCCTCGATTTCGACGACGACCTCGGATTGTGCCGACTGTGCCTTGGCATCCTCGATCTCGACGATGACGTCAGGCGTTGGCAATACCTCCTTGGCGCTCTCGATCTCGACGATGACCTCGGGATCATCGACAGCCACCTCGGGCTCATCGACTTCCGCGGCATTCGCCGCCTCATCCATCTCCACCAGATCGTCGATCTCGATCAGAACCTCGGAAGGCTGCTCGGAGCCCTCCGTGGACTCGGTTTCCTCGAAATATTCGACGACCGTGATCTTCTCATTGGACGCAGTGGGGCGCGCCTGCGGGCGCCGAGAGGCTTCGGGCGCGCGAGAGAGCCCGTCTTCGAGCATGCGATCAAGTTCGCTGCGACCGGCAAGCTGCTCGGCCGGCTCTTCAGGCTGGGACGGCTCTTTGGGCTGCTCGACCGGGTCCGCGGCCAAGGCCGCGGCGCCGACACTATCCGGACGCGGCATTGGGAAAATCCCGAGCGGGTCCAGCATGCGGCGCACGCGCTCCTCGATCTGCCGTGCCTTCGGGTTCTCTGTCGGGATCGGTTCGTCGCTCAGGACTGCAAAGGCCCGTGTATCCTCGACCACACCCGTGGCCGACACGGTCAGGTCGCCGTCCGTCTGGAGCAAGGTCATCTGACCATGCTCGCCGAGTGCGATGCATTTCTCGACATCGAGAATCTCGCACAGGGCGCGCGCCCGGTCGCGGCCCTTCAGGCCGACGAAGTCCATGCGGTAATAGACAGTTCCCTGCTCGACGAGCCGGGTAAAGACCATTTCGCTGCCTTCCAGCAGGCTGCCGTATTTCTCAGACAGCACCTGCCCGAGCTGCACAAGGATCTCGCGATCCCGAGAGCGAAGGGCTTCGAGCTTGACCTCCTGGCGGTCGCGCGAGGCCATGAGTTCTTGAATGCGGGCTTCCGAGATCGGGCTTGCACCTGCGATCTGCCCGAAGCCGATCGAACAGGCGATCAGCGCTGCCAGTCTTTTGTCCATTGGGGTCACTATTCCGGTTTATATGCGGCTTGGGAGGAAATAAGTTCATCCCCCTTGCTGGAAAAATTCTCAAAAGCATCCTGAGCGACCGATGCGGCCAAGCCGCAGCCTGAGTTGCGGAAAAAAGAATGCGCCGGCGGGAATTCCGCCGGCGCATCGCTTCGTTCAGGATGCTGCACTTGCGGCGATCACCGCTCGTGATTGTCTTTGCTGCGGCTCAGATCGCGCTCACGCGCGGTTTCCACGCCAGCCTGTGCGGTCGTCGCAAAGGCCTTGGCTGCGATGTCGCGCGCCGGTTTTTCGCTTTCGGAGGATGCCGCGAGCGCAATGCGTCCGAAGGCTTCGGCCACCGAGCCGAACGAAGGCCCCTGTCCGCTCTCGATGTTCTTGAAACTCCGGCGGATGCCGGCGAGGGCTGAGCGACCTTCACGGCCCATGTCGCAAGCAGACAGGGCTTCGACGGTCTCCTGACTGGCCATGCGCAGCCCACCCGGCTCCTTCATCGCGGCCACGCGCGCCTGGTCGGGCGGCTCCTGCATCGCGATAACCCTTGGGTCATCGGGCGACAGGCAGCCCGCCGATACCATCAGCCGACCCGCCTCACCTGCATTCAGGCGGCGGGAAATGGCGAAGGCGGCGGGAGCATCTCCGGCGCGGGCGAAGTCGCGATCGACGCGCTCTGCCGATGAATTGGCGAGGCGCGACATCCCGCCGAAAATCCTTGCCGGTGCACCCGGCTGCTCGAAGGCGTCCTGATTTATCATGTCCTGCTTCTCTCGAGTGGTTCTGGTCTTCTGATCGGGAGATGCGGCCTCGCATCGCGCTTCGAAACGGGTATGGCAGGAAAATGCCCGAAAACCTTCCGAGTTACGGCGGAAGGCTCAATCTCCTCTCCAACCTCAAGCGGTGAAGGTTGGAATGGAGATAGAGATGCCAAAGTTCATTGCCCTCTGCGGTTACCCCAAGGCGGGCAAGTCGGAGGTCCAGAAGATCATCAGCGAGCTCTACGGCTACGAATCCGTGGACGATTCCGAGGCGCTACGAGATGCCGGCAAGGTTCTTTACAACCTGACCGACTGGCATGTCTCGACCCAGCCCGGCAAGGCCAGTCTGATCGATATCGCCGGGAAACAGATCACGGTGCGAAAAGCTTTGGGTGAACTCGGGAAGTTCTTCGAGGCCCAGGACCCGTTTCACTTCCCCAGACTTGCGATCGCCAAGGCGGTCGAACGGGCGCCCGAGGGGCGGTTCGTCTTCGCATCGGTGCGCCGCGATCAGCCGATCTTCTTTCGAGAGACCGGCGAGGCCCTGATCATCGAGGTAACCCGGAAGGGAACCGAGGCACGTGATGATTTCGACGAATATGATCGCAGCTGTCTCGACTTCAGCATCGAGAATATTCTTGACGAAGACGACCTGGAAGGGTCGAAGGCCCGTCTCCGTGCCCGGGTTGCCGAAATGCTTGATCCCATCCTTGAGCGCAAAGAGCTCGCACCAGCGCAAATCCGGCGCATTCTCGAGCCCACCGACTGAAAGAGGTCGCTTGCGCGTTTCCGACCCGCGCAAGACGACCTTATTTCCCGGCAAATAGGCATCCAATTTCCGGGAAACACCATGAACGACGAAACGCCAGATCAGGCCGCCGAAGACACCAAGGTGGCCGAAACCATGCGGCTGACCACGCTCGACCTGATCACCATCCTCCACAATCACCGCCATCACGAAGCCGGCGAGGTGATGAGTGGACTGATGCGGTTCGAGCGCTCTCTTGCTGGTGCGGTGGATGCCATCAAGGCCGAGCTCGCCGCCAGTCCTTCGGCAGAAGCCATTTACGACGCGATGAACGAGCCGCTCGAATACGCCATGCGCTTCGGCGCCACCGATCTCATCCTCGTGGCTCAGCGCGCCTACGGCAACTTCGCGCCTCTGCTTGACGATGATGAAGCCCGCTTCGGTGGGGCGGCAGCGGCGGACGCGGTGGTCTGGATGACTGTCGCGGAGCAAACGCGTGTTGCCGTGAAGACACTTTTCCACAGCTCGATGCTCCACGGCCGTGCGCCGAACGGAAAGCGCCTCGAAATCTCCTGAACCCAAGGAGCCCGCCAATGACCTTCATGCCTGCCGACCTCCTGGAGGCGGAAGACGCCCCCGTGCTCGACATACAGAGCGGCACCCGCGCCCGCGCCGGGGACGCGCTTGTCATCAACCTTTTCGGCGGCCCGGGCAGTGGTAAATCCACGCTCGCTTCGCGGATCTTCTATGAACTCAAGCGCACCCATATCGAGGCCGCCTGCCCCGAGGAGCACGCAAAGCTTGCACTCTGGTCGGGCCAGCCCTGGCTCCTCGATGAGCAGGTTGTCATCCTTGGCCGCACCTGGGAAACCATCCACGCCCTGCGCGACAAGGTCGAGGTCGTCATCGTCGACAGTCCCATCCTGCTTTGCTCGGCATATGCTGGCGCCAACGAACCCGACTGCTTTCATCAACTGGTTCGCGACATGCATTGCCGCACCGACCGCGTGAACATCATGATCGATCGAGATCCAGCCTTGGCCTACTCCACCAATGGCCGGCGCGAAACCGAAGAACAGGCGCGCCAGGCTGATCTGCGGATCGAACATACGCTATCGCAATGTGGCGAGCCCTATACGCGGCTTCCCTCCTCGGCCGATATCGGTCGGGCAATCGCCCGGCAGGTCCTGGCCCGCCGGGCAGCCTGATCAGGCCGATCGGAACGCGGAGATTTCCGTTTTTGACCGAGTGGCGCAACATTCCTCGAAACCCACGAGGAGCTGGTTTTCCATGATACGCGCAAGATCCCTTCTTCCCATCCTTGCCGCCGCCTCGGCGGCAATCCTGTCCCTGTCAGCACCGGCCCGGGCCGGCGAGTTCTCGGCCATGGTGGCCGATGTAAAGACTGGCACGATCCTTACGGCCGACAAGATCGACGGGCCCCGCGCGCCCGAGCTTGTTGCTCGACTGACCACGATCGCGATGGGCATCCAGGATATCGCCGATGAGACACTCGACCCCGAAGAGGTTCTCGAGATCCGCTCGGGGCGATCCGTCTCTGCGCTCGTTGCGCTTCAGGCCACGGCATTGGGTGAAGAAGGATACCGAGCCCCGATGACAGCTCTGGCCGCGCGGATCGGCTACAACGCGAAGCTCTTCGAGGACCGCCTGCGTGCGATCCGCACCCGGGCCGGCCTTCGTGCGACTGAAACGCGCGTCGTGCGAGGCTCAGATGGCGGTCCTTCCTTCGAGGGCCGCAGCACGGTGCGGGACACGGTGCGCCTGGCGACATCCCTGATGCGCGCTCATGGCGCACTCGTCGATGAGGTCTTCGACCCGGCCACCGGCGAACTTGCGACGACGCATATCTGGATGGCCGAAGGCGATGGATGTCTTCTTGTCGCCGACGGCCCGCGCACCGGCCGGATGCTGGCCGCGGCCCTCACCGGAGCGCCGGATGCGCCGCAATGCTTCGAGACCGCCGCCGTGCTTCTGGCTGAGCAGGACCTGCGCATTCTCGAAGCGCGTTGACGCGCTCTCAACGTCCCCGTTCAAACATCTCCATGCATGTCAGGCTCCCGGAAATTTCGTGATCGATCCTGGGCAGTAAGTCTTGCCGCCTGCAAGGCATGAAAAACGGGCGCCCTCCGATCGGAAGGCGCCCGTCAACTCGCAGCAAGGCTGCAAATCAGGTCAGCAGGATACCGGCATGACGCTGGTCTTTTTTTGCCCGCAGGCGCTGCAATCGGGGCGCACTTCCGCCAAGGGCGTTGTGGCGCCGAAAGTCTTCTTGCAGGCGTCTGGTTTGTGGGTTTCTTCGTGATCGCATTGCGAACAGGAGATTTTGAGACCCATTCCGCGTTCGGCAAGGCCGCCTACGGTGTTGATGTGACGCACTCCCGACGACGCGGGCCGGTCAACGAGGACGTTGGCGAGTTCCTCGGCCTGCGACCCTTTGCGAATCTTCCTGAAAATGTGGTTTTGACGTGCCATGGCTCCATCCATTCTTACCCGGCAGGATGCGCCGGAATTCAGGAGTTCGGTTCAATCAGGCTTCTGGCAAAATTTTCGCAATACCGATAAGAGGTCGCTTCCGTAGACGGGGAGTCGACACAAACTGATGGCTGCAAGGGGCGACGTAGGGGCGGCTTCGGAACCACTCCCGTCGAGCCTGGCTGGCGAGGCTCGACGAGAGCTGGTCCAAAGCAGCAGGAGAAAGAAAATATGACGATCAATGCAATGACGGTCACCGCCGGCGACGCCCTCAAGGTTCTCAAGACCGGCTGGGATGTGCAGAAGGCGCATGGCATCAAGATGAGCTACATGATGCACGGCCGTCCGGGCATCGGTAAGACCCAGATTGCCGAGGCGCTTGCGCTCTATATCGGCGGTCCGCTCTACGATATCCGCCTGACGCAGATTGACACCTCGGATCTGCGCGGTCTGCCCTACTACGACCACGAGACCCAGACCACCAAGTGGTATCGCCCCGAAGATCTGCCGAGCTCGCCCGAGCCGGCCGTGCTTTTCCTCGACGAGATCACCTCGGCTTCGCCGTTCCTTCAGCCGACCGTCTACGGCCTGCTGCAAGAGCGCCGCGTGGGCATGCACAAGATCCCCGACAACGTGATCATCGTCGCCGCCGGCAACACCGTCGATGACGGCGCCGTCGCCTATGAGATGGGCACCGCGATTGCCGACCGCCTGGTCCACATGTATGTGGCCGCGGACGCCGAGGACTGGGTCAAGGGCTATGCGGTTCCCAAGAACCTGCACCCGGCGGTCACGGCCTTCATCAAGACCCGTCCGGACCTGCTCGAGACCTCGGTCGAGAGCCAGAAGAACGACAAGATGATCGCCGCCACTCCGCGGTCCTGGGACCGCGTCAGCCAGATCATGTATAACGTGACCGATCGTCAGGTCCGTTCGATCATGATCGCCGGCACCATCGGCGAAGAGATCATGGCCGACTTCATGATCGTCGCCGAGGACATCGAAGCGACCGTTCAGGTCACCGAAATGGTCAAGAAGAAGCGCTCGGATCGTCCCAAGATGTATCCGACGAACCTGCACGGCCTGAACGCGATGGTCTATGGCCTGCTCGGCATGGTCAAGAAAGAGAACGCCAACGAGGTTCTCGAGATCATGGTCGACCTCGGCCGCCTGGCCAAGCTGCGCGAGGACAAGGCGGACGAGCTGCGCAAGCTGCCGCTCGCCGAGCTCGCCACCCACGGCTTCGAGGATCTCCTCGGCAAGCTGATGGACATGGGCCTGTCGCAGCTGGTGCTCGATAACCCCGCCTACCAGGACTACATCGAGGTCCGCAAGGAACTCGGTCTGGCCTGACGGAAGATCGCAACGCGGGCCCTCGGAAACGGGGGCTCGCTCGACCGGTCGCGGGGTGATCATTCGAACCCCGCGGCCGGATCGCCGCCCCCAAGACATCTTCCGGAGAAATTGACCCATGGATCAGGCACATTCCCAGCGCGCCACCGTTGCCCTTCAAAAACTGGCTGAAATCGACCCCGCCTACATGTCGCTTTCGCTGTGGTGCAAGCACCGCGATACCGACGGCTTCGACGCTGTCGAGGTCAAGGAAGGCGAGGACGGTGAACTGGTCGCTGAAGAGACCAAGTTCGAACTTGCGCCGGCCTATACCGACGGCTCCACCATCTGGTATGGCACGAAGTTCGCACAGTGGACCCTCGACGAGCAGGTCGGTGTCTGTGCACACGAAATCAGCCATGTTGCATGGCGCCACGTAAACCGCGCCAAGAAACTGCGCGAGCGCTTCGGCGAGCAGTTCGACCACGAGCTGCACAACATCGCCACCGATGCGATCATCAACCAGGCACTGCTGCTGGCGGGCTATACCCTGCCGCGCCCCTGCATCATTCTCACCGAGCTCTTCAAGGAGACCTGGGACGAGGATATCTCCGCCGAGGACGGGCTTCAGGAATACGACGCCGAGAAGCTCTACATGCGCCTTATCAACGACAAGGAGAAAAAGGGCGGCAAGGGCGGCAAAGGCCAGGGTGGCGGCCAGAGTGGCGGCCAAGGTGGCGGTCAGGGCAAAGGCGAAGACCAGGGCGAAGGCAATGGTGGCGGCAAGAGCGCAGCCGAACGCGCCAAGGACTATGCCAAGGGCAAGGATTTTGCCAAGGATATGGACACCCGCGGCAAGAGCCGTCCCGAGGACACGCAGGCCGACAGCGAATGGCAGCAGCGCCTCGCGCGCGCCATGAGCCACGGTCGCGCCGCCGGCAAGGGCATCGGCAAGATCGGTCACCTGATCGCCGACCTGCCCAAGTCGCGCACGCCCTGGGAGGTGATCTTGCGCCGGCTGGTGACCAAGGCGGTAACCCGCTCCCCGCGGATCTCCTACGAGCGGCCGACGCGGCGCTGGCTCGGCATGGAAGCCGACGCCATGCAGCGCGGCGTGCCCGTTCCGGCCTATGAGCCCGGTATCGTCAAGCAAAGCGACCGCCCGCGCGTCGTTGTCGGCGTCGATGTCTCCGGCTCGATCTCCGATCCGGTGCTGAACCTCTTCGCCGGCGAGATCGCCTCGATCGGCAAGAAGACCGGCGCCGAAATCCATGTCATCGTCTTCGACGACGGCGTGATTTCCGAAACCAAGGTCGACGGCGTCGACTTCGAGGCTGAGATCAAGAAAATCGAATTCGCCCGTGGCGGCGGCACCTCCTTCATCGAGGTCGTCGACCGCGCCGCCGAACTCGATCCTTCGATCATCGTGATCCTCACGGACATGTATGGCCCCTTCGGCAAGGCGCCGGGCACCACGCCGGTAATCTGGGCAACCCCCGAGGACAATCCGCCCTCGGCGCCCTTCGGCAAAGTCCTGCAACTGAACCAGTAAAATTCATCTGAGAAGGCCGGCCGCGTTCGCGGTCGGCCTTTTTTCATTGTTCGGCA
>Ga0208895_1001495_pt1 | contig 9718 bp, 9 predicted proteins | sample ETNtaG_10_FD_185765 | JGI IMG/M metagenome (GOLD analysis project Ga0208895, IMG submission 185765) | Marine microbial and viral communities from oxygen minimum zone, Eastern Pacific Ocean - ETNP201302SV82 (SPAdes) (version 2) | ecosystem: Environmental > Aquatic > Marine > Oceanic ... | reverse complement strand
TCATCCAAACCATCTTTCCGGGGTTGCAGTGGATTAGCAACAATATTTTCTATACGTATCTCTGTTACTCCTGGACGGCCTAAATCCTCCTTTTCGGGACCATGTATCAATGCTTCAAGACCTCTTCCCAACCGTTTAACAGCCATTTGTAATTATCTCCTCTACTAGTGTCATATAATCCTGCGCTCCTACTGAATTGGCATCGTATAATAATGCCGGTTTCCCAAAACTAGGTGCCTCACCCAGTCGTACATTGCGATGAATGACCGTTTTAAATAATTTATCGCCAAAATAACCTTTTACCTCACCAAGTACTTGTTTAGATAAGTTCAATCGACCATCAAACATTGTAACTAAAACACCCGCAATTTTCAAATTCTTGTTTAAATGCTGCTGTACCAATCGAATGGTATTCAGCAGCTGACCCAGTCCCTCCAGTGCATAATACTCTGCCTGAATAGGGATAATTAAAGCATTAGCAGCCGTCAGGCTATTAAGTGTGAGTAAACCCAGTGAAGGGGGACAATCAATGATTATATAGTCGTATATCCTTTTGACATTTGCCAATGCTTTTTTCAGTTCTAATTCCCGGGCGATAACACTAACCAATTCAATCTCTGCGCCGACCAAGTCATTCGTTGATAGAATTGCATCAAGATAATTAAAGGTAGTTTTTGTAATAGTATCTTTAATTGGTATTTCATCCACCAATGTCTCATAAATGGTATTTTCGGCGCGCTTTTCAATAATTTCTGCTATACCGGTGGTGGTATTTGCCTGGGGGTCCATATCAATCAATAACGTTTTGATCTCACTCACGGCCAAACTTGCAGCAATATTAACTGCTGAAGTTGTTTTACCAACACCGCCTTTTTGATTCGTTAGGGCAATAATTTTGGTCATATTGCAGATTTAAGGATTGTATTATGTATCAAGAAAACAAGATAAATTTAATTGTCTCTCCAAGGTTTAACAAGCTGGTTACATCCCTGAATATCATATTATTCAAGTTAGTAATACATCGCAATTTGCATAAATTTTAAGACAATGATAACATTGCTAAATTTTATTATGTTCTCACTATGAGTTTCATGAAAGCATTAGTAAAAAAATCTCCAGAGGAGGGTCTTTGGCTGGAACAAATGCCAATACCTAAAATTGGCACCAATGATGTATTGATAAAAATTATAAAAACGGGGATTTGTGGTACCGATCTGCATATATATCACTGGGATGAATGGTCCCAATCAACCATTAAGTTACCGTTAATTATCGGTCATGAATTCGTAGGAGTTGTTGAAGAGATAGGTCTGGGGGTAACCCATTATAAAAAAGGTGATATAGTCTCTGGTGAAGGCCATATAACCTGCGGTTATTGCCGTAACTGCCGCGCCGGGTCACGACACCTGTGTCATAAAACGATTGGTATTGGCATCCAACGTGATGGTGCTTTTGCTGAATACATGACGTTACCGGAGAGCAACGTATGGCCTGTACACAATGATATTGATACGGACGTTGCCGCCTTTTTTGATCCGCTGGCCAATGCAGTACACTGTGTTTTGAGCTTCAGTATGGTAGCAGAAGACGTTCTAATAACTGGGGCAGGCCCAATCGGCTGTATGGCAACCTCCATATGCAAACACCTTGGTGCGCGCAATGTTGTAGTGAGTGACATCAATAATTATCGTCTGGACCTGGCTACTAAAATGGGTGCCGATAGAATTGTGAATATTCAGAATGAAAAAATTGAAGATTGTTTCAGCGAATTGAAAATTTCCAGTGGATTCGATATTGGCTTGGAAATGTCAGGCAATCCCAGTGCCTTACAGGACATGATTCGCACCATGTATCATGGTGGAAAAATTGCGCTCCTTGGTATATTGCCTAATGACACATTGGTCAATTGGGATAATATCATATTTAAAGGTCTCAAAATAAAAGGTATTTACGGCAGAGAGATGTTTGAAACATGGTACAAAATGACCCAGCTCATACGTGGTGGCTTGGATGTGTTACCAATTATTACCCACAAATTTAAAGCTGAGGACTTCCAACAAGCTTTTGAAATGGTTGATACCGGTCAATGCGGTAAAGTAATACTAAACTGGGATTAGTATGAACAAACCAGAGAATATTTTCAGTGCTAAATTGGCTGAAATAAAAGCAGAAGGTCTATATAAAAAAGAACGAACAATTACCACACCACAAGGTGTTACAATTTCTACCCGTGAAGGCGGCGAAGTCCTCAATTTTTGTTCCAACAACTATTTGGGCTTATCGGATAATGCAGAAATAAAAGCCGCTGCGCAAGATGCACTGGAAAATCATGGTTTCGGTATGTCTTCTGTTCGCTTTATATGCGGCACACAGGACATCCATAAGGAACTGGAACGAAAGATTTCAGAATTTTTTCACACTGATGACGCCATACTGTATACATCCTGTTTTGATGCTAATGGCGGTCTATTTGAAACATTATTAGAACCAGATGATGCAATAATATCAGACGCCTTGAATCATGCCTCCATCATAGATGGAATTCGACTCTGCAAAGCTCAACGATTTCGCTATAATAATAGTGACATGACCGATCTCGAAATCAAACTTCAGGCAGCACAGGATAACCGCCTGCGAATGATTGCTACGGATGGCGTTTTTTCCATGGATGGCTATATTGCCAAGCTAGATGAAATTACCGAATTGGCAAATAAATATGACGCCTTGATCATGGTAGATGACTCTCATGCCACTGGATTTATAGGCCAGACAGGGCGTGGTTCTGCAGAATATCATGGTGTGATGGATAAAGTGGATGTATGGACTTCTACGCTGGGAAAGGCGTTGGGAGGTGCTTCAGGCGGTTTTACGACCGGAAAACAAGAAATTATCGATATGCTGCGCCAACTCTCGCGACCCTATCTTTTCTCCAATACCTTAGCACCTAGCATTGTAGCTGCTGGTATAAAGGTGTTTGATATGCTTTCAGCTACCACAGAACTCCGTGATAAACTGGAAGAAAATACGCTCTATTTTCGGGAAAAAATAAGGGCTGCTGGATTTGATATTAAAGAGGGTGACCATCCCATAGTGCCGGTCATGCTCTATGACGCCGTCCTGGCCAAAAAAATGGCTGCTGAATTATTAGAAAGGGGTATTTATGTGATCGGCTTTTTCTATCCTGTTGTGCCCAAAGGAGAAGCAAGAATTCGCGTTCAAATATCTGCGGCAATGGAGATTCATCAACTAGATGAAGCGGTGGATGCATTTACTGAAGTTGGGCAGAAATTGAACGTATTAACTTGAATTTTCTTGGTGGAAATATAATTTGGCACCTCATTTCTATGCACGGTATATTCGCAGGCTTTTTTGATAGAAAAGCAATTCGATAGATAAAATGTCTAAAAACCTTACACCACGGTATATCATCATTGGCATAGTTCTGGCTTGGGCACTGTTAACGCTGTGGCCTTCTGTTAAATATCAGCAATTATCGTCTGAGGATATTGAAGACATGCGGGAAGCCGGTACACTCGAAACTCTCGAAAATAAAATTATTAAGCAAGGTCTGGATCTCAAGGGAGGTATTTACATTGTTCTAGAAGTAGACCTGCCGACACTCGTTACGACTCTAGCTATTAATAAGGATGCAATATTTGAACGTACAGTAAATGAAGTGCGAAATATCCTGGCTGAAAACCCTCAGCAAGAATTTTTTACTGTCTTTACCGAAAAAATTAGTGAGAACGGACTGCGATTACCAAGATACTACGATGTCGATTATGGTGCCAAAGCTGAAGATATAATAAATAGCATTCGAGAACAGGCAGATGATGCTATTAACCGCGTTTTAGAAATACTACAGAACAGAGTTGATCAATTTGGTGTTTCTGAACCAACAATCCAAAAACAGGGCAACCGACGTATCATTGTAGAATTAGCTGGGGTTCAGGATTCTGAAAGGGCGCGAGCATTATTGCAAAGCACTGCACAATTGGAATTTTTTATGGTTAAATCCCCTGAAGTTACTAACGACATTTTGTCTCAGATCGACAAAGCTATTAGGGGAGATGAGGAATTGGAGGCCTTAGTTGCTGCAGTTGATGGTGAGCAGGCACAGACCGAAGATGGAGAGTTAGCAGTAAGTAATGACCAAACTATTTCCATTAGTGAACTTTTTGGCGATGATGGATTGAGTTCAGAGGATGCAGGAAGCGGAGACACAGCAGTTGTAGTAGATCAAAATATTTTTCAAGAACGACCCTTTTCTTCCATGCTGCGGGCCCTAGGAAATAATATTGCTGTACCAGAAAAGAATTTATACGCTATAAAAAAAATCATTAATAAACCTGAAGTTCAGGATAAACTATCTTTAGGAAATGGTCGTTTTCTTTTTGCCCCTGAAGCAGAGAATTTCACAACAAACACTGGGTTGGAAGAACCACTTGTTTACATGTATTATCTGGAACATGATGCTGATCTAACTGGTGGTGTCATCGAAGAAGCGAATGCAACGATAGGCGGCCAAGGAACAAGTGCTGTTGGGCAACCAATAGTTTTACTTGATATGAATAGTGATGGAGCGCGTACGTGGTCCCGAATAACTGGGGCAAATATTGGACGACGCATAGCTATAGTCTTGGATAAAAAGGTGCATATGGCACCGTCAATCCGCACGAAGATAACCGATGGTGGAACCCTGATCGAAGGTTTTGCAAACATGGACGAAGCTAAAGATATTGCCATTGTACTACGTGCTGGTGCTTTACCTGCCCCAGTGAAAATAATTGAAGAAAGAATTGTAGGCCCGTCTCTAGGTGCTGATTCCGTTAAAAAAGGAACGTATTCTGTCCTTCTTGGTTTGACACTGATCCTAGTATTTATACCGTTCTATTATAAGCTCTCTGGCATAATTGCAGATTTTGCCTTGATCTGGAATATTTTATTAGTACTTGCTGTCTTGGCATCACTTGGTGCTACACTGACATTGCCGGGTATTGCCGCCTTGATACTAACAGTAGGAATGTCCGTTGATGCCAATGTTATTATATTTGAGAGAATTCGCGAGGAATCAAGAAAAGGGAAAACTCCTCGAACAGCAATTGACAGCGGTTATGCTCGCGCACTTACTACAATTATTGATGCAAATGTTACCACATTGGTGGCAGCACTTGTACTTTATCAATTTGGCACAGGCCCTATAAGAGGTTTTGCAACAGTATTATTCTGGGGAATTATTATATCTATGTTTACAGCTATTTTTGTCACCCGTACAATTTTTAATTCGTTCACAGAACGTAAAAGTCTAGAAAAACTAAGTATATGAGACTAATCAAAGAAACTAAAATTAAGTTTATGGCACAATCCCGATTAGGATTTTACTTATCTGGTGCGGTGATCGGTGCGGGTATCATTTCCTTAATACTAGCAGGCGGACCATTATTAAGTATTGATTTTAAAGGAGGCACTTTTATGGCTGTGCATTTTACTGATCCGGTTGATGTGAATGATATCCGTTCGGCAATGAGTATTGTATCTATAGATGGTCAACAATTTGATTTTAGTAAAGCAGAAATAAAACTTTTTGGCAATAAACAGGATATTTCCGTCCGTATACCTCATATAGATGAAGAGCCTGTGAACTTCGCTCAAAATATTGTTAACCATCTTAGGAAGTCCTTTCCTGATAAAGTTCCTGAAGTGGAAAGTGACTTCATCCTCTCACTCGACAAAATATGGCCAAAAATCGGCTCTGAACTTAGTAATAAAGCTATTTTAGCTATCATTTCTGCGTTGGGGTTAATACTGTTTTATATTTCTATTCGGTTTGAATTTAATTTTGCTTTAAGTGCCATTGCGGCTCTGGCGCATGACGTATTTGTAACGCTTGGAATTTTTTCCATTATGGGATATGAAATATCATTACCCATTATAGCAGCTTTTCTTACTATTGTTGGATATTCACTGAATGACACCATTGTTATTTTTGATCGCATACGTGAAAATGTAAAATCCATGAAACGACTGACTTATACACAGGTTGTTGACCAAAGTATAAATGATTCTTTGAGCCGGACAATTATTACTTCAGTCACTACTTTTATTGTTGTTCTAGTTCTTTGGTTATTTGGCGGTGAAGTAATAAATCTTTTCGCGTTCGCCATGATGGTTGGGGTAATCGTAGGTACGTATTCCAGTATTTTTGTAGCCTGCCCTTTAGTGGTGCGGTTGCACGCTGGCAAATAACTTTGCTGTCCCTTCACTACAAGAATATTAATAACTTTCAATCTATTTTATGATATTATACAGCACAATGTCATCTCCTATTGGCCTATTAGGCATTGCCAAATCAAATAATGGAATAAGGCGGGTAATGTTTTCGAACCATGCACCATTTAAACAGTATTTGCAAACTGTATACCCTCAGGACAGTATAAAACGAGATGACGATGGATTAACTGATCCTATCAATCAATTAAACGAATATTTTAATTCATTAAGAATGAAGTTTGAACTAAAATTAGATTTGGTAGCACCTCCCTATTATAAAAAAGTATTAAAGATGGTAGCTAATATTCCCTATGGTAAAACAGCTTCATATAAAATTATTGCTGAACAGACCGGTAATTCGAAGGCGGTTCGTGCAGTAGGCAGCGCAAATGCAAATAACCCCATACCAATAATTATACCTTGTCATCGCGTCTTAACACATAGCGGGAAGCTTGGCGGCTTTGGAGGCGGCGAAGAAACGAAGGTATTTCTATTAGAACTGGAAGGCGCCTTGTAGTTAGATTCAATATACCAAAAACATGTGGGCATTTTTTAAACGCATTACATTTGCTGGTCTATTTGCAATAGTACCAATAGCGCTCACTTTTTACATCATAAAAATTATAATTGTATTTCTTGATCAGCTAACTGCACCTATTATGGAAAAGATCAAGTTGGAAATCCCTGGTTTTGGACTAATACTAACGGTGCTGATTATTTTTTCATTGGGAATATTCGTAACGAATGTTCTTGGACGGCGCTTGTTTTCATGGGCAGAACAGTTAATTTCATCAATACCTTTGGTGAACAATATCTATAATACCCTAAAACAAATAACCAATGCTTTCTCAGGTGCAACACAAACAGAAAATTACCAACGAGTTATCTATATCCAATATCCGCGGAAGGAATTATGGACAATCAGTTTTGTTACAGGTGAGAGTGTAGATGGATCCGGTGAAGAATACTATCATGTATTTGTGCCTACTACTCCAAATCCAACATCCGGTGTTTTCATCATTATTCCAAAAAAGGATGCGATTGAAGCTGACCTTACGGTCGAGGAAGGATTAAAGGCAGTAATCTCAGGCGGGTTGCTGGCACCAGAAAAAAGTCCACTGGACACGTAAGAATTCTTAGACAATTATTCCATTGTATTTTCAACTAATTCCTAAACTGTAACCAAATGATCGAACTAGTAATATTATTGTTAACCAGCTATATCACAGGATCATTCCCCACCAGTATTGTTATAACGCGTGTAATAAAAAAAATTGATATCAGAGAACATGGTAGCGGCAATGCAGGTGCAACCAATGTTTTCCGTGTTTTAGGCTGGAAATATGCTCTTTTCGTATTGGCATTTGATATATTCAAAGGCTGGCTGCCAACAGCTGTATACGCCACCAAAATTTTCCAGCAACTACCAGTTCCCGATCAAGGTTTAGTTCAAATTTTGTGCGGTTTTGCAGCAGTATTGGGCCATATTTTTCCGATATTTACTGGGTTTAAAGGTGGTAAAGGTGTTGGTTCGCTAATTGGTGTCTTACTTGCTTTATTTCCCCTTGTATTCCCATTTTGTTTGCTAATAGGCGTTGCGGTAATTACTACCACCGGATATGTTTCACTAGGATCAATATTTGCAGCAATTTCCCTGCCGATTATTATTTTAATTCTGCCACGGCTGGGAATGATCAGCCCCAATCTTTCTCTTGTTGTTTTTAGCCTTCTTGTGCCATGGGTTATCATCTTTACCCATCGAAGTAATATCAGCCGGATTCGAAATGGCACTGAAAATCGCTTTGAAAAAGCGATTATTTTCAAGAATAAAAAATAGATCAGAACTTTTGACCGATGGTCAAGTGCAGCGATCGGCCAGTAAATTGCCCATCTCTATACCCCCAGCCATAATCCAACCCAATCGTGCCTATCATCGGTGCCGGCATCCGAAATCCAAAACCTATACCGGCCATAGGCAATCCACTAAACAACTCTTTCCGGTCGCTGCTGATGAACCCCGCATCAACAAACGCAATAGCGCTCAAACCATATTCCTGCTTCCAATCAAACAGGTCAGTTGTGAAAACAGAGGTGGGAATAATTGTTTGACGTAATTCAGAGGATAAGATAGCGAAATGGTTTCCGAAACGATAGGCATTATCAACATTCGTATAAATTGTACCATTAGGAATTGACCAACCTCTAACTGTCTTAGAGCCGCCTAACCATGACACCCATACTTCATCCACATTACCAAATGTTGTCAAATAGGATACATTAAATGCTGCTGTCAGTTTGCGATCACTTTTAACCAGTGAGTGGTAAAAACTATATGATTGACTCCACCAAATATTTCGTTTATCGCTGTCCAATTCAATATGACTATAAAAACCTTGCACAATTAATATTCCCTTACTCGGGTCACGATAAATATCCCGCGTATCATATATATAGGTACCCTGAGGGGCTATATAAGAATATTCTAATGTATCCTCATCATTGCTGAATGTTTTCTTTTCCCACTCGAACCCAACTCTGGTCTTATGGCTATAACCGAAATAACGACCTAAATTAATTTCTGCAGTGGTCACGTTTCGCTCATAAGGCAAAAACGGATGTGCGGTAATGCTCTTGCCAATCATAATATCTAGCGAAACATGATCACCTGCAATCCAGGGATTTTTAAACGTAAAAAAATAGGCCCGTCGTTTACCTGTAGATCCACCCAGCATAAATTTCTCATTTCTGCCCCGAAAATTATTGATACGCAGCATTCCACCAAATGACCAGCCATACTCCTCCTCATATGCCGGTCCTCCTGCAGGCAGAATCCGCAACGATGTTTCGATAACTTTATATTCTAAAATAACAGTTAGATCTTCCAGTGGTATGGCCCGCCAAGTCACATCTGCAAAAATACCCAGATTATATAATCGATCACGGTCCTCATGGGCAACTACGCTATCCAGGAGAACATCGATCTGATGCTGAATCTCGCGTTCGATAATGTAATCTTTTGTATTAATGTGGCCTTTAAATTCGATAGCGGAAACAATTGGTTGCTGGTCAGCCCAAACTAATGGTACTGATAAACAAATTAATAATAGCCTATGAATCATAAAGGGTCGGCCTAGAAACTGTCAGCCGAAAAATAGTTTAGAGGTCGAAACTCTCCATGAGCTGTATTTTCTTATACTCGATGCCTTCTTCAGAATATACCTGTTCGATCGCTCTCCGCAGATCACTTTCTACAATAAGTCCACGTAGGTTTATAGCCATATTCCAGTCATCCAATACACGAACATTCATTTCCGTGTTTGAGTCTTGGTAGCGATGCCACGTACCATCGAATTCGTTTGGTGGTCCATAGGTCATCATTATTTTATGCTGCAAAACATCATCGGTAGTCACCTGTGGAAATCCAATATTCTTCAGTTCGATAGTTTTA
>Ga0208895_1001492_pt1 | contig 9733 bp, 10 predicted proteins | sample ETNtaG_10_FD_185765 | JGI IMG/M metagenome (GOLD analysis project Ga0208895, IMG submission 185765) | Marine microbial and viral communities from oxygen minimum zone, Eastern Pacific Ocean - ETNP201302SV82 (SPAdes) (version 2) | ecosystem: Environmental > Aquatic > Marine > Oceanic ... | reverse complement strand
GCGCCTCGGCGTTGTTGACCCAGCCACGCAGAGGCGCTAGCTCAGTTGCGGCGTTGCGGGCGATCGAAAGAATGCCTCTGTTGGCAGCATCACCGTCAACGACAACCACGGGGGGGGGCCAGCGTCGTTGAACGCGTGACGCGCAGCTTCAGCGCGGTCGGAGTCGATCTCAACACCCACGACGCTCCATCCGGCACCGCGAAGGGACTCACAGATAGCGCGACCGATACCAACGCCACAGCCAGTGACCACGACGCTCCTTTCATCAATGGCCATGTTGCACGTCCCTTGATCGGCCAGCGAGTCGCGTGTGGGCGACTCGCGGAAGACGCCTCGCCTGGCATGCACAATTCAACTCTGGAGGGAAATCGACCTGAACTTTCAAATGCGGCTCTTCTGCCGAGAGTGCAGTCAGACCCGAGCGCCGCGTGGTGCATGTATGTCGATCGAGTACAAATCGCGCTCCAAAGCCGGGCCAACACCGCGGCGGTGTGTTATCAAACGGCATCTGTCCGCAGTGCTTGCGTCGCCCCAGATGTTGAGAGGCCGGTCGCTGCAGCACAGTGCTGCGGCGGGATTCACATCTACGAGTCACTTCGAACCGCCTGCAACGGATCCCAATCCGTCGCTCTCTCAACGACCCTGCTTGCAAGGCCGTCAGTCTCCATCTCGCGGCCTTGGCGCAGACGGAAGCCGGTTCCCCAAGTATCGACCCTCAAGTCATGGATGCCGTTCGCACCGCGGGCGGCTTCCTGAGGCCAGATGGCAAGAATGATGAATTCCTCATCCGTGACGTTGCGAAGTCGATGGTATGTGCCCGCTGGTATGAACACCACCATTCCCTCCTCGAGCTCGTAGGTCTGACATCCGTCTCCTGTATCGCGATGACCACCGAGGTCGACGAGGCTTGATCCTTTGACGACGTAGTAGATCTCGTCATTGTCCGGATGGTTCCCCCCTGCGAGCTCCCGATGCGCGTCGAGCGTGCCTCGGTTGATTAGGAGATCGTGACCTCCCGTGTTCTCATTACCGATGACGTGCTGTGAGTGGTAGTACTTCTCTTTCGGGTGGGTAAACGGCTCGATGTCATCGGCGCGAAGTACTAGATACGATGTCTTCAAAGGTACCTCCAAAGGTTGCGATCGGGGAAGAGCTACCTGCGCGCGGCGTTCACAAGCTGGCACTGACTGCAGGTGATCTCACAAATAGCCCTGATCGATAGTGGGTCTCGTCTCGCATAGGATGCCACTCTTGGAGAACATATGCAAGATATCATATTCGATATTGAATTTCGTGGCCGCAGATCCGAGTGAAAGGCTGCTGCGATCAGAGTTCAGCCGAGATATGATATCCCACCTTGCGCGAACGGCAGAGTGGCCGAGCCCTACTCGAAGGACCGCCGATGAGCACGACCGAGAGATTCCCCCAAACCGGCCTAAACCTCTTTCGGCTCGATGGCAAGATCGCCCTCGTCACGGGCGCTGCGGGATCACTCGGGCGTGCCGCCGCTCTGGGACTCGCCCGTGCTGGCGCTGAGGTCTTCCTTACGGACCGCTTGAGCCCTGAGGAGACAACAGCAGCTCTGGAGGCTGAAGGAGCACGAGCAGCCTTCTGGCCGGGAGATGTCACGCTGCTTGGTGATGTCGAGCAGATATTCGATCACTTCGATGCCGAGTTTGATCACCTTGACATCCTCATCAACAACGCCGGCATCAACCCTCGTCAGGGCCGTGCCGAGGATTATTCGCTCGATGTGTGGGACGCCGTGCTGCGGACCAACCTGACCAGCTACCTCATGTTTGCGCAGGCCGCGGCTCGCCGCATGCTGCAGCGCCGGCGTCCCGGCAGCATCATCAACATCACTTCAATTGCAAGCAGCACTGCACTGGGACGCGGCAATCTCGGCTTCGGCGTCAGTAAGGCTGGCGTCGACCAGCTAACGCGTGAGCTCGCCATCGAATGGGCGAATCGCGACATTCGTGTCAACGCGATTCAGCCTTGCCAGTTCCTCAGCGAGGGGATGCGGGACTGGATGTCGGATCCGACGACCGAAGCGACATGGAGACGTATGCTTGAGGGCATCCCGATGGGTCGCATGGGAGAGCCCGAAGAGATCGTCGGGGCCATCTTGTTTCTGGCTTCCGCCGCGTCGTCGATGGTCACAGGAATCGTGATGCCAGTCGACGGTGGGAACCTTGCGCTCAACCCGGGTGGCACCGTGCCCTCACTGTGAAAGGAAGCCCCCTTGACTGAAAACCAGCAGTCTCGACCGACCGGCGACGAAAGCGGGGCTCGCTCCGCCGCGAAGTCGCCTGTGGACGAACAAGGCGAATCCGCAGTGTCTGAACCGTCGTCGATGGAACGAATCGAGTTGGAGGTCCCAACCTACAAACGTGCAATCTACGAGATACTGCTGGGGATGATCGTTCGACTGGAGCTCACTCCCGGAACGCGTCTGACCGAAACCAAACTTGCCAAGTTGCTCAATGTCTCGAAGACACCCATCCGAGAAGCACTGGCGCAACTCGCCATAGATGGTCTTGTCGACCTTGAGGCATACAAGGGTGCGCGCGTTCGCTGGCTGTCGCGATCTGGGATAGAAGAACAAGGGTTCCTCGTCGACACCTTGGAGAACGCGGCCTACGACCTCGTCGTCGAGCGGATCACCGAGGAGGAACTGGCAACGGTCGACAAGATCGTCGAACAACTGAAGCTCGCGAGGCAAGGCGGCGATGGCCGCGAGTTCGGACGGCTCACGGTGGAAATGCATCAGCAATTGTTCAAGGCTGCGGGCCTGCCGCGCCTCGCAGAGATGATCACTGGCGTCGTTGGTCCAGTGGGGCTCCGCCAGGACTGGCTATTGGTATACCCATATGACGAAACTTGGGATACGTTGTTGGCGTTGATGGAAGCTCGCGTCTCAGCGATCAAGAAACGCGATGCCAGCCATGCTCGGGAGGTCGTCCGTCTCTACCGGGTCCGACTGCAAGAGATGAATGAGGCCCGGTACTCCGATCCTGGGATTGCCGAGCACTTTCGGGACTAGGTGTATTAGGCCGCCGCGTCGACGGCTCCCGCGGCAGCGTCCAGACGCAACCGATACCCCGACGGTCGCCGTGTGGCTCGGAGAATCGAAGGGACTGGGCTGGTTTCACACATGGATTCGAAGTAACCTCAAGGTGCCTGCCGTTAATTCAGGGTCGACGGGAGAAGACCAGTATCCCTTCGATGTTTCCCACTAGGCACCCCCTTGCGGTTCCTTTGCCGACGACGCTGAAATCGTGCCACCAGCGAGCCACGCAGCTGGATTCACCACCGTGATTCTTCGCACGGCCTCCTCCGTTACCCCTAGTTCGACAAGCCGCGGGACCGCCACACGAGAGATGTACGCAAGGCGATCTGGATTCGAGATCACATGACGTTCCTGATCGACCTCTGAGAGGAGTCCTGCCCAGATTGGGTCGTCATGAGCCACGACCAGGTTGTCCGCATAACCGTCGTCGACGAGTCGAGCGAGCATGACAAGTCGGTCCTCGATCGCCTGGACTCCGTACTCGTCGAGCGCCCCACATGGAATTCTGTCCATACCGATGTAATAACCCCTCCTTGCAAGACCGCTGAGATAGCGGATGTCGCTGCTGTCATCACAGTGCCCAATCACGACACGGGAAGGGTCAACGCCGTGATGCTCGAGCAGGTCCGCCTGCTGCTCGCCGATCCGGTGTAGCGCTCCAGCGTGCGTCAGAATCGGCGCGTCCGTGGCTGCATTCGCTCGCGCAGCAGCCTCGATGACCCTCGCGTCGAAGGCATGGATTGCATCTTCGCTCGCCACCTTGATGATGCCAGCCCGAGCCTCGGTCCCATCAGCGCCATTCGTCAGCTCACCGATGAAGAACTCAGCAAGCTGCTCCACCGTTCGTGCGAGCATCGACGGCGATGGCATCAGCCAGTGACCGGTTGCGGCGACGATGTTCACACCCGAACGCTGCGAGACTTCTTTGAGGATGCTCATGTCGCGGCCGAGGTCGAAGGGAGTCGCGTCGACGATCGTGTCGACGCCTGCAGCCTTGGCCTCGTTCAAGACCTCCGTCGCATAGTTGATCAGGCGCTCACGACCGCCGTACAGCGAAGGCCAGCTTCGCACTATTCCCGCTGAAGCACACACGATGTGCTCGTGGACCAGGACAAAGCCCAGGCTCTCTGCGTCTATCGCTCCCGAAACGCTCTCTACGGCCATAGTGCTCCAGTTTCCGCCATCGCAGACTCGCAGCATAATCTCCGAGTCAGGGACCTTAGGAGCCTATCAGATATGATATTCCCGGCGTCGCGTCTCAGTGGGTGGATGCTAGCTCGGCAGCGGCCTCATGACCCTCGACGGAAGTCATCGTCACTTCGGCCAAAGACCTCTCAGAGAATGATCGCCTGCTGCTTTCTGGCGGCGTGGAACAAATCATCGACAAAGGCGCGTTTACCCAGGACGAAGTGCTGAAACAGGTCCGTGGCCTGGTTGTGCTCTTCGGGGAGGTTGTCCTTGAGGATGCTGTTGGGGCTTGCCCATCCGAGCTATCCGTGGTCTCTGTGGCGATGTAGGAGTGGATAAACCCATCGTAGGCGTTGGTGCGTTGCCTGTCTGAGGTCCATGGCCGGATGTAGGCCCATTCCTCGAGGAGGATGCTGTAGAATCGTTCGACTTTGCCGTTGATTTGAGGCCGGTACGGCCGAGTCTTCTTGACGACGGTTCCGGTCTCGGCACACGCCTTGTGCCATAGCCCGGAGCGGTAACGGGACCCATTGTCGGTGATTACACGCTGAGGGTTAATTGCGATCGAGATATACCACCCTGCGGCCCTTTTCCAGAAACCTGTTGCTGTGACGGCCTTCTCATCGGTGAGGATCTCTGAATACGCGATACGGGTACGGTCGTCTATTGCGGTGTGGATGTGTAGCGGTAGCCAGCGCGCCCGTGGAGGTCGCTGGACTTCTCGCGTTGGTAGCCGCGGCCCCGGTTGCGCCACCCGCCACCGTGAGGGACCCGCCGAGTTTCTTGATGTCGACATGGATCAGCTCACCAGAAGTGTCACGCTGATACCGCCAAACCGGTTCCCGACGGGTGGCCCGGTCGCCATGATCCAACCGTCCCAGACCTGCACGGCGCAAAATGTTCTGCACCGTCGAGGCGGATCAGGGGTATACCCTGACCTGCGGTTTCGCTGGAAACCCATACGTAGGGGGGCTGTCGCACAGATGGTCTCGGGGCGGGGGGTTTCAGCGTGTTCTGGGTGGGGACGCGCCGATCCTTGTTCCGGATTCAGGTGGCTGCGAGTCGGTGGCGGTGGATCTTGAGCAGGTTGTGGACGGTGCACACGAGTCGCCACTCACTTGATGCGGCGTCGAGCCCTCGCATTGAGAATCTCCGGAACCCAAGGTTGGCTTTGACGTTCCCGAAGACTGTCTCGACGGTGGTTTTGCGTTTCGCGTAGACAGCTGCGCCGTGTTCGGTAGCGAGACGTTCAACCATTGCGTGGCGAACCGTGAACGAATCGGGGAGACCGCTGCGATGGTTCTTTAAGAGTTTACGGACTGTGGTGGTGGAGACCCCCAGCTCGGTAGCTGCGACTCGCACAGTGATGTCGCCTCGGTCGAGACGTTCGACGACTTCGCTACGTCGAGCAAGGCGGGGATCATCTGGGTCGGTGATACCCCCGGTCATCGGCATTGGGGTGATCAACACGTCAGCATCGATATCGAGTGTGGCGTTGGGGATTGACCAGTAGCCGGTATCGGCAACGAACGTCTCGACCCGATCGGCGCCGGTGCCGACAAGGCTCTCTTGGGTAGCTGTAACCATTGTTTCAAAGACGACTGAGTCCCTGGCGGCGGTCGTGACTTGGGCAGCGACGACAATCTGGTCTTGGGTGACGGCTGCTTGTGCGTTGTATCCCCAAATGAACCGGTGGCGGCTCTTGAGCGTGCGGCTATCGGGGTCGGTGACGTTGATTCTGCGGGTCCGAGCCACACTTGCCCGCTTCGAATTCGGGTCTGGTCGACGGCCACTGAGCTTGTGACCCAACTCTGTCTCTCTCGCCGTGCGATCTATCTGATACGACTCGGCATCAGACGGACCGTCAGCGTCGAGTTGACGTAACGCTTCACGCAACCGGGTCCGACGGTCGCGCCGATCCGCCCACCGGTCGGGCAGTTCGTTGCCACGGCGTGCCCCGTACTCGAGATCTTCGGCAGCATCAACCGTTTCGGCCTCTTCAAGGATTCCGTCGACGATCTGGCGGCGGGTCGCCGACGACTCGGCTGACACGTCGGCTTCGATCTTCGTCCCATCAATCGCGACCACACCCGATTGCACCAAACCTTCAGAAACACACAACCCCACCACCTGGGAGAACACGCCAGCAATAGCGTCGTGATGACGGCGACGGAACCGAGCCAACGTGGCATGGTCCGGCGCCTGATTCACCGCAATCACCCGAAACGCGACATCGTCACACAAACGTTGCTCGATACGGCGGCTCGAACGTTCCCCCACACAGTACGAATACAGGAGTATCCCCAACATCACCTGTGGGTCATACGAGGCGGCCACCCCGCCCGTCATTGCGCAGCGACCGATAGAACCCCGACAGGTCCAGCTCGGCAACGACATCGACAATGAACCAGGCCAGATGATCCGAAGGCAACCAGTCAGACAACGACGGCGGCATCAACAACAACTGATCCCGCTCAACAGTACGTAGATTCACCATGACGCCATTGTCCCGCGCGGCGCACCAAAACGCGAGGACCGCACACATTCATGCGACAGCCCCCGCTGCAAGGGATTCTGTCTCGTTCTGAGGGGTGCAGGCATATCGCTTGGGGAGAGCTCGGGGCGCGCTGACTTGCTCCGAGCGTTGTACGAGCAGGTCCCGGAATCCGGGGTCATATCAGATGACAATGTGGACATGGCATGGGCTCAGGTGTGGACTCTGTCCAGCCAGCCTCTCTCGCCGGAAGTCAGACAATGACTTGAGGAGCGAGCTGCGGAGCGGCAAGCGAGCGCTGCAGCACATCACAGCCTCCTGGCTACCCAGTACAGCGAACTCGACACGATGACCGCAACAGAGTATCTGCGGTTGACCATGATGCCGTTGTCGGCCATCTCGCCGGACCCGCCGTGGTTTGGCGCTGGCTCAGATTGAGGCAGATGTCTGCGACTGGCGGATCGGGACTCGTCCTTGGCGAGGCGCGGGTTTCGCAGGCGAGTCCATACCGCGTCCATACCGCGAGAGGGTGGGATGGAAGGGGAAACAACGCGAAACGATGAGAGGTGAAAACCCGTTCAGGACAGGTGTTTCACGGGTTTCCCCCGGTCAGCGAACCACCCACAATCGGGCTCATAACCCGAAGGTCGCAGGTTCAAATCCTGCCCCCGCTACCAAGTGAAAGGCCCGGTCTATACGACCGGGCCTTCTTGGTTCTCGGCTGGGGGGACCGGCACTTAGACGACGAGCGGCGTCACACGGCTCCTGATGCAGCGGACCAGGTTGAGTGCCGCCATGGTCGAGGTCTTGGGGTTGTCCGGCAGTGGGCGGCTGCTGATCGATACATCGAGCCGGCCGAAGTCTCCGATGGCCGTGATCTCGTGTCTGTTCTGGGTTGCCAGCGGATCGACGATGAGCGTGATCCGCGTGTCCTCAGGACCTACCCCGGCGAGAGCGGTCGTGATGGCCACGTTGGCGTTCTTGGGGAACTGTGTCGCTGCCTCGGTTGCCGTTCCAGTAAAGAAGGCCTTGGGCTCGTCGATGGTCTCCAGGTCGCATCGCTCCTCGGCCGGCGTTCCCTGCCAGGCCCCGGGCGGCTTGATGATCCGGTGCTCGACGGCCTCCAGCCCCATGAGGCTCGCCGCGACGATCGCATCAACGCCACCTAGCGCACCGGGCTGGACGTGCACCTGGGCGTCGTTGGCGGCGGCGATCTCGGTCAGTTCCCCGAGAAGTCGGGTGTCGGCAAAAGCCGACGCTGACGACACGATGAAGTCGGCTCCCGTCTGGAGAGCAGCTCGGCCCCACGGGCCTACGGCATCGCGCCCGGCGGTTTCGGCGACCACGTCGGGGAGCGTCGATGCGAGTTCATCCGGGCTGGTGATCAGGTCTGCACCGGGCGGTAGGTCCTCAGGTGGGTCCGACCCGGCCCGCACGGTGACGGCCACGATCTCGACCGGTGAGTCGGCGAGCAGGCGACACGCTGTCCGGGCCATCGCACCCCAACCCACGAAGACGATGCGCAGCACAGCCCCCGGCGCCATGGTCTTTTCGCTCACACCCCGAGCCCGCACTGCTCGAACGCCTCGCGGGTGATTCGCTTTTCATCCTCGGTTAACTCAAGCAGCGGAACCCGGACACGACCACCGACCTGCCCCAGCAGTTCCTGCCAGTACTTCTGGTGGGCGTGGGGCTTCTCGGGAGGACGCGTGCCCTTCAGGGCTGCCCGCACCGGGTCGAGGCTGGCGCTGATCCGCCGGGCGTCGTCAACCCGCCCCTCGAAAGCAGCCTGTGTGTACTCGTGCATCCGCCGGTCGTTCGTCGTCTGCAGGAGGAACGGGGGCGAAGAGCACAGGTAGAGCTTCCAGTCCAACTCGATGATGTTGTCAAGCCACTCATCTTCAGAGGCGGTGCTCACGTGGATGCGATCAGAGGCCAGAGCCGAGAGTTCCGAATACATCGGGCGCGGCACGCTGTACTTGATTGCCACCACGTTCTCAAGGTCGGCAAGACGGTTGCACAGTTCGGGCGACATCAGGTAGCCGCTGTCTGGATGGCTCCACAGGGCGATGCCGATGTCTACGTTGTCAGAGATCGACCGGTAGTAGGACATGAGCGTCTCATCCTGGGCGGTGGTGAAGTGCAGCGCCGGTGCGTGGACGACGATGTAGTCGGCACCGACATCTTCGGCGTGGTGGGCCAGTTCCATGACGACGTCCATGTTCTGGTCGGAACACGACATGATCGTCTGGCCCCGTCCCCGGGTCGCCTCGACGGCCAACTCGAACGACCGCTTCCGCTCGTCGACCGTCATCGAGAAGAACTCTCCCTGCTTGCCGGCGATGAAGAGGCCTTCGATTCCGAGGTCCTCGGTCCAGTGCCGGACGTTCTGGCGAAAGCCCTCCTCGTCGATTTGGAGGTCCTCGGTGAAGGGCATGAGGGCAGCGGCCCAGATGCCCTTCATGTTCTGGCGGGCGTAGGCCTTAGCGTTGCTTCTGGAGTAGTTCATGTCCTGTGGTCCTATCCGGGGTCACACGATGTCGATGCTGTGGGAGACGCTCTTGACCACCATGTAGTGGTGGAGGCCCTCGGTGCCGCCTTCCCGGCCGTACCCGCTGGACTTCATTCCGCCAAAGGGGGTCTCCGGGAGTGATGCCTCGAGCGTGTTGATCGAAAGGTTTCCGGCCTCGACCCGGTCGACCATGCGGTCCACGTAGTCGGCCCGGTTGGTGAACCCGTAGGAGGCGAGACCGAACGGGACCGAGTTGGCCCTGTCGATGGCCGTGTCGAGTGAGTCGACCGGGTTCACGATGGCAACGGGCCCGAAGGGCTCCTCGTGCATGATCCGGGCCTGATCGGGGACGTTGGCCAGGATCGTCGGTTCGTGGAAGAAGCCGGTTGAGCCGATTCGACTCCCACCGGTGGTCAGTTCGCCCCCTGCGTCGCATGCGTCGGCGACGAGTTCGGCCATGGCAGCC
>Ga0208895_1001486_pt1 | contig 9778 bp, 11 predicted proteins | sample ETNtaG_10_FD_185765 | JGI IMG/M metagenome (GOLD analysis project Ga0208895, IMG submission 185765) | Marine microbial and viral communities from oxygen minimum zone, Eastern Pacific Ocean - ETNP201302SV82 (SPAdes) (version 2) | ecosystem: Environmental > Aquatic > Marine > Oceanic ... | reverse complement strand
GGTGCGAAACGAGCCAACGTTCGGCATTGATACCGTTGAAGACGAACCGCCTTTTTATACCTACGATACGCCCGTTAATAGTGACGGTTCAGACAGCACGTCGAATAAGCCAACACAGGAACAAGCAAAGGAAGAGGAACAGCCAGAAAGTAAAAAGTCTGCATTTTCACTATCTGGTATGCGCGACGCTGTATCTGGTAGCCTAAAAGATAAAGTAGGTTTCGGTAAGTCTACCCCAGAGCCCGAGCAAGAGCCTGAAAGCACTGATAGTGCTGACGCTCAACAAGGTGTACAGCAGAGCCCACATATTAACTTCGATGAATTAGAAGAGTTTGACGAAGACTTGCCTTATGAAACAGGTAGCAAGCCTGCAGCGTCTTCAGATAATGTTACGGCTGCAGCTGATACAAATGAGCCTCAGCAAGTACCGTCGACACCTGTACCAAGCCAGAATGCTAATGAATTTGAACCGGCGGCTCTAGGGGCAAAGCCTGTAAAAGCAAAAGGTAGTCACGTTGATCCCACGCTTCCACCTATGCCTTCCTTCGACTTACTCGAACGCGCTGATAAGCATGAAAACCCCCTTACGCCAGAGGAAATAGAGGGTATTTCACGCCTTGTTGAAGAAAAGCTTGCTGACTTCAACATTGAGGCAACGGTGGTGGGCGTTTACCCCGGCCCGGTTATTACCCGCTTCGAATTAGATTTAGCGCCTGGGGTAAAAGTAAGCAAGATTACCGGGCTTTCGAAAGATTTGGCCCGAGCAATGTCAGCCATTTCTGTGCGTGTGGTAGAAGTTATTCCTGGTAAATCGGTGATTGGTTTAGAGCTGCCAAACAAAAAGCGGGAAATGGTCCGCTTAAGTGAAGTCATAAGCTGTGATACGTTCCAAGCGAATAAGTCGCCGCTGACGATGGTGTTAGGTTCTGATATCTCAGGTAAGCCTGTGGTGGTTGATTTAGCTAAGATGCCCCACTTATTAGTTGCGGGAACCACAGGTTCAGGTAAGTCGGTTGGGGTCAATGTTATGATCTTAAGCCTACTGTATAAGAGCACGCCTGAAGATGTTCGTATGATCATGATCGACCCGAAAATGCTCGAGCTTTCTGTTTACGAAGGTATCCCTCATTTGCTTGCCGAAGTAGTTACCGACATGAAAGAAGCGGCAAATGCGCTGCGATGGTGTGTAGGGGAGATGGAGCGCCGCTATCGCTTGATGAGCGCACTTGGTGTGCGTAACCTGAAAGGTTACAACGCCAAAGTTGAAGAGGCGATTGCTAACGGCACGCCCATAAAAGATCCGCTTTGGAAGAATGAAGAAAGTATGGACGCAGAAGCGCCTGATTTAGCCAAGCTTCCGGCGATTGTTGTGGTGGTCGATGAATTTGCCGACATGATGATGATTGTGGGTAAAAAGGTAGAAGAACTGATTGCGCGTATTGCACAGAAAGCCCGAGCGGCCGGTATTCACCTTATTTTAGCTACACAGCGTCCTTCTGTTGATGTTATCACCGGCCTGATTAAAGCAAACATTCCAACTCGTTGTGCCTTCCAGGTTTCAAGTAAAATCGACTCTCGAACCATATTAGACCAACAAGGTGCTGAAACCTTGTTAGGTATGGGTGACATGCTATATTTGCCACCGGGAAGCCCAGTACCAACGCGAGTTCACGGTGCGTTTGTGGATGACCACGAAGTACACGCTGTGGTTGCCGATTGGCAAAAGCGGGGCGAGCCAGAGTATATCGAAGAAATTCTAAATGGCGAGGCATCTGCCGAAGTACTTCTGCCGGGTGAGCAGCCAGAAGGCGAAGACCAAGAGTTTGATGCTTTCTACGACGAGGCTGTTGCATTTGTAACCGAAACGCGCCGTGCAAGCGTGTCTAGCGTACAGCGTAAATTTAGAATTGGTTACAACCGCGCTGCGCGATTAGTTGAACAAATGGAAATGAGTGGGGTCGTAAGTGCACAGGGGCACAACGGTAATCGCGAGGTACTCGCACCGCCTCCCCACAAAGATTAACAAACGGATTGAATAAATGAATAAAGCAGTTTCGGTTTATTTAGTAGGTGCGCTAACAACGCTTAGTATTGGGCTTAGTGTTAAAAGTGCCGTTGCGCAAAACACAGCGTCGAGCACCACTACTCAGATGGCAAGCGCTTCACAAAGCGCGCAAAGCCCAAGCATTAACCTTGAGTTAAAAAGTTCGGCCAGAGCATCGCTACAGGCTTTACTTGGTAAAATGAAACAATTTCGCGCAGGCTTCGAGCAAACCGTAGTCGATGCCCAGCAAAACGTAGTGCACGAGGCGCAAGGCACGCTAACAATGACGCGCCCGAATAAACTGCGTTGGGAAACAACATTCCCTGATGAAACTTTATTAGTTGCCGATGGTGAAGCGGTTTGGAATGTAGACACCTTTGTTGAACAGGTCACCGTGCTTTCACAAGACAATGCTGTTAAAGATAACCCCATTGTTTTGCTAACCGCGACCGATGAAGCAACGTGGGCTAAATTTTCGATTAGCGAATTAAAAAGCGCATCGCTATCTGAAGGTGCGGGTAGTAAAGGGGTATTACGCAGTTATCAGATAACGCCTAAAGAGGAAGGCGGGCAAATTGTTACGCTTACCCTCACGTTTAATCAGAATAATGACTTGTCGGCCTTAAATATGCTTGACGCACAGCAACAAGTAAGCACGTTAGTGTTTAATGACATTGATACTCGCTTTCCTGTTGCCGCTGATACTTTTTCTGTTGAAATTCCAGATAGCTACATAGTTGATGACCAGCGTTAATCAAGAATTTGCGCCGTTAGCGGCGCGTATGCGCCCTATCACCATAGAGCAGTACAGCGGGCAAGACCATTTGCTAGGCAAGGGGAAACCCCTTCGCAAAATGCTCGAAGCGGGCCACTGTCATTCAATGATTTTGTGGGGGCCGCCCGGCACTGGAAAAACCACCCTTGCAGAACTCATAGCTCAGTACACCAATGCCTCTGTCTTGCGCATTTCCGCCGTTACGTCTGGCGTAAAAGATATCAGAGCCGCCATGGATAAGGCTGAAGACAACGCAAGGTATAACCAGCGAACCCTTTTATTTGTAGACGAAGTTCACAGGTTTAATAAAAGCCAACAAGATGCCTTTCTTCCCTTTGTAGAGTCTGGGGTGGTCACCTTTATTGGCGCAACCACAGAAAATCCGTCGTTCGAATTAAATAAAGCGCTTTTATCTCGAGTACGTGTTTATGTGCTACAAACACTTGAACAACACGCGCTTTCTGAATTAGTCGATAGAGCATTAAGTGATACCGAAAAAGGTCTTGGCGACAGAGCCCTTGGTATTGATGATATAGCAAGAAACGCCCTTATAGATTTAAGCGGTGGTGATGCCCGGCGCCTTCTTACTTATTTAGAACTGGCCGCTGACTTCACAAGTGCTAACGAAATTACCGTTAGCGATATCGAGCATGCGGTAGGCGAGAAAGTTGCCAGTTACGACAATAAAGGCGATACCTTTTACGATTTAATCTCCGCTTTCCATAAGTCGGTAAGAGGCTCAGACCCAGATGCAGCTTTGTATTGGTACGCGAGAATATTAGACGGCGGCGGTGATGCGCTTTACGTCGGAAGACGTCTACTTGCCATTGCCTCAGAAGATATTGGAAACGCAGACCCAAGGGCCATGCAGCTTTGTATAAACGCGTGGGATACATTTCACCGCGTGGGGCCCGCAGAGGGTGAGCGTGCTATCGCACAAGCAGCAGTATATTGTGCATTGGCAGCAAAAAGTAATGCAGTGTATATGGCGTTTAATGAAGCCAAAGCACTAGCGCGCAAAACCTCTGATGCCCCAGTTCCCATGCATTTACGTAATGCGCCCACGTCACTTATGAAAGAGTTAGGCCACGGTGATGGCTATCGTTATGCGCACAATGAACCCAATGCGTTTGCGGCGGGAGAGTCTTACTTTCCGGAAAGTCTTGAAGGAACGCGGCTTTATAACCCCAATGATCGCGGATTAGAAAAAGCCCTTAAAGCCAAACGAGAATTTCTCGACACACTTAATGCGAGAAGTCACAATAAAAGGTAAAGTGCAAACCTGTACAGTGACTTATCGCTAAAACGTGTATTAGTCAAAAAGGGTCACTTCAACAAACAACTCACTTTAAAAAAAATGCGCTAGGGAGTTATTCGTGCCTCAAGGGTTAGCTTTGTACTGTTTTATTGCCGCTGGCGGGGCGACCGGCGCATGTTTACGTTATTTTGTTACTACAAGTGTTGATTCCTTATTTGGAAAACACATGCCGTTTGGTACACTAACGGTGAATGTGGTGGGGTCGTTTGCACTTGCGTTACTTTACGGTGTTATTGAACGCTATGACTTGAGCGACTCTCCATACCGTGCACTTATCGGCGTTGGGCTTTTAGGGGCCTTTACCACATTCTCAACATTTTCCGTTGAAACCTTAACTTTATTAGAAAACGAGCTGTGGCTTAAAGCGGCAGCGAATGTATTTCTTAACGTTGGCGCCTGCTTGCTAGCTGGGTGGCTGGCCATTGAATTAATGAAAGGATAATTAGAAACACATGTTAGATCCAAAGTGTTTGCGAAGCGATATAGAACAAACAGCTAAGCGATTAGCTGCCCGTGGTTTTAACCTCGACGTAGCAGCTTTCAGTTCGCTTGAAGAAAAAAGAAAAACACTTCAGTCCAGAACACAGGATCTGCAAAACGAGCGTAATGTACGAAGTAAATCCATTGGTAAGGCAAAAGCGCAGGGTGAAGATATTGCGCCGCTTTTAGCTGAAGTGGGTAAACTTGGCGACGAGCTTGATGCCGCTAAAGCAGAGCTTAGCGAACTGTTAGAAGAAATTAATACCCTTACGCAAGGCATTCCTAATTTGCCGCATGAGTCGGTACCAGAAGGGAAAGACGAAGACGACAACGTTGAAATTTCCCGTTGGGGTGAGCCGCGTACGTTTGATTTTGAAGTAAAAGATCACGTAGACGTTGCTGAAGGCTTAAACAACGGCCTAGATTTCGCGACCGCGAGTAAGCTAACAGGCAGCCGCTTTGTGGTAATGCGTGGCGACATTGCTCGTTTAAACCGTGCGCTTGCTCAGTTCATGCTAGATACCCATACTCAAGAGCATGGCTATCAGGAAATGTATGTGCCTTATCTTGTCAATGCCGACAGCCTATACGGTACAGGTCAGTTGCCTAAGTTTGGTGAAGATTTATTCCATACTAAGCCAGCAACCGAAGAAGGGCAGGGGCTAAGTCTTATTCCAACGGCAGAAGTACCGCTAACGAATATTGCGCGAGATGAGATCTTAGACGCGAAAACACTGCCTGTTAAGATGACCGCACACACACCGTGTTTCCGCTCAGAAGCCGGTTCTTACGGTCGTGATACCCGTGGTCTCATTCGTCAGCATCAATTCGACAAGGTAGAACTAGTACAGCTAGTTAAGCCAGAAGATAGCTTCGACGCGCTAGAAGCGCTGACAGGACACGCCGAAGTTATTCTTCAAAAACTAGAATTGCCGTACCGTAAAGTGTTGCTATGTACGGGTGACATGGGCTTTGGTGCATGTAAAACCTATGATCTTGAAGTATGGCTACCTGCACAGAATACTTACCGTGAAATTTCATCATGTTCTAACATGCTGGACTTCCAAGCACGACGTATGCAGGCAAGGTGCCGTAACCCTGAAACTAATAAGCCTGAATTGATTCATACGCTAAACGGTTCTGGTCTAGCTGTGGGCCGTACCCTTGTTGCTATTCTAGAGAATAACCAACAGGCAGACGGTAGTGTTACTGTACCTAAAGCGCTTGTGCCTTACATGGCTGGTCAGGAAGTGATTAAGGCTACCGAGTAAACCGGTTTTCATCGACAGACCATCTCTGCAAACGTTATTTTGAGATCCGGTATTTTCACATACCGGAATTTCTTAACTGCGCGCGCGATTGGGAAGTGACTCATGTGCGGATTTATACAACGTATTACAGACTCACCAGATGTTATAGCGCTACTTGAAGAAGTAGGGCTTACACAAACCATTCCGCTTTTTGTCAACGGATCATCCTCAAGCAATGTTATTAACTTCTACCCAGCATTTGGCAAAGCGCCTGAAAGACAAATTACCAATTTAATTGTGTCTGAGGATAGCACTATAGATGCAACATGGTGGTTTGATGCTAAGCCCGTTGGCGACACGTTAGAGATTGGCGATAGGACAACATTTAATGCCCGTAACTTAGATAGCCCTTATTGGGGAAAGTTTATTCGAGAGCGACGAGCAGTAGTAGTGGCAACAGCGGTAGGGGAGTCAAACCCACTTGGAAAAGGAAAAGCGCATTATTTAATGAAGCCCACTAGCGGAGCATTGCTTATTGGCGCGGTGTACCGGCGATTTAGCAATGGGCTGTTTTCCTGTGCGGTAGTGACACGCCCACCCATAGATGGCTTTAGCCAATATCACGAGAAATCCATCCCTTGCTTTCTTCCTCATGATAGTCACGCTATTAATGCGTGGCTAACCGCTGACACACAAGGCTCATTAAATAATGAGGTAGAGTATATTTTGAATAACCCTCGTATTTATACCGACCTTAAAGTCACGCGCGTAAAGACGTTTAAAAGTGCTGAGGCAATCGGTGAAGCTAATATGTTAAAGGCTGACGAAAACCTCTAACTTAACTGACAAGCGAATAAAATTAAGGCGGCATTAACGACCGCCGCCTGTAATCATAGTTGTACCAAAGAACGTTTTATTTAAGGTAGGAAAGCAAGGTTTCCTCATCCGCACCTAAAACATTCTTTTTCACTTCTTTGTCGACGACTTCTGAACATTGAGATGACATTCCGTTTCTTAGTTTCCCTAGAAATCCTGGCCCACTAATAATATCTATAGAGCCTAGCGCACCTCGTTTACGCTCGCCATCTAGCCAGTCAGCAATGTCACTGGCAAATCGTTCATCTTCAAGTTCAGCGGCATCTTTTCGATTCATGCTATCGACACCTGGCACTTGCGAAGCGGGAGCCGATTGCCTACCGGGTTTATCCGTATAAATATCTTGATCGCTTGCTCCGCTAAACTCATTATGCCATTTCTTTACTTCAACAAGTGCGCTTCCGTGGTTGGTATAGGTGTAAGCTGTGGCGTTGTCGTGGTTGGCCACAATTACGTAGTGTTTCTGAACTGTCATACAGCCTCCTATGTCCATTTATGTAAAACATTCACGTTTATGGTGTTCGGCAAAAGGCAAGTATGAAAAATATGCCTGAAACCCAAGATAAAACGCTAATGTAAGAAGGTAGTTGCAATTTCAACACCAAGGCTAAAACAATTGACAATAGGGTGGCACTTCTAATAGCTACCTTGAATCAGGTTTCAACCCGAGCAGCAATTTAACGAGTACCTTTAGTAGAAGGCTAGTAGGTGGGTTTAACCCATGTTGATATGCAACAATCGATACTGTGATGAGAGGAGAAAGTAATTTTATGGAATGTGCGAAAGAAAAAACGCCAGCAGAGGGGCGCTAGCGCTTTAAATATAATGCGTAATCGCCTTTACAAGCATTTCGCAGGTTTAGGTAACCCAGCCAGTTTGGTGGCTTGCTTAGCCGGGCCTTTTTTAAAAAGTCGCTGCAGGTAGCGGCTATTGCCTTTTTCCGGTCCAAACTTATTGGCCATGGCTTTCACCAAGGCACGAATCGCTGGGCTGGTTTCGTATTCTTCATAGAATGCGCGCACGAAACGCACCACTTCCCAGTGGGCTTCGGTTAGTTCAATGTTCTCTTCTTGCGCCAGTAAGTCAACCATACCTTCTTCCCAAAGGGTATAGTCGAGTAAATACCCGGCTTTGTCTGTAGGGATCTCGTTCCCTTTATAATTAAAGCTATAGGTTTCTTGTGTCATAAAAGGGGTATCCAGTGCTTATTTTTTGCTGATATGGCAGCGAGTTCCTTGTAGGAAATTGGATTAATAAATTCAGGCAGATTTGCGCCTCTAGTAGCCGCATCTGTACTCACAAACGACAGGTTAGGTGTTGATTTGTCTTTTACCGCGCCTTTCACCGTATCTGTTACCGTGTCTTTTACCGTATTGGCGAGTTGTTCAAAAAACGAAGTGTTTAACGCTGGGGCGTAAACACCATCACCAACGAATACAACACAAGCATAAGGGGCTTGCTTTAAGGTTGCTATTAGCAGCTGTTCATCAGCGCTGCTCAAATTTGGCGTTGTAATAGTAATCAGCATTAGAATGTCACCACATGGTCAACGCTTTGTATAAGCGCAACTTTTTCTTCTGAGGTTATCCACTCACAATCTAGCTCGTCAATTAAACTTGTATTAGCAAGAACCTGGTCTATGTCGTAGGTATCTGCACTCGCTTTACACACAAAGCATTCTTCGATATCGAAAAATGGCATACTGGCTAAACGTTTGGTGTGATTTTTCAGCCCTTTTGTAGACGTGGCCTTAACCAGCTGCAGTACACCTTGATTTTCAAAGAGCACTTTTACCTCGTGCCCATAGTTTGTTGCAGCTAGCGCAAAATCTAAACCGTCTTGGCTTTTCGCATTGGAAAATGGGCTTTGTGTAAACCTAATAAGTAACTTTGCCATCAGAATTGCACCAGCCTATTGCACTCGTGAAGGGCAGTAAAAAACTCGCCTAAGCCAGCTTGCTCAAAGGGAGTAGTTAAATTTGCCTGTGCTATGCCGTTTTCTTTCGCTTCCATTTCACTGACAATACCGCGCTTGACGGCGGCTGTGATGCACACCATAAGATTTACGTTATGATCGGCAGCAAGGGCCTTCCAGCCGTCATAAGCAAACAGTTCATCCCCGGTTTTCAACATCAAACTGTTACAATGGTGTACACCTTCGCTGTAAAAGAAGACGTTGTTAACTACGTCGCCGTTATCTATCACGCCTTGTATGAAGGCGAGGGCGCGCAGAGCCGTGTCGCCTTCAAACGGTGATGAAGTAATAAGTATTGAATATTCTGCCATATAAATAAAAACACCCCAGTTAAGGGGTGTTTGTTCTCAAACCTTAAACGCCAAATTAATCGTCGCCGCCAAACGCACCTAGAAGGTGAAGAATAGAGGTGAATAAGTTGTATATGTTTAAGTATAGCGAAACTGTAGCGCGAATGTAGTTTGTTTCACCACCGTGAATGATACGGCTTGTATCAAACAAGATGAAACCTGACATTATAAACACAATCGCTGCACTAATTGCTAAGCTTACCGCTGGAACCGCGAAGAAGATGTTCGCAATTGCCGCAACAAGCACTACAACTAAACCTACAACCAAGAAGCCGCCCATAAACGAGAAGTCTTTCTTAGTGGTTAGGGCGTAGCCAGATAGGGCGAAGAACACAAGGGCTGTTGCACCTAGCGCTTCCATAATTAAGCCTGGGCCACCAAATGCAAGGTAATATTGCAAGGTGTAACCAAGTGACGCCCCCATCAAACCGGTGAATGCAAACACCCAGTAGATGCCAGACGCTGAATCAGCCTTTTTCTGAACTACAAATAGGGTAATAAAAGCGCCGATAGTCATAACAAGAGACATCATAGGAGAAATGCCTACTGCCATTGCTATACCAGCACAAACCGCACTAAACGCTAGTGTCATCGCAAGCAGCATATAGGTGTTGCGTAGAACCTTGTTCGTCTGCAATACCGATGGTTGAGATGCACTTGAATACATCGAACGTTGATCCATTGTTTCCTCCAACAGGACTTATGATATGA
>Ga0208895_1001478_pt1 | contig 9809 bp, 8 predicted proteins | sample ETNtaG_10_FD_185765 | JGI IMG/M metagenome (GOLD analysis project Ga0208895, IMG submission 185765) | Marine microbial and viral communities from oxygen minimum zone, Eastern Pacific Ocean - ETNP201302SV82 (SPAdes) (version 2) | ecosystem: Environmental > Aquatic > Marine > Oceanic ... | reverse complement strand
TTCGACTGAAACCGCTGCTTGTGCGGCATCGACAAGACTAGCGCGTTTACTCAGATAGTTTTGATCCAGGAGCGCTTCTACTGGTACTTCCGCCATTGTCGGATCAGCTACCCAGCGATCGCGGTCCGCAAAAGCGAGTTTCTTCAACTCAATGAGCGTATGTAAATACTCTAAGCTGTTATGACCCATTGCTTTTACAGGATGGGACTTCGACATCTCCATCAGCGCTAATTGCGTAATGCCTTGAGTATTGGGGGGCAGCACCAGAAAGGTATGCCCGAGATACTCCCGAGCGACTGGTTCGACCCAAGTTGAGGTGTGGTTAGTGAAGTCTTCTTCACGTAAATGACCTCCCTGCTCTGTTATAAAAGCGCTAAGTTGCGTTGCTATATCTCCCTCGTAATAGCCTTGCTTGCCCTCTTTGGCAATAGTTTCTAAGGTGTCAGCAAGAGCCACATTCTTTAATAGCGCCCCAACCACAGGAGGCAATCCTCCCGGCAGGTACAGGTTTTTACCTGCTTCATTCAGTGCTTCCCCCTGTTCTTCGAAGTCCATCGCCAACCTAGTGGATACGGGAAACCCCCCCCGCGCATACTCGATTGCAGGTTCCAGCAAATAAGCAAATTCTTTTGAGCCTAAACGTTCATGGGCATCCGCCCAGCCGGCCACTGCTCCGGGCACACTTACTGAAAGTGCTCCCCTGCCAGGTATTCGCTCGACACCAGCTGCGGCAAAAAATTCAGGTGTGGCCGCAGATCCCGCGCGACCACTGGCGTTAAGTGTACTTATCTCACCAGTTTCTCCATCGTAGAAAATGCCGAAAGCATCACCGCCGACACCATTCATATGAGGCCTGACCACAGCTAAAACGCCAGCCATGGCAATTACCGCGTCGGTGGCGTTACCCCCCTCTTGCAAGATGCGTAAACCGGTCTGAGCCGCCAGTGGATGATCGGCAGAAACCGCCCCGGTGAGTCCCCGCACGTCGGGCCGGTTCTGCGGCGCATAGCTGGTTGGGGTATACGAAGATATTAATTCTGGAGTCACCGCAGGAGAAGGTTCAATGACCACCGATTCCGGAGCACACGCTACTGCGGCTAATGTGATAATTATAATAACAAGTCGCAATGGCATAGGTCTTTTTTTCATCTCGCCCTCTTCTTGGTTTTTACTTTGGCGTCCAGTGGAATATTCCCAGTCTCGCATCGGTTCGGCAACGCCTAATTATTCTTACAGGCTCATAGCGGACTAGTTGTTTACCCAAAATACCGCAAATGCATAGGTTACGATATCATCAACTTTGTCTCCGTCGGCTAAGTAATAGCCTATCGATTCATTCTCATTGGTCCAAACTTCGACATTTCTCTTCTCGGCCTCAGCCAGTATTAGTTCTCGCATTTCCTTATTGCGGATATTAAAACTATCAACTCGCGTGGTACTTTCTGCAACTGGCTCTTCTGGGATAACGACCCTGCCACCGGAATCACAGCCAGTTGAGAAAATCGAGATGATAATAAAAACCAGGTATTTCATTTGGCTCACTTATAGATACAAATTGGAGCATACCTTGTCGGACATCGAGTTTCGACCACAAACAAACATTTGCATTATGGAGATAGTAACAATGATGGTCTTCATCATCCCCCCAAATACTGCAGCTATTCCTTAGGAACTGAACTCATCACTTTCGACCCACTCGTTCCGCAAGTTACACGTCGCTATACGTGGTATGTAGGAGATGTACTTGAGCATCATTGCCCCGCGGATATCCTGTTTTTCGAGGTGGGTGGTTTCTTCATTCACGTAGAACACCCGTGAAGTAATGGCTATCAGCTCTTCGTCCATTGGTTCAGTACAAGGATGTAAGACAAATTCTGTAGCAATTTCCTCATCTGTCCCTTTTCGGTATATGAACACATGCCCAGAATCTTCGGAATAGACATGTTCAACCACACCGTACCCGCCAAGGTTCTGGGCGCACATGTCGTAGATCAGGAAATTTTTACAGTACAAGCTACTGACCGACCTTGCGCCAAATACACCGAGCGTGCAGGCCAACGCTGCTACCAGCAGTGGAAGAACAAGCAGCAACTTCTTCATAGTATAATTTGTACGAATTCGAAAGGATTTCGATTACCTACTCGGGAAAGAAAACCTAGTTCATTCTGCTTTGCTTACCGCACCGGGAGATAGCTCTATTTCATCCACAGATTCTTCAAGGCTGGCTAGCTCAGCCCGGTATCGTGATTCCAATTCTTTATCCGGCCATATGATAGTAACCAGATATCCCACGATCAATGCCGACAGGAATGATGGTGGCATGGTTTCCAATGAAGCGAAATACGGACCTACCCCATCCATTTCCTGTAATACGAACTTACTGATGATGGTCATGAAAAACCCTGTCAGCATGGAAGCGATAGCTGCTCGCTCCGTAAAGCGCGGCCAAAACAGAGACAGGATAATCATCGGACAGAAAGTGGCGGCAATGCCGGCCCAACCAAAAATAACAAACCAAAAGATCGTGCGGTCTGGCGACAGCATTGAAACAACAACCGCGACACCCAGTGCACAGACTGCCAGCACTATCGTGACACGGCGACACATCCAAGCAGCCTGAAAATCAGAGAGAATCGGGTTATAAATTTTCTCATAAAGGTCATGAGTAATTGTGCCAGCCGCCATTACCAAGAGCGAAGATACAGTTGACATGATGGCGGACAACACCCCAGCCACGTATAAACCAACAATCCACGGCGAGAACGTGTACTCCACCAGTTCTGACAAAACATTTTGGGCACCATTACCCAACACAGCATCAGGTTCCACACCCTGAGTGGTAAAAATGTAACGCCCCAGTACACCGATACTTACGGCCGAAAAATCCACCAAGATGGTAAACACAATGGCCACCCACTTTCCTCGATTGATTTGAATCTCGCTTTTGATGGCTATGAACCGTACAAAAACCTGAGGCGATCCAACAAAACCTAAACCAATCAAGCCCATCCCGATAACGACTGACAAGTTCATCAGATTAAAACCGCCCGGTCCCCACATATTTACCAGGCCTGGTTCAATGGCATAAAGCCCCTCGTAAATCGACTCAGCATTTGACAGTGACAAAAAGGCTACCGTCGGTAACATCATCAGACAAACAAGCATCACTGCCCCTTGAAACATGTCGGTCCAAGCAGCTGCTAAAAACCCGCCAGCTATGCAGTAAATGGCAACGATTATAAATCCGGCAATAGCGCCAGTTAGATAATCCCATTCGAGAAACGTTTCAAAAGCCGAACCGGTAGCATCAATTTGAGCTGATATATAAATGAGTACAAAGATCGTCAGTACTAAAGCAGACATTATCCGCAGAAAATGAGTCTTAGGCTTGAAACGACTAACCATGTAATCGATTACAGTCATCGAATCATACTTATCGGTAAGGCGCTTAAAACGTGTTGCCATCAGGAACCAGGCAGCGGCCACTCCCAAGAACTCCCCAACCACGACCCAGTAGGCGGAAAATCCGACCATAGCGCCCATGCCGGTAAGTCCCAGAAGCAACCAAGCCGATTCGCCGGTAGCCTGGGCCGAAAATGCAGCCACCCAGAAACTCAGGGATTTACCACCGATAACAAAGTCATTCATACTGCGGATACGGCGAGATGCCAAGTATCCCAGTAACATCAACACGCTGAAATACAGCGCTATCATAGAATAACGTTCGAACATTTCACTTCTGCCGATTCAACGAGTTCTCAGATAATACCTCTGACAAAGATAAGTTACACGCCCAGAACCGCGGGCTTTTGCACCAGAACTAAGCTAGAGATATAGTGTCTGACTGAATTACGTCAAAAGGGCTGCTATCATCAGACCCAAATCTATCAACTAGTGGAGTTTTACCGTGGCTATATTTTCCCGTCGGAAATTCATTGGGTCCAGCACGGCCCTCGCAGCAGGGCTTGGGTTACCCACCCAGTCAGTGTTAGCGGCAGCGGCACCAATATCAAGCCAAGTTGCACCGGACTACGTTGTTATCAATGCCAAAGTATTCACAATCGACGAAGATCAACCCCAAGCGGAAGCCTTTGCCGTAAAGGGCGACCGCTTCACTGCAGTTGGTTCTTCCAGCGATATGCGTAACCTAGCCTCCTCAGGTACCGAAATCATTGATGCCGAAGGCATGACTGTGATACCGGGATTTATCGATGCCCACTCCCACCCCTCCAGTGCGGGTGTAAACGAACTGGTGCAGGTAAATGCAGACTTGAGATCTATTACCGAGATCAAAGAGGCACTGCGTCAACGGGCTGCCATTACACAGGAAGGACAATGGGTAAGAGCTTTTAAATACGATGATACCAAGCTAGCAGAAGGACGCCCGATCAATCGTTTTGATATCGACGAAGTGGTACCCAATCACCCGGTAGTAGTCGGTCATCGCGGGGGGCACACCGGTGTGTATAACAGCATGGCCTTAGCGTTAGCCGGTGTCACTTCCGAAACTCCAGACCCACTGGGAGGTCGCTTTTACCGAGACAGTAATGGGGTGTTAACAGGCTTAGCAGCAGAACGTGCTCGTTATGTGTTCAACTCACTAATTCCTTCTGACTCTAATCGTGAGCAACGGCGCGACGGCGTCAAACTTATTTCTGAGTTGATGACTAAAGCCGGACTGACTTCAGTTCATCAAACCGGCGCAAGTCGTAATGACATGATTGCTTACCAAGACGCCCGTGCTGATGGTGGCATGCGGTTTCGCATGTACTTGTTTCCTCGCGTGCAACTTTTCGAAGACTTGGTAAATGCTGGGATACGAACGGGTTTCGGCGACGAAGTGCTTCGCATTGGCGCGGTTAAGTTCAGCGCTGATGGTTCAGCCTCAGAGCGCACTATGCGGATGAGTACGCCTTATGAAGGCCGGCCTGACGATTACGGTATTCTTACAATGAGCCAGGAAGAAATACATGAGGCCGTAGAGAATGCACATCGCAACGATTTCCAAATTGGCATTCATGCCAATGGAGACGTCACTATCGAAATGGTACTCAATGCCTACGAACGAGTGCAGAGATTATGGCCACGTAATGACCCGCGCCATCGTATTGAGCATTGTTCTCTCGTTAACCCGGCCCTGTTGCAACGGATCAAGGATTTAGGAGTGATACCTGCTCCTTTCTATACTTACATACATTACCATGGCAACAAATGGGTAGATTATGGTGAAGAGAAAATGCGCTGGATGTTCGCCCACAAGTCGTTCCTGGATTATAACATCCCTGTAGCACCGGCTTCTGATTACACACCGGGACCTTTTGAACCAATGATGGCCCTGCAGAGCATGGTAACTCGAAAAGATTTCGATGGCAGGGTGTGGGGCCCTAATCAGCGAATTACCATTGATCAGGCAATGCGTATCTGTACCCTAAATGGTGCGTATGCTTCCTTCGAGGAAAACATAAAGGGGAGCATCACTGCCGGCAAGCTGGCTGACTTCGTCATCCTAGCCGACGATCCGCACGATGTTGATCCTGACAATATTAAGAATATTGAGATCGTGAGAACTGTGGTAGGTGGAACAACAATGTACGCTGTTTGATAACACTGTTGTCCTTCTTAATCATGATATTTTAGCCAATCGCGGGTGCAAATATTTGCCAGCTACGCTGCAAAAACCAGAAACTAGCGATGCCACCGGTCAGATAAATAGGTGCTTCGTAAAGAAGCCTGATAAATTTTAGTCGAATTATCATTAGCAACACCAATACCACCGCGATTATGACTAATTGACCAAGTTCAATGCCGATATTGAACAAAAGTAAAGCTATCAACTGACTCTCTTCTGGTAGGCCAATTTCCGCCACGGCACCGGCAAAACCCAATCCATGCAGTAACCCAAAGCCAAAGGCTATTAGTACAGGAAAGGCTTTACTCACAGAGCCACTTTTTTGTAGGTTTTCATAGGCCAACAAAACAATGCTACCAGCAATCACTGCCTCGACTGGAGCGGCAGATAATTGCACCAGTTCAAAGGCAGAAAGCGCTAAGGTTAGTGAATGTGCAATCGTGAAACTGGTTACTACTTTAAATATCCCCCAGGAAGACCGCACTAAATACAACAACATTATAACAAATAATATATGGTCAAAGCCAAGCAACAAGTGCTCTATACCTATAATTAAGTATACAGGTACTGTCGGCGTAGCCGCGGTCAAGTCCAGCCTTGGCTCATTTCCATTAATCAATATCTCGTCAATACTGCCATCGAGTCGTTTGATATTTACCAATGTATCAATCAGGGTACGATCGAGGCCGTCGATTTCAATATATTGCAGACTCTCCTCTCCGCATTCCAACTCAAGCACCTCAATTAACGCGCCATCAGTTAGACTGACTGACAACTCGGTAGCATCACAATTAGTAGAAACACTTAAACCCAAAAAGCGACCATTTATTTGGGGTTGACGGAATGAAACCTCAAATTCAGACTGGTCTGCTTCAAGGTTTGTCTCTGTGACCTTCAGGAAGGCCGGGCGTACTTCATGGGCATGCGAAAAGTTAATCCAACAACAGAGTAATATGAGATAAGCAAATGAGCGTTTCACCGCTGTTCGACCACGATAGTGTATTGATCCATCAGATTAACGACAAAGGCGTCCCGTGCGTTTTCCTGTTGGTATTGCCGGTAGTCGATCGCCACCTGCTGTTGCACGGTTGCGAAAAGAGAAGTCTGCTCGGGCTCAACCGAAGTTGTCTGAATCAAGTGATAGCCAAAACCGCTTCTAATAGGTCCCTGCCACTTTGCGATTTCCAGATCCTGCAATTGATCGGAGAATCCGAAACCAAAAGTCGCATTAAGATCAATCGCGCTTCGGTAAGCATAGCTCGCATTTAACATTGTTGGGCCGCCCAGCCCAGACGTGTCGTGACCTAACCCAATGTCTCGCAAAGCCTGTTGTGCTGAACCCAATGATTCAAAATAGAGCTGACGAAAAGAATAACGCTTAGGCAATGTGTAGTCATCGATATTGTTGCGATAAAAAGTTTCTAAGGTGGAGATTTCTGGAGCAAGAGTTTGTTCAGTTTCAGCAATAAAACTAAGCTTCTGCACGAGGCGACGGCGAACAATGGAATCCTCTTGGTCGAGGCCGAGCCGAAGTGCTTCTTGGTAAAGCACTTCCTCTTTTATCCAATTCTGCACTAAGGAGTCTAGCTCAGCCTCTGTCGCAATAAGACCAGTTTGAGTTGTCCACAGCGCGGCTAGTCGATCCTGAAGCCCCGTCGAAACATAAATCTCACTGCGACCAACGGAAAAACGCGAATCTGCGACGAACAACGCTATACCAATTAGCGCAAACCACACCAATGGCTGCCGAATCAAGCCACTCAACGCTGAATCTCCACGCTCATTTACTGGGACGGAGTAACCCAGATTGGTGACGACCAAATTCGCTCCTGGATGGTAGCCGGCAAATCTGGTCGTGGAGCAACTCCTGCACGAATGGCATCCCAGGTCGACCAACGGCAAGTTGGGTTTTCTAAGGCCCTTACGTAATATATGGCATGCTGATCAGGATCGTAACTTGGATCTTGCCAGTGCGCCTTCAACTCAGCAGCGCCAAGTCCTTCACTAATGCTGCAATCCAGGAGATTCACCTGGGCTCCATTGTCCGGGCAGCGATGGCTTGTGGGATCGACGGACCCTCCGTCGGAGCAAGCCACGTCAAAAACCTGCTCTTGTGCTTCACCATCCTCGACCCACCCTTTAATGATTTGCAGACGCTGTAGCGAAGCACTATTTGGATCTTTCGCTACCCAAGCAATGAACGAAGGAATCTCAGCAGCATTGGCAATCAGATCTCCGCCCATGGGTACTCCACCGCCGTAAGCTTTGCCAATCAAATCCTCATCATCAAGTTCCGGTAAGTCATTACCAGCAAAGAAGCGAACTTTCATTCGGGTTCCAGAAGTACCAAATGTTTCCTTCCTGCGGAACGCATCATAGATCGCTGCCCGAGTGTTCTCTTCCGCCCATACACCAGCCAAGCCAGCTGCACCCCAGGTATTGAAATAAGTGTCTGCATAAAGTTCGCCATTCGCGCGTGGCTCGGAAAGCGGAACCGATCCTCTTAACACGCCGTTGGCATCTCGCAATCCGACTTTACTCCAGTAATCGTCTTCGTCTCCAGCATAGCTGGCATTGTGGGTATCGCTCGAACCTATCACACCCAGCTTGTAAGGATTGAACCCCCCTTCTGCTTGCATCTTCAGACCATTTAGGTAGGCCTGCCTGACATAACTGCCGTTCGGCTCGCTATAGAGTGAAGTCGCAATACGAAATGGCATGATTTCAAAATCGGCCCACTCATCGTTAGGCGACAGAGCAGGATGAGTATCAGAAGTACCTTTAACTTGAGTGATTTCCACTAAGGGTTCGTTGCGCATGCGCAAGTTTGCGTAAGCATCATCGATGGGTCTGCCGGCATTATCAGTCAGCATGAACATGGATCCGTTGGAACCGTTCGAATTGTGTGGTATTGCCAAGCTTTCTATGCCGTTGGCTCGGTTATTATCCATCCATGCCCAGAGGTCCTCTGGATTGCTTGAGTCCAGACGGGAAAAAGGTAATTCCGGAGCGATATCATCACGGAAAATCACGTTGCGGTGTAAGTTGCCACGATCAGCGTCACTAGCAGTGTATTCGTACGCAACAAAGGCCGTGAAGTTGCCCGGATCGTTATGGCGATTGGCGGTGGCCACGATATCATCCCAGGCGTCTTTCCGAATTACGGGATCATTGATTTCCAGCCCTCGCTCAGAGCGCATGAACTGTAGAATAGCCGTGAATTTTGCGCCGCGATCGAACGCCCCTCCTAGAGTCGTCATACCAGTAGCCGCTGGGTGTTTTGAAATTTCTGAGCTTGGGTCAGCCATTTGACGTAGGACACCTAGGTAAAAAGCGTGATCACTGACTCCGTAGAAATCCAGTGGTGTATCAAGGTTCATGTCAAAGCCAGCCGGGTGAGTAATAGTTCCACCCTTAGCAAACTCGTAAGCATCATCCGGTGACGAGGTGGTTCCAAAGATGAAAGCATCAAAGGAGTACATAGTATGTACATGGAGATCGCCGAAATACGCGTTCCGCTCAGCATTGTAGCCGGACGATATCGTAGAAGTAGTCTCTGGAACTGACGGAGAGCTTAGCTGTGGCGGTTCAGATGTGGTAGTCGAATTTTCGGAACAAGTGGTAACAACTAACAACAATGGAAGCAGCCCAATCAATGATCGCATAGTATCACCTCGTTATTTTTGATCTTTATGTAGATGCCAGCCCACAGAGTAATCCGCTAAGAGGAGGTAGTTCAAGTAAAAAGCTAAATTCATCTGTTTCTATAAAGGATGATGTGTAGCAACCTATTATCGAAATAAAAGTTCGGCTAGTGATTAATTTCCTAGCACAGGGTCTAGTTTACTATTATCTGGTCCTGGCCAGAGCTGGCCGTACCAATTTGACCAACATCACTAATTACATCCTGTTGCCAGGCCATGCGAGTTTGACAACGACGACGTGGAATTCTGCTCCTGATATGCGATTCTTCTCGACAAATAACCTGATCCCAAGTGCTAACTGTGCGATTGTATGCTGCAATCTCAATATCGTTCATACTATTAAAGTTGGGAAGGGACGTTCCACACGCTACGAAAGTGAGAGCAAATACACTGAACAGAATGTTCTTCATAGGTTCGTTAGTCAGTTATACATCTTTTTTATGCCAGCCTTCTCTCTCGCACACAACATCACCATT
>Ga0208895_1001464_pt1 | contig 9888 bp, 7 predicted proteins | sample ETNtaG_10_FD_185765 | JGI IMG/M metagenome (GOLD analysis project Ga0208895, IMG submission 185765) | Marine microbial and viral communities from oxygen minimum zone, Eastern Pacific Ocean - ETNP201302SV82 (SPAdes) (version 2) | ecosystem: Environmental > Aquatic > Marine > Oceanic ... | reverse complement strand
TAGAAAATCTTATCTATCGCTCTGACCTGACACGACTTCCAGTAAATCCCAGTGGACATTTTTCTGCCGTAAAATTGAGAAATACCCTTGAGACAGTATCTGCAGAAACAGAGATTTCACCTTCACTTACGATGGAGCCGGGCGGGCAGATTGAGTTTGGTGGCTCACCTTTTTACAACCTACATGAGGTCAACAACGAATGGCAGAAATACCTGGCACTATTATTAGATGTTTGCCGCGATAACGATCTCATCCTCTTGGATTTCGCTCTCGATCCGCTATACGAACCCGATGATATAACTATTGTTGATGAGATCAAGTACAACCTGATGCACGACCGTTTTGGAACAACAGGAACTTTCGGCAAATGGATGATGAAGATGAGCACCAGCGTTCAGCTCAACCTCGATTATAGTTCAAAAGAAGAAGGCACAAAATTGGCTTTTCTGTCAGACGCTCTCCAGCCATTTCTCTCTCTCATATTCGCCAATGTCCCCTTTATAAATGGAGAACCAACCGGCACACGAAATGTGAGACTTGATATCTGGGAAGATACAGACCCATCTCGCTGCGGCAGTTTGCTGGCTCATGGTATCACTTCCGAGGTGGATCTGCTTTCGGTTTTCGCAAAGCTTACGGCTGAAGCTCCAGCTATTTTTGGGGAAAACAGCAGCGGCAATATCTGCCAATTCGATGGAACCATTGGTGATTGGCTTGAATCTATCTCGACCTCTCGGGAACTTCAAAAAAAAGACGGGTTGACAGCCCTCCACCAGATCTTCACCCATGTCCGCTTTAAGGATGTGTTGGAAATCCGAACACCGGATCGCCCCCCCTTTGGTTATGAACTGGCACCGGCCGCTTTTATCACCGGACTGTTGCAAGAGCCGTGCAGCCTGGATGAAGTGGGTGAAATGGTCGCTACTTGGACTTTAGAAGAAAGGTTGAAAGCAGTAGAAAAATCAAAAACCCTAGACCTTTCTCAGGTTGCCTTTAGCGGTAAATCATTCTGGTATTGGATTGAGCTCCTCTTTGAACTCAGTATGAAAGGGCTGGATAAGAGGGCTGTACAGTCAAACATCCCAAGCGAGCGGATATATTTGGAACCGTTCGTCGAACAGTTTCTTGCTAGGGGACCATTTAGCGTGCAGATTCAGGAGGAATTTGTGACATCAGGGAAGACATTGAAAAATTTTATCCATGGCAGGTGGCAAGAACAAAAAGAAGAGCTTACCATGAACAACTGAGCTTGTTTCGTGTCTGAATTTTTCTCAAATTTGCGGCAATTAACTTGCGGAAACCCATTAAGATGACTTTAAATAACAGTACTATCAGAAAACCAATAATAGGAATTGCGCCCTGCTATTTCCCCAAGGAAAACCGCTTGTGGCTGATGGCCAAGGAAGCCTATGGCCACTGCGTATGGGAAGCAGGAGGCATACCGGTAATCCTCACCTATCCTAATGGCCATGGAACTGTTTCTGATGCTACACAAGCCATTGACGCTCTCCTCATGATCGGAGGACCAGACCTGCCAGTCAATTATTACGGTGGAAGCTCCTATGACCTGAATGGAGAACAACCCATGCATACCAACCGGGTAGAGTTTGATCGCCAGATCTTTCAATCCTGCCTGGACAGCAACAAACCCATACTGGGTGTCTGTGCCGGGCTCCAGCACATTAATGTAATTTTCGGGGGGACACTTTATGAGGATATTCCCTCACAGCTCCCCGGCTATATTGACCACGGTGCCTACAAGGGGAACGTAGTCATTCATCCTGTTGAAGTGGATGGAACTAGTCTCCTTGGGAACATTATCCACGAGTTGGACTTTCCAGTTGCCAGTACTCACCACCAGGGAATCAGAAAGTTAGGCGAAAATCTGAAACCTACCGCCTGGTCCAGTGATGGTCTCATTGAAGCCGTAGAACCTGTCAATGGTAAAGGAAAATTTGTGGCGGTCCAGTGGCATCCCGAATTGATGCAGGAGGATAAGCGTCAAATTAGTCTCTTTCGGTGGATGGTCGAAGAAGCTGCCCAACCCTAAGACCAACAGCACCTTCTTTTAGAATATTGTATTGCTCCCCCCTCTACGTGAATCGCCATGTCCCCCATCTGGTGTAACTGAATTAGCACCGCCAAAATAGGGGGTTTTTTGCCCCCACTGCTGCAACTTATACCTCTTTTCTAAACATTCCAGATCTATTTCTGAAAATCCTGATTCTACATCAAGGACGCCTCTTTCAAAGTGGAGTCGCGGTGTCTCTACAGCCTCGGCAATACCCATGTCATTGCATAGTACATTTATCAGAACATGTATAATGGCAGAACGAATCCGGTTGCTGCCGGCACTGCCCGTCACGAGAATCGGTTTGCCATCATCCAGTACGATGGTAGGTGCAATCATGGAGGAAATCCTGCGGCCCGGTTTATAGCGATGGAATCCCTCAGGATTTAGATCCTCTTCCCCTAGCATATTGTTGAGCATGATACCTGTCTTCGGAATCATGACGCCTCCGCCTGAGCCATTGGATGTGGTTACACTGGCAGCATTTCCCTCCTTATCGAGCACAGATATATGTGTGGTTGAACCCTTCCCCGTTGGCTCATTATATCTTTCTACAGGTAATGAAAGAATATGTTGGAAACGCTGGAGGTACTCCTCAAAAAATGGTCTATCGTAAAGATTGACAAGCCCCGGTTCGTATATGTGTCCTTCAAGGTGGCGACGCCGTATGTCATTTGTCAGCTCAAATGCCGTTGCTATATGCATCTGGTCCACGGGGTGATTTGAGGTACAGCCAGCCTCTTCCAACAGTCGGAGGGTGAAATCAATTAGAATCCCGCCACAGGCAGGAGGAGGATTCTGCAACACGGTATAGCCGTTGAAAGGGGTCACCAACGGCTTGCGTTCAATGACCTCGTAATTCTTCAGATCTTCCTGGGTGACGAGTCCGCCGGGGGACATCGTCTCCAACAACAGCTTCGCCACCTCTCCCCGGTAAAAAAGGTCACTACCTTCTCGCCACAGCACATCAAGAAAATCAGCAAATTCTGACATTATCAATTGTGTGCCACCCTTTATTAGTTCTCCATCCCGAAAGAATATCTCCCGGCTGGTCTCTTCATATCCCATTATAGGCTCTAATAACGAAAGCAAATTTGCCTGTTTATTAGATAAGACAATCCCATCTTTAGCGGCAATAATTGCCGGTTCGAGAACCGTTTTGATCGGTACCGCTCCCAACTGTTCCTGCGTATGCAGTAATCCTTTGATTATACCGGGAACACCAACAGATCCGGGGCCTATATGAAACTCTTGCTTAGTAATACCAAAATCCACGTGCACAGGCCCAAAATCCAGCTTGGTTGAGTCAATTGTTCCGCTCGGTGTATTGACAAAGAAATCAAATACAATGGGTTTCTCTGATGAAGGGAAAGCGTTTAGAAATCCTCCCCCGCCTGCGCTTGTTAATGCCGGCTCTGCTACCATGGCGGTAAAACACGCTGCCACGGCAGCATCATAAGCATTTCCACCCGCTTCCAGAATAGTCCTGGCGGCATCTACTGTGATTTTATCTCCAGCTGCAATTACATTTTTCATGATGGTGTAGAAGGTGTGAAGCGTATTAGATGTGTTAAAAAATAACTGGCGGGGTGGGTTGAAGTCAAGAGAATTGGCTAAATGGTGCAATGCATTATTGGAAGCTTTACTATCTTTAATAAAAGTCCTTTTCACTAAAACCTACAGATAGTAAACTGCCAGAAGTTATGGAAGATTATCTCTACTCGACTTTGATTTTGAAATGACAACATTCAACGAAATTGGACTGACCATTCTCATCGGCTTGGCGATTTTAGCAATTGTCATCCCACCCATTGTTTTTGTCTTGTTGTACATAGTTGATAAACGCCAGAGTCAACATTCCATCCTTAGAAATTTTCCTCTATTAGGTCGAATCCGATATGTGTTTGAAATGATGGGGCCGGAACTCAGGCAGTACATGTTTGATTCAGACCATGAGGGCAAACCATTTAGTCGTACTGACTTTCAAAATATTGTCGTAGCAGGGAAATATCTTAAAACTCTTATCGCATTTGGCTCTAAAAGGGATTTTGAAAAACCTGGGTGGTATTTGCGTAACTCTATGTTTCCCAAATTAGCAGAAGAGATGAATATAGTATGTGAACCAAAAATTAAAACAAAAAGATATGTAGGTACAGAGGGATTATTCTCGAGAAAAGAAAAACTTGAGGAAATCTCCATTCAACCCTGGGTGCTTCGTGAAGAAGATTCTATTATAATCGGGCCTAGCTGCAAAACGCCTTGGAAGGTTATCGGGCCGGTCGGTATGAGTGCCATGAGTTACGGTGCGTTGGGGGGAAATGCAATCAGCTCAATAAGCCTGGGCTTGGGGAGGGCTACCGGTTCGTGGGTACATACCGGTGAAGGTGGGCTGGCAGAACATCATCTACTGGGCGGCGGAGATGTAATTATGCAGATTGGTCCCGGGCTCTTTGGGGTAAGAAATGAAAACGGAGATTTCTCACCTGAGCTATTCCAGAAAAAGGCTTCTAACCCACAAGTTAGGATGTTTGAATTAAAATTGGCTCAAGGTGCAAAAATTCGTGGTGGTCATGTGGAAGGAAGCAAGGTGAATGAAGAAATTGCTGCCATCCGGGGTGTAACTCCGTGGAAAAATGTGGACTCTCCCAACCGGCATCTTCAATTTCATGATATTCCAAGCTTGTTTGATTTTGTTGATGAATTAAGGGTGTTAGGCGGAAAACCTGTCGGCATCAAAATCGTGATGGGTGGGCCCGATTCTGCGGATGATATTTGTAAAACTATGGCAGAAACTAATCGCGGTCCCGATGCAATTACCGTGGACGGCGGCGAAGGAGGATCAGGCGCAACGTATCAGGAAATGGCCGACACTATGGGGCTCCCTGTGAAATCAGGATTGCTCTATTTGGACAGTGCTTTACGAAAATATGGGGTCCGAGATAAGGTTAAAGTTTTTGCCAGCGGAAAACTGTTCAGCCCTGACAAAATTGCCATTGCCATGGGAATGGGGGCGGATCTGGTCAATATTGCCCGGGGGATGATGGTGTCTGTGGGCTGTATTGGTGCGATGAAATGTCACACAAACAAATGTCCGGTTGGTGTGGCGACAACCGACCTCAACCATCAGAAAGCATTGGTCGTAGATGAAAAACAGTGGCGCGTCCTGAACTATGTAATAACACTCAGAAACGGGCTAAACTCTTTAGCTGCTGCTGCGGGATTAAACAATTACACCCAGTTTCAAAGGAATCACGTCATTTATAAAGATCAATATGGGCAAGTAAAATCACTGGAAGATATTTTCCCCTACCCCATTGCTTAATGCAGTTTCGCTAACTTTCGTATATTCCTTTCCGCTATGAACCCTAAACTTCTCCACAATCTCACCTGGATTCCTCCTTTCCTTATAGGTCTTTCTGCTGTAGTACTTGGTGTCACGTGGATGATGGTGGATGAGCCGTGGCTCTTGGATCAAGCCGCCAATGAAGCCACTCTTCAACTCAGCTTTCAGGAACTGTTTACCGGCGGGCAGAATGCACACTTGCCCGACTACCTAACTACCATCTATCGCTTCTTCGGTTTGTGGGTACTCGGTATCGGGCTACTAATCTGTGCCTACGTGCTAGTCACTTTTATGGGGACTCCCAGGGCAAGGAATTCTCTCCTTGGGGTACTTGGCATATTTCTGCTACTGATTCTGTATCTTGCTGTAACAAGAATTCCCATTTCACCATTCGTATACCTTATATATGGACTGATCTTTCTTTATTTAGTGAGTTTATGGGCGTCGTTTAAATTGAATCTCACAGAACGCTGATACCTTTTTGATAATTCATTATAAAAAGTGGTGAGTGTTTTATGCTCTGTTTTGTAACTTTTCCTAGAAGATATTTCCCGCTTAACTAAATATAAAATGAACTCCAGTCACGATATCGTAATGGTAGGTGGAGGCGGCGCAGGCCTCAGAGCTGCTATCGCTGTTGCAGAGACCAATCCTGACTTAAGCATTGCGGTTGTAAGCAAGGTATATCCAATGCGGAGTCACACCGTGGCAGCTGAGGGCGGCGCAGCGGCTGTTATTAAAGATAACGATTCCCTGGAAAACCATATCAACGATACTATCGCCGGTGGCGACTGGATGTGTGATCAGGATGCTGTGGAACTTTTTGTAAATGAAGCTCCCAGAGAATTAACCCAGATGGAGCATTGGGGTTGTCCTTGGAGCCGTGAACTTGATGGGACTGTGGCGGTGCGTCCCTTCGGCGGGATGAAAACTGAGCGAACATGGTATGCTGCCGACAAAACTGGTTTCCATATGCTCCACACCCTCTTTCAAACTTCCCTCAAATACAACAACATCACCCGCTACGATGAATGGTTTGCCACAAAGATTCTAGTAGAGAATGGCCGGTGCCAAGGTGTAACCGCCATCGAACTTCGCTCAGGAAAAGTAGAGGCAATTGCTGGTAGATCGGTGATAATGTGCACTGGTGGGGCTGGGCGGGTTTTTCCGTTCACAACCAATGGTGCTATCAAAACCGGCGATGGGATGTCCATGGCATACCGTGCCGGTGTACCTCTCAAAGATATGGAATTTATCCAGTACCACCCCACTGGACTCCCGGGCACGGGTATTCTCATCACGGAAGCGGCCCGCGGAGAAGGTGGAATTCTGGTGAATAAAGACGGTTACAGGTATCTACAGGATTACGAGCTAGGCAAACCTCTGGATATTAACGATCCAAATCATCCGGTAAAGAAAAGCATGGAACTAGGCCCGCGGGATCGCCTGAGCCAAGCATTTGTAGCGGAAAGAGAAAAAGGAAAAACTATCTCCGGCCCATATGGTCATGTAGTCCATCTCGATGTTCGCCACCTGGGTGAAAAGAAAATTGATAAAAAGATTCCTTTCGTCCGTGAGCTATCAAAAAATTACGCTGGTATTGATCCTGTTTACAAGCCCATACCCGTAAGGCCTGTCGTTCACTACATGATGGGGGGTATTGATACTGATATCACCGGGGCTACCGCCCTTCCTGGTTTTTACGCTGCAGGGGAATGCGCTTGTGTCTCTATCAACGGGGCAAACCGTTTGGGATCGAACTCTCTGACAGAACTTCTGGTGTTTGGACGGCGGGCAGGAACGGCAGCAGCTCGGTTTGCATTGGAAAATACCGCTCTCGACACGGCTTCTCTGGAACTGCAAGCTTCTGATGAACAGAAACGTATCGGCAGAAACTTCTTCAGAAAAGAGGGGGGAACAGAAAGGATATTTATACTCCGGAAGGAAATGAACGAGACCATGGAAACAAGTGCCGGCATCTATCGCTCGGAGAAAAGCTTGAAGGAAACATGCGATAAAATTAAAGAGCTTAAAGATCGTTTTTCTAATATTAACATGGAAGACAAAAGTCTCAATTTTAACACAGAACTAACCTCAGCGCTGGAACTCGAATTTATGCTGGATGTGGCGGAAGCCATCGCCTACAGCGCACTGGAAAGAACAGAAAGCAGAGGTTCCCACCAGCGAACCGATTTCCCGGAAAGGGATGATGAGAATTTTTTGCAGCATTCTTTGGCATACCAAAGTGATGCTGAGCCACGCATCGATTATAAAGATGTGGTGATTACTAAGTGGCCACCTGGAGCAAGGGTTTATGGCAAGAAAGAATAAGATACAGTAATGGCAGAAACCATGAAACTGGAAATCTTCCGCTACCAATCTGAAAAAGATAGTGAACCCACTTTCCAGACATATGAAATCCCGTTCCGTGAAGATTGGGTGGTGCTTGACGCCATTAATCATATTAAGGACGAGATTGACGGAACGCTTTCCTACCGCTGGTCTTGCCAGATGGGGGTCTGCGGCAGTTGCGGTATGATGATCAACAACGTTCCGAAGCTATCCTGCTCCGCATTCCTCAAGGATTACTACCCAGATAAGATACGGGTGGAACCATTAGCGAGTTTTCCTGTAGAAAAGGATCTTGTTTTCGAAATGGATGACTTTATGACAAAACTGACAGATATGCAGCCATACATCATCCCGAAGGAAGGAGAAGAGAAGGCTTTGGAAGAAGGTGAATATCTTCAATCCCCTGCCGAGCTTGCTCACTTTAAGCAGTATTCTATGTGCATAAACTGCCTACTTTGTTATGCCGCATGTCCCGTCTATGCTCTCGATTCCTCTTTTATTGGGCCTGCTACTATTGCTCTGGGCCAGAGGTATAACATGGACTCCCGGGATCATGGCAGGGATGCCCGTCAGGAACTCATCGCTAGTAATAAGGGAATCTGGAAGTGTACTTTTGTAGGTGAGTGTAGTGCGGTATGTCCGAAGCATGTGGATCCGGCAGCGACAATCCAGCGGGCAAAAGTCTCCAGCACTATTGACTGGTTTAAGGATGTTTTGATCCCGTGGGGAAAAAAGAAATGAGTACCTACCACAGACCCGTGTCGAACACATTGTGGCTTAAGCGAAAACCATACATTTTATTCATGATTAGAGAGCTAACCAGTGTCTTCGTTGCGGGGTATTGTATTTTTCTACTGGTCTTGGTTTACAAACTAACACAAGGAGCCAACGCCTATGACAATTTCATGGCTACTTTGAATTCACCCAGTAGTGTGGCGCTGCATCTTATCACGCTCGTTTTCGTACTCTACCACACCATTACTTGGTTTAACTTGACACCTAAGATTCTCGTGCTTTACAGAGGAGAAGAGCGGATTCCCCAATGGTTGGTGGCGGGGACATTTTACGCCGGGTGGGCTGTGGTTTCCGTTATTGTCGCCTGGCTGGTATTAACCGTGTAGAGATGGCAAAGTCCAACGAACCGATCTGGTGGTCACTCTTCTCAGCCGGCGGCATGGTGGCAGCCATGGTACTCCCGATACTAATCGTAATCACGGGTATTCTAATACCATTTGATCTTGTGGGTGATAATCCTCTCAACTTTGAAAAAATTCATTCCGCTGTGTCCCACCCGCTCATCAAACTGATTCTTTTTGCCGTAATTTCACTGCCGCTTTTCCATTGGGCTCACCGCTTTCGCTTCACCCTTGTAGATGTCGGGCTGAAGTCCGTAAGCACACCCATTGCTATCCTTTGTTATGGGGGGGCGATTGCTGGAACAATCGTCGCAGCAGTTACTCTTTGGAATATTTAGTAGAGATTAATTGGGGGTGTTTTTAGGAATGATCATCCCTTGAGCTTAAAATTAACCGGAATAGAAATATATACACCCACCGGGCGGTCACGTTGCTGTGCAGGTTTGAATCGCGTCTTTTTAATTGCAGCCATAGCGGCTTCGTTGAGGCCTGTGTTTGGAATCCCTTGTAGGACGCTCATTCCCTGAACACGGCCCTTATCATCTATAAATGCCTGAATAATAACCTTCCCTTCAATTCCAGCTTCTTGGGCTATTTCGGGATAAACAATATTTCTCTGTATTGCTCCATAACCGCCAACTGGCACCGGTGGATCATCATATGCAATAAATTTAACATTTGGCCCGGATGAAGGTGGTGGGGGTGGTGCGTCCCACTCGATAAAATCTTCAAAGTCTGTATCTTCTATTGTCACGTCATCCGCCAGATCTTCTCTATCTGATGCTACAGGAATAGACGGGCGGGCAGGTGGCGGGGGCTGCTCAAACTGTTCCGTTTGTGGAATATCCACATCTAAATCGTCATCATTTCGCTGCGCACTGAGATCTATAAATTGATTTGCCACAAACCGGGGAAAGGCCAAAGAAAGCCCCACTAATAACAAAAGACTAAACAGAATAGAGCCGCGAACCATCACCGGATAACGA
>Ga0208895_1001458_pt1 | contig 9901 bp, 8 predicted proteins | sample ETNtaG_10_FD_185765 | JGI IMG/M metagenome (GOLD analysis project Ga0208895, IMG submission 185765) | Marine microbial and viral communities from oxygen minimum zone, Eastern Pacific Ocean - ETNP201302SV82 (SPAdes) (version 2) | ecosystem: Environmental > Aquatic > Marine > Oceanic ... | reverse complement strand
GATTTTGCTAAGCTAGTAGAAGCCTATGGTCATGTTGGCATAAAGATTGAAAAATATGAGGAACTGCACGACAAGATGAAGGAAGCCTTTGCCTTGAAAGACAACCTTGTATTTGTCGATGTCCTTGTGGATCCGGATGAACACGTCTATCCCATGGCTATCAAAGGAGGGGCTATGAAAGACATGTTCCTCAACAAGTCGGAAAGGACCTAATATGCGCCATATTATCTCGGTATTAATGGAGAATGAGCCTGGCGCACTGTCTCGAGTGGTTGGATTGTTTTCACAGCGTAATTACAACATTGATTCGCTGACTGTGGCGCCGACAGAAGACCAGTCTCTTTCTCGCCTAACTTTGACTACCAGAGGGGATAATGCTCGAATTGAACAGATTACGAAGCACCTCAATAAGATTGTCGACGTAGTAAAACTGGTGGATCTTACTGAAGGGGCTCACATCGAGCGCGAATTGATGCTAATCAAAGTGAAAGCTTCTGGAGCTCATCGGTCAGAAGTGAAACGCACCGTTGATATATTCAGGGGGCAGGTGGTAGACCTAACCGGAAATGTGCTCACGATTCAATTAACGGGTGCTGGCGAAAAGCTGGATGCTTTCATCCTCGCACTCGGGGATAATGTAGTCCTTGAAGTAGCACGAACTGGCGTTTCAGGTGTTTCTAGGGGCGAGAAGACTCTGGCTCTCTGAATTTATTTAGCCATTTATCTAAATAGCTTTTTTCATTGCCGTCATGTATTTCCGCAGTTTCTTGCCAACTGTTTCTATAGGGTGTGAGCGAATGCTTTCATTTACAGCGATGAGTTCGGCGTTGTCCACTCCCATATCAGTTAATTTTAATCCTTTACCGATTACATCGGTGTCTATCTTCTTCATGAAATTTTGCAATAAGGGGATGCAAGCGTGAGAAAACAGGTAGCAACCGTACTCGGCGGTGTCTGAAATTACTTTATTCATCTCATAGAGTTTCTTGCGGCCTATAAGGTTAGCGATTAACGGTACTTCATGTAGCGATTCGTAGTACGCTGACTCCGCGATGATGCCGTTATTTGTCATCGTTTCAAAAGCTAGTTCAACACCGCTTCTTATCATGGCAATCATCAGAATGCCATGATCGTAATATTCTTGTTCGGAAATCTCCACATCTCCTGCAGAGGACTTCTCAAATGGAGTGTCTGCTGTAGCTTCTCGCCAACTTAAGAGCTTCTCGTCGTCATTAGCCCAATCTTCCATCATGCCAGTTGAAAAATTACCGGTGATAATGTCATCCATGTGTTTCTGGTAAAGCGGACCCATGATTTGTTTCAATTCTAGCGTTAACTCATTAGCGATGATTTTTGCTGGGTTAGAAAGCCGGTCTATCATGTTGGTAATGCCACCTTGCTTTAGACCTTCCGATACAACTTCCCATCCATGTTGAACCAACTTCGAGGCGTAACCTTGGTCCATGCCATTCTCAAGCATCTTGTCGTAGCAAAGCAGGGAGCCTGTCTGTAGCATGCCGCACAGAATAGTTTGTTCACCCATCAGATCAGATTTCACTTCGGCGACGAATGAAGATTCAAGAACTCCAGCACGATGTCCACCGGTAGCCGCCGCGTAGGCTTTAGCTATGTCCATCCCTTCCTTATTAGGATCGTTTTCAGCGTGCACTGCGATCAGGGTAGGTACGCCGAAACCCCGCTTGTATTCTTCGCGGACTTCTGTTCCGGGACATTTTGGGGCCACCATGACAACAGTTAAATCGTCTCGTATTTGGATGCCCTCCTCAACAATGTTGAAGCCGTGTGAATAGGTCAGGCACGAACCCTCTTTCATGAGAGGCATTACCTGATTTACCACTGCGCTGTGTTGTTTATCAGGAGTAAGGTTAAGCACCAGATCGGCATGAGGAATCAGTTCTTCGTAAGAACCTACTGGGAATCCATTCTCGGTCGCATTTTTCCATGAGACACGCTGTTCTGAGATAGCTTCATCCCGCAGGGCATAGGAAACATCCAAGCCGCTGTCACGCATATTTAATCCTTGGTTCAATCCCTGTGCACCGCAGCCGATGATCACGACCTTTTTGTCATTGAGTTTATGGACGCCATCGCTGAACTCACTAGGATCCATAAAGCGGCATTTGCCTAATTGTTCTAACTGAAGGCGAAGAGGCAATGTATTAAAGTAATTCATGGAAGGACTCCAAACTGTTAAATCTTGATTTCAAGTGCATAGATGGTGCTTTTCGGTTCACTTTCGGCTGAGGCGCGATCATATAGCATCTACAATCATGGGTAAAATGCTAAAAATAGTCCCTCAATGCTTCCATTTGGGCGGTATAATTGGAAATTCAAACCCACCCAGCATGTGGAGGCTGCATGAGCAGTGAAGATCAAGAGCTGGAATCTGAAAATATACTACCCATTGATGAACATGAAGAGATTGTTTCGGAGGGTGGGAAACAGGTACGAAGGCGGGGAATCTATCTACTCCCGAATGTGCTGACGCTTGGCACTTTGTTTGCGGGGTTTTATGCGGTAATCGCCGGTATGTCGGGGGATTTCGGTGAGGCAGGTTGGGCGATTCTAATTGCCGCTATCTGTGACGGGTTCGACGGTCGCATCGCCCGGCTAACAAATACGCAGAGCGCTTTCGGTGCTGAATTTGACAGCTTGTCCGATATGGTATCTTTTGGGATGGCTCCTGCGCTGATAATGTTCAGCTGGGCGTTCGCTTCCTTGGGTCAGATAGGATGGGCGGCGAGCTTTATTTACATGTCCTGTGCCGCATTGCGCTTGGCCCGCTTTAATGTGCAGTTGGGTACGGTTGATAAACGCTTTTTCCTGGGATTACAGAGTCCTTTGGCGGCGGGCCTGGTAACCTTTGTGCCGTGGGTTGGGCATGAGTATGGTGTAGAAATCACACCTATGATTTCTTATCTATCTGCCATACTAACGATATTTGCCGGTTTGCTGATGATCTCCAACTATAAGTATTTTAGTTTTAAGGAGATGCATTTCGAAGGTACTGTTCCTTATGTGGTATTTATCTTTACGGTGGTATTATTGGTTATAGTTGCGCAGAATCCGCATGAGGTATTGCTGGTTATGTGCGTGATCTATGCAGTCTCCGGGCCTGCTGGTTGGTTGTATCGCAGACAGTTTAAGAAGCAGGAAACCGACAAGGATACTTAGTGGTTCTATTTAACGGAGATGTCAGGCCCTTAGAGCTAAAGCAGGTGAATGATAGAAAAGATATAAACGTAAGGTCAGGTTGTATCTAGTAATCGACTCGTAAGCAAAAGTAACGACAGACAAACTATTAGCAGGTGTACACCTATGTTGATCAAGAAACCATCCGATATTAAGCCTTCTGAAATCACTCCGGAAAGTGTTTACAGAAACCGACGCCAATTTATCCGAGACAGCGGCACACTGGCATTGGGCGCTGCGGCAGCCACAGGCTTGCCTCCAATGGCATCTGCTCAAGACGGGGATAGTTTGAAGGCTAGAGCACCAGTGACAATGGAGACAACACCGCCGAGCCCTTGGTGGGCAGACAAGTTCGCGAATATCAAACCTGCTCCAAATACTGAGCCATTCTTTACCGGTGAAACACTCACGCCATACAGGGATGTAACCCGTTATAACAATTTCTATGAGTTTGGCATGGATAAGGGCGACCCCTTCTCCAATTCGGGCGAATTCAAGTCTGATCCTTGGTCGGTGGAGATTAGTGGTGAAGTTGCAAAACCCGGTACCTACCAGCTGGAAGATATTCTAAAGCCGGTGGAACTGGAAGAACGCATCTATCGTCTTCGCTGTGTAGAAGCATGGTCTATGGTAATTCCCTGGATTGGATTCCCGTTGTCCGACTTGATCAAACGATTCGAACCAACTTCTAAGGCGAAGTTTGTGGAATTTGAAACTTTGATAGATCCCGAAACAATGCCTGGAATCAGGTCACGTTTTGCTATTATCGATTGGCCATACCGAGAAGGGTTGCGTATGGATGAAGCAATGAATCCGTTAACTCTGATGGTGGTCGGTCTCTACGGGAACTATTTACCTTCGCAAAATGGTGCGCCTATGCGCCTTATTGTTCCTTGGAAATATGGTTTCAAGAGTATTAAGTCAATTGTCCGGATTAATTTCAGGGAAAGCGAACCCAATACTACTTGGAACGACTTACAAGCAAGGGAATACGGGTTTTACGCAAATGTAAATCCCAATGTTCATCACCCTCGCTGGCGGCAGGATATGGAACGCCGACTGCCCCAAACATTGTTCAGTCGCCAACATATAGAAACACGGTTATTCAATGGTTATGGTGAGCATGTAGCTCACATGTACGAAGGGATGGACTTGGCCAGATACTATTAGATCTGATACTGAATTTGTATCGATAACCTTAAATATGGGAAAACTGATAAAGCCATCAGTATTTATTCTCGCTCTGGTGCCTTTCGCTATTCTACTTTTACGAATATATAGAAACGATCTAGGCCCCGATCCTGCCCAGGAACTCTCTATTGAAACCGGTGAATGGACCTTGCGGTTCCTATTGATTACGCTGGCAATGACACCTCTTAGGCAGATCACTAATCAAGCGGTGTTTGTTCGTCATCGTAGGATGCTTGGTCTGTTTGCCTTATTTTACGCAAGCGTTCATTTTCTATCCTGGATGGCTTTTCTGCTAGCCTTTCGCTTTTTTGCAATCATGGAAGAGCTCATTGAACGACCTTATATTACGCTGGGGTTTAGTGCTTACCTTATTTTACTAGCCTTGGGCGCAACTTCGCCGAAGGCTGTAGCTAGGAAACTTGGCAAAAATTGGAAACGCTTGCACCGATTAGTATATATAGCCGCCGTACTAGGCGTAGTTCATCTACTTTGGATTTTGCGCTCCGATATTTCTGAAGCATTATTCTATGGCTCCATCTTGGCTTTCTTACTCGGATATCGTTTCGTTCATTATTTTCGAAAAAAAAGCAAAACATCGGTCTCTGGGTAATCGTGTTTACTGGAACCCTGAAAAAGAAATTTAGTTTGATGTCTCCCTATAGTCCTTGTTTCACTGGTTTAACATCGTATAATACGGCCGCTCCATACCAAAGGGTGTTGGAGCTGTAGCCAATGTTTGCGATATCTATATCGTGATTATCAGAATTAATGGGGCCATAGCTCAGCTGGGAGAGCGTCTGGTTTGCATCCAGAAGGTCTGCGGTTCGATCCCGCATGGCTCCACCATTTCGTTTTCTTGGATATCAGCTCAGGTGCTATCCTTGTGAGTGATCAACGGCGGGTTTCAGTTTCGGGGCGGTTTGTAGATTCGGCGTACAAATTAGAAGCAGATGGATTCGGAGCGATTTGTACTAGTTCTATTTTCGGGCAAATCCTTCCGCATTTCAGAGATTACGAGAAATACCTGGCTGGGTTTAAGCAAAGCACCTCTCGCCAAAAGGCCGTTAGGAAGATCCTCCAAAAAGATGGAATTGTCGGTGCTGCTGTGCCGACCAGAGATTTAGCTGAAATTTTTTGCATCTCACAAATAAGCGCTTGCTGTGAATTGCTGCGCGGTAAAAGTATTCCCATCTCCGAGCTAAATCGGGAAGGGATGCGGTTACTGGTTCAGCAAACAACTGCCCCGTTAAAGAATGAGCCAGACATTCCGTCAGAAATTCCCCCGGATCAATATAATGAGACTCAGCGGGGCCTGTTGACCGCCGTCAATGTTATCCAAAATCTCGATACTATTCGCGCTGTTCAGGTGATACGCCAGCTCGGTTTTCTGAATACGAGATCAGATTCAATACGCCAGCTATCCCTGGCGGTCGGTAATGGTTATCGCGATCTAGTTGGGCTGCACGCCGTACCGAGGATTTTTGCAGAGGATAGCAGTTCTGGCGGCATTCTGAAGTTTGACGTTTTAGACAAGCAAGCAGCTCATACTGTCCTGATTAATAACGATCCTATCTATGCGCGCCATTTTAGCTCTTTAAATAATAAGCAAGAAGAAAGAGTCCTGGCTCTGAATATGGATGTAGGTCAGGCAATAGATATATTGGTTTCCAAGCAAAAAGAATCAGGTTTAGCTAAACGTAACTTGGTGGTAGGACTTCGCATCGATCATCGTAAAATACCAAATGCGGAAGACTTTTTACATCAAGTAACAGCAGTAATTGACCAAAGTGCAGATCTGTTTCTAACAATCGGCGCGGGTAATAGCCAGTCTGAATTTGAGGGCAGGCTGCGGTGTTTTGATGACTTGTTTAACGTGCTCAGCCGTGCCGAATTGAAACCTCTTCGTATCTTAATGCATAAACAAGGTTCTTTAGAGGACCAACGTAGCAGTCCATTGTTTGGGAATATCGAGTACACTAGCTACCAGATTCTCCATTGCAAACTTCTCCGGAAGAAGCTTGGGAAAATTTATAACCGTCTATAGCTATGATTCAGTCTGCAATTGCGTGGTGTGTAAATACTCAAGGCAACAAATCGATTCCAGTTGGATGTATGCAATTAAATCGACAAGGCTTCCTATATTGGATGAACATAGGCTCAAATGCAGAATTATGGTGTAGTTTAGCAGTGACTTGACGATCAATTGGAATAAATTTCTATTCACGAAAGTTTTATGTCAAAACTAAGCGTCGATCGAGCTCTGCGGAAAGCCAAATCCCACGAGCGAAAAGGTCAAATGGATGAGGCACTCAAGCTTTATCATTCTGTACTAGCAGTGTTTCCAAGCAACATCAGGGCTAAGCAAGGCCTTGCTAAACTATCCCAGCACCTAGCCCATCCATCAGATGAAATCCTTCATCAACTCATAGCCTTATTTAATAAGGGTCAAATTAGGACAGTTACTCAAGAATGCGATCGGTTAACAAAGGAGTTCCCGCAATCATTTCTGCTTTGGAACCTGCTAGGCGTTGCGAACAACGCTCAGGGCAAACTCGAGGAGGCTATCGTTGCTTGGAACAAAGCTCTCCTAATCAAGCCTGATTTCGCTGAAGCCCATAACAATATAGGTGCAGCGTTCCTATCTCAGGGCAACTTCGAGGAGGCTAGCGCTGCTTATAACAAAGCGCTCTTAATTAAGCCAGACTATGCAAATGCCCATTACAACTTGGGTATCACACTGCAAGAACTCGACAAATTAGAAGAGGCAGAAGCAAGCTACAGAAAAGCGATAGCATTGAAACCTGACTATACCGAAGCGCATTACAACTTGGGTAACACGCTGCAAGAACTTGGCAGATCAAAAGACGCTGAAGCAAGCTATAGAAAAGCGATAGCATTGAAGCCAGACTATGCAGATGCCCATAGCAACTTGGGTATCACGCTGCGAGAACTTGGCAGATCAAAAGACGCTGAAGCAAGCTACAGAAGAGCAATAGCGCTGAAGCCAGACTATGCAGATGCCCATAGTAACTTGGGTGTCACCCTACAAGAACTCGGGAATTTAGAAGACGCTCTAGTTCAGTACAAGAAGAGTTTCGAATTAGTTCGGGGTAAAAATTCAGTCGATCCGCAGCATAAAAGCTTCCGGCTAATCAGCAAAGCTAAAATGAAACATGATATTGAACAGTTCGAGTATTTAGTTGCTTCAGGTTATGAGAGCGAAAAGTTTCAGGCACTTGTTAACGTCTATAAGGCCGTCTCATCAGAAATAAATTGGCCGACAAACGAAGCCGCAATCATTCCATTAACCGATAAGTACCAGAAACTTTTAATGGATACCTATAATCGTTCAATTCATGTACTTGAAGCGCCTGAGTTACCTGGTCCTGCTTTAAGCAATACCCTCGATATAGAAAAAATCACAGAAAATTATTTTAAGCATGACTTTGGCTTGACTTATTTTGATAATTTTCTGACCCCCGTTGCCCTTGATTCTATCCGTCATTTCCTACTTGGTAGCACCATATGGTTTGATTTCTTCCATGGGGGAGGGTATATCGGTGCTTATCTGAGAGATGGTCTGGCCTGTCCTTTATTTTTTCAAATTGCAGAAGAAATGCGAACAACTTTCCCCAAAATCTTTAAAAAGCATCGATTAAAACAATTATGGGCCTATAAGTATGATAGTCGCGCCTATAAGAATGATAGTCCCTTGGGGGGGATAAACGCGCATGCGGATTATGCTGCTGTCAATGTAAATTTCTGGGTCACCCCCAAAGCAGCAAACTTAAATTCTTCATCCGGGGGACTAGTCGTGTACAACACGGAGGCACCATTGGAGTGGGATCCCAATACATTTAACAATGATACAGAGAAAATTTTGGAACACCTTGAAGATAACAACGATGAAAAATCAATTATACCTTACAATGAAAATAGAACTGTTGTATTCAATTCCAACTTAATTCATGAAACAGATAAATTTGAATTTAAAGAGGGTTATGAAAACCGACGGATAAACGTCACAATGTTGTTTGGCGAGAGAGGAACTTAAAGTATTGCTTCGTTTTTTATATGACATCAACGTTTGTTGTGCATGACTAGCTAACGTGGATTCTCCAAAGAGCGATGAGATTGGGGTTGTAAGAGATGTTGTGAATTAAGAGAGAAACCCGAATCACCCTGCTCGTCAAACAGTATAATTTCAATTTGTCAGAGAGTTGATCCTATGGATATTAAAAATAGCTCAAACCGATTTTTTATTTCGATTTCCTTTTGTCTCATAAGCACCACTTTATATGCAGCGGATAATGGATGGGTAACACTCATCGATGGTACTGATGGGATGGAAAACTTTAATCAATTGGGTAATGCGAACTGGTCTGCCCAGATGAGTGCTATACAGGCAACAGAAGGAAACGGTGCGTCTTTTTTGGTCACTAAACGAAACTATAGTGATTTTGTACTACGGGTAGAATTCTGGGCGAGCAACGATGCCAACAGTGGTATTTTCCTGCGTTGTCAGGATTCCGCAAATATCAATGATAGAAATTGTTATGAGGCCAACATCTTCGACCAACGCCCAGATCCTGCTTATGGAACAGGTGGCATAGTACACATTGCGCCCGTGGAGGAGCCGAGGCCAAAGGCTGGCGATAGGTGGAATGTGTATAAGATTAGCCTACAGAATGACCACTTGGTTGTAGAACTGAATGGTAAGAGAACCGTTGACGTAAGAGATGACCAGTTTTCGAGTGGGCCATTCGCATTGCAGTGGGGTCGAGGTGTAATGCGCTTTCGAAAAGTCGAAGTAATGGAATTGTAATTGAGGAAATAAAATAAGTAAGGGGCCGAAGTAGGATCTGACCCCTTACTAAAATAGAATTAACCAATAATAATTAGTAGTTATCGTAACCTTCGGTGAGTTCGATAAAGACGCCAGAGGGGTCGGTGATAAAAGCTATTTTCAACCCTATCTCGGGTATTTCTCTAAAAGTTACATCGAAATCTACACCCTTAGCCTCTAACTGTTTGCAAAATGCTTCCAAGTCATCAAATTCGAAACCGATATGATCGATTGCTGCTCCTCGAGTAGGTTGGCGGCTACCATCGGCAACCCCGAAACTAAGATTCATACCAGGTGCGTTTGTGGTGGTTTGAATCGAACCTCTCGGTCGAACTTCCAGTCCGAAAATGTCGGTATACCAATTTAGCAGTTCTTCATGACCTTCAGTCCTGAAATGAATGTGGTAACCCGTGATTTCCTCATGTAGCCCTTGATCTTCCTGCAATTCGACAGCAACTCCGCCAGGGAGAGTCACATATGCGTTGTTCTGGCCCTCCGAGCCGGTGAATCCGTTACTGACTGGCAATCCATCCGCCTCAAGTTTTTCCAGAAAGCTAGCAATGTGACGAACCTTAAACCCAAAGTGGTCCATCTTTGTTTCTCGGGATCCCATGGTTGGTTCGCGCTCAGCGAGTGCTATTAAAAAGTTAG
>Ga0208895_1001449_pt1 | contig 9946 bp, 4 predicted proteins | sample ETNtaG_10_FD_185765 | JGI IMG/M metagenome (GOLD analysis project Ga0208895, IMG submission 185765) | Marine microbial and viral communities from oxygen minimum zone, Eastern Pacific Ocean - ETNP201302SV82 (SPAdes) (version 2) | ecosystem: Environmental > Aquatic > Marine > Oceanic ... | reverse complement strand
CGGCCTCACCGGCTTCAGCAGGAGCCTCGGTTACGGCCTCACCGGCTTCAGCAGGAGCCTCGGTTACGGCCTCACCGGCTTCAGCAGGAGCCTCGGTTACGGCCTCACCGGCTTCAGCAGGAGCCTCCACGGACGCCATCACGCGGGCCTCACGTTCGGCTCCTGCCGCCTCGGCCTCGACACGTGCCTCCGCCTGCTCGGCGGCACGGTCGTCGGCATCGAGCGAAGGGCCTTCGTCCTCTGCTGCAGCGATGCGGGAGTTGGCGATGTAGCGACCCTCCTCGATGGCGTCGGACAGGATGCGACAGAGCAGCCGGCCGGCCCGGATGGCATCGTCGTTGCCGGGGATCAGGTACTGGATCACGTCCGGATCGCAATCGGTGTCGACCACTGCCACGATCGGGATCCCCAACTTGTTGGCTTCTGTGACGGCGATGTGCTCACGGGCGGTGTCGATCACGAATACGGCATCGGGCAGCCGCTCCATGTCCCGGATACCACCCAGGTTCCGCTCGAGCTTTTCGAGCTCGCGCGACAGCAACAGTGCCTCCTTCTTGGGCATGGCCTCGAACTCGCCCGAGTCGCGCATGCGCTGGTACTCGAGCATCTTGCCGACACGCTTCGAGATGGTCGAGAAGTTGGTGAGGGTGCCACCCAGCCAGCGCTGGTTGATGAACGGCATCCCACACTTCTCGGCGTAGGAGTTGATCGGATCCTGTGCCTGGCGCTTTGTGCCGACGAAGAGCACCCGGCCACCATCGGCGACGAGGTCCCGCACGAACACGTACGCCTTCTCGATCCGGTCGAGGGTCTGGTGGAGATCGATTATGTAGATTCCGGACCGCTCGCCGTGGATGAACCGCCGCATCTTGGGGTTCCAGCGGCGGGTCTGGTGACCGAAGTGCACACCCGCCTCGAGCAACTGCTTCATGGTCACGACAGCCATGCCGTGCCCTCCTTTCCCATCGGTTCGACTCGCCCCGTCCCTGCGCCCGGAGGCGACCGTGGGTGGGTCGGGGTGTAGGTGGATTCGCGGCCACCGCACGGTGCGGTGGCCAGCGACGGAGTGTAGCGGCGGCCGACGGCGGCTCCCCCGGGAGTCGGGCGGCGGATCGCGACCCCCGGGACCCACGGCGCCGGTCACCCCAGGTACCCCGACAACCCGGATGCCGTGACCAGTTGGTTTGCGGACTCGATGATGAACGGAACCGCAACCCCGCCCAGGCGTTCTGCCAGCGATTGGCAGGCCGAAGGCCGGCCTGCGAGGAAGAGGCTGATCTCGCGTAGGGCGTCCCGGTGGCCGGCGAGGCCACCATGGGCGTCCGTGCCGAGCATGTCGACGACGACCGTGCGGGCACCGTCGAGTTCGGCACGACCCGCCGGGACGATCAGGTCGCCGGAGGCCGCAAGGCTGAGCGCCTCGACGCCCGCAGGCGCCGGACGCAGGGCACCCACCGCCAGGTCGGCGAGGACCGGCTGGCCGACCTCAGGGCGTCCGCCGAGGCGAAAGGCCTCGGCTACGCCCGGCAGCGCACCCAGGAAGTCGAATCCCTCCGCCAGGAGGTTTCCACCGTGCGGTGTCGACAGCGTCACCAGGCGCAACTGTGGCGCATCGGTGTCAGCCGTCAACCGGGCGACACCCTCGAGCGCCACCAGGCCGCCCAGCGAATGCCCGTAGACCTCGAGGGTGGCACCGGGCCGCTCCCCCGCAATGTCGGAGAGGAGTTGCGCCAGGAGTTCGGCACTCTCCTCGACCGGGCGGTGCACATCGCCTGCGACCTCGTGAGAGGCCTCCAACCGCGTAGCCCATTCGGGGACGGGGCCGTCTCCGGCGAAGCGCCCTCCCCCGTAGGAAAAGCGTACGACGTCGTCGGGATCGATGCCCAGGGCCCGCATATCGAGGTCGGTGATCGGTCCACCGTCTTGTCCGGAATCGAGGCCCGGCACGAGGATCGCGACGCGCCCACCCTGAGGTGACGCGACGCCGACCTCCGAGGGTGTGCACTCGGGCGTCGGCAGCGCCGCAAGGAGGTCGGTGGCGAGGTCGATCGAGCCGCCCACCGCCGCGATCGGGCGTTCGACGTACCATGTCAGGCCGTCGAGGGCTGTCCGTCCGGCGCTGACAACCAGTTGGTGTCCGAGTGTTGCGCCCTCGACGAACTGCTCGCCCGCCCAGGAGGTCGCCGACCCGGCGGCCGCAACCAGGTTCCCCAACGTCGACCGCTCGTCGCCGAGGAGCTCTCGCGCCGCAGCGACGATCGCCTCCTCGTCGTGGGGGGCCAGCCGGGCCCGAAGCACGCCGTTGGTCTCGAACAGCAGGCCCGGATCAAGGTAGGTACCGTCCGGGTCGCGGACACCGAAGTGGAACGTGGTTGCGGCGCGTCCCACAGCCGTCCCGGCGAGGACCTCCCGGCCCTGCGTTACCTCGACCGAGGCCAGGAACGAATAGCTGGTCCGTAGACCGTCTGAATGGATCAAGGTGACATGACGGGTGCCGGCAACCGTGCCGGCGAACAAGACTCTCCCGTCGGCGGCGGCACGAACCACCTGTCCGGGGAACGTGGCGTACTCGTAGCCACGGTTGCCGGGCAACCACGGTCGGGCCGGCGGTCGGAACCCGTCGATGACCGGTGTGTCGACCGGGACCTGATAGGTGACCGGCGCATCTCCGGTGTGGTCGACACCGGTGGCAGGGTCGCGGCCACCAGGGCCGGGCTGGGCGGCGACCGGCGCAGCAGTCAGGATGCCGACGAGCACCACGAGTGCGAACGCGGCGGCGATGGGCAGCAGGGCAGGTCGTTGGACCATGTTTCCTCCCTCGGAGGATCGAAGTCGCAGGGGGGAGCGAAGTGCCAGAACTCGAACCATCAGCGCACCCGTTGGTAGAACCCCCGTTCCTCGTCGAACCAGCCCGTGCGGACAAGTCGAGCCACCGACGAAGCCAGGTCGACCGGGGCCAGGTCGACCCGCCGTGCCAGGGCATCGAGGGTCGTCGGCGACCAGCCGGCGGCATCGAGCACCCCGAGGTCCGAACCGTCGGGAGTGGTCCGGCGGTCGTCCGGCAGGGGTGCGGACCCGACGAGGCCGAGCGCCATGAGGACATCGTCGATCCCGCACAGCGGCACACACCCCTCGGCCAGGAGATGGTTGGTCCCCCGGGATGCCGGACTGTGGATCGGGCCCGGGACGGCCAGGACTGGACGATTACGGTCCAGCGCCGCCTCGACGGTGTACAGCGAACCACCGGAGGCGTGCGATTCGACCACGACCACCACATCGGCGAACCCTGCGATGATCCGGTTCCTGGACGGAAATCGCCAGCCCCGGGGGCCCGTGCCGAGCGGAGCCTCGGTGAAGAGCACGCCCGCCTCGGCAACGCGGTTCCACAGGCGACGGTTTGCCGCCGGGTACACGATGTCGAGCCCCGTGGCCACCACGCCGATCGGTGGCGCTCCCCCAGTGGCAAGCGCACCTGTATGTGCGGCACCGTCGATGCCGAGCGCCAGGCCTGAGACCACAGCCACGCCGGCTTCGGCCAGGGCGCCTCCGAGTTCCGTGGCCACATCCCGCCCGTAGCGGGTACAGCGACGTGTACCGACGATGGCCACACGGGACGGAACGGCAACCGCATCCAGGCGCCCGAGGGCGAACAGCACGGGCGCCGGCTCGGGATCGGCAAGCAGGCACCGGGGGTAGGCAGCATCGCCGAGGGTGACCACCTCGACCCCCGCCGCCCGGGTGGCCGCCCAGACGGCCGCGGGATCGATGTCGCCTGCCGCCTTCGCCCATTCGGCGAAGAGCGCTCCCACCCGGCCACCCACAACGTCGGCCACCTCGGGGAGGGGCCTTCCGGATCGCACAGCCGTCCAGGCCTCTGGCGGCGACCGGCCGTCCAGCAGGGCTCCCAGGCGGCGCGGTCCCATCGCCGGCAGGCCGAGGAGGGAGGTCAGCCAGGCCGCATCGGGAAGCTCGGACATGGAAGCCACGACGGCGTCAGTGGATGCCCTGACCGGCAGGGCGAAACGGGTCGATGCGGAGCCCGAGGGCCGTGTCGATGAGGTCGGGGCCGATCGGGCCCTCCCGACCGGTGAGGTCGGCAATGGTGAGCGCAACGGTGCGGACCCGATGCAGGCCGCGGGCGCTCAGCCGGCCCGCATGCAGCGTTGCCTCCAGGAGGCGCGTCGCCTCGTGGGACAGGGGCGCGGCCGTTGCAAGTGCCGGTGCGTCCAGTTCGACGTTTGCGGCCACGCCCCGCGAGCGGGCACGCTCCCGGGCCTCCGCAACCCGCGCGGCAACGGTAGACGAAGGTTCTCCGTCGCTCCCGTCGAGGAGCTCGACGGGCTCCGGCCGGTCGACGTCGATGCGCAGGTCGAACCGGTCGAGCAGGGGCCCTGACACCCGCCGGAGGTACTTGAGCCGGACGTGCTCCGGACAGCGACAGCCACCGGGTGCACCCGACCCTCCGCAGGGACAGGGGTTCATGGCCGCCACGAGAAGGACCCGTGCCGGATAGTCGGCACTGCCCGCAACCCTGCTGATCTGTACTGTGCCGTCCTCGAGTGGTTGGCGAAGGGCATCGAGCACCTTCGGGGCGAACTCGCCCAACTCGTCGAGGAACAGAACCCCGCCGTGCGCCAGGCTGATCTCGCCCGGGCGCATCGCAGCACTCCCCCCACCGACAAGAGCCGCCGCCGAGGCCCCATGGTGGGGGGACCGCCAGGGCGGACGCCGGAACAGGCCCCCCGTCGGCAAAGCCTCGCCGGCCGCCGAACGGATACGGGACACCTCGAGCGCCTGGTCGCCGGTCAGGTCGGGGAGCAGCCCCGGCAGACGTCGTGCCAGCATGCTCTTGCCGGCTCCCGGCGGGCCGATCAGGAAGAGGTGGTGGGCTCCGGCAGCCGCAACCTCGATGGCGAAGCGGGCCATGCGCTGGCCCCGGACATCGGCAAGGTCGGGTTCGTCGAAGGTGTAGGCCTCCGGCGTGGGCAATCCGGCCTCGGACCATGGCTCGTCACCGCGGAGGGCGAGAACGAGGCTGCGGAGGTCCGCAACGGTGTGGACCACCGTCGGGGTGACGAGCCGTGCCTCGACCACGTTGCCGGGGGCCACAACCACGACGCCGACCTCGACAGCGTCGACCAGCGGCAGCGCACCGGGGATCGGACGCAATGAGCCGTCGAGGCCGAGCTCACCCAGGAAGGCGATGCCCTCGATCGAGTCAGGCTCGACCTCGCCGCAGGCCACGAGGAGGCCGACGGCCATGGGGAGGTCAAGGACGGCCCCCGCCTTCGGGACGCCGGTGGGTGCCAGGTTGACTGTGATGCGACGAGAAGGCCAGGCCAGTCCGCTCGAGACGAGTGCTGCCCGGACCCGGTCACGGGCCTCCTTGCACGAGGCATCGGGCAGGCCGACGACGTTGAACGCGGGCAGGCCGTTGTCGACATGGACCTCGACACGGACGGGATGACCACGGACCCCGAGCAGGGTGGCGGCATGGACGGTTGCGAGCACGGATCCTCCCGGACGAATCGGCCGTGCGGGAACCGCTGGGCGGTCCCGGTCCGGCCGGGGCGGGAGGAGTCGTCAACCGCCGACTCCGAGCGGCACCACCGAGGGTAGGGGCACCCTGCGACAACCACCACGGGCGCGCACCACGAGCCTGAGAAATCTTGTCCCGGGGGCACCTTCGTCGATGACGCCCCGGTGCGCTACTCCTCGGTCTCTTCGGCCTCTTCGTCCGACTCCGAACTGCTAGTCGAGCAGGAATCGTTGGAGATCGTTCCCGACTCCATCACGGTGTTGCACAAGACCGCCCCTTCGAGGACCGTGCCCGTGAGGTCGGCGTTGATGAGGATGGCGTTGGTCAGGTCGGCGCCGGTGAGGTTGGCGTTGACCAGGCTGGCCTCGGTCAGGTCGACGCTGACCAGCACGGCGCTCGAGAGGTCGACGCCCGTCAGGTCGGCATTGATCAGGCTGGCACCACGGAGGTTGGCCGCCGTCATCACGGCTCCGGTGAGGCCGGCGTAGAAGAGGCTCGCCCCCATCAGGTTGGCGCCGGTCAGGTCCGAGGCGTCCAGGCGGGCCCGGTAGAGGTTCGCCCCCGCCAACTGTGCGCCGGCCAGGTTCGTGAACTTCATCTGCGCACCGGCACAGTCGGCCAGCGGCTCGATGACGCAGTCGGCGACCGCTCCCCCGTCGATGACGGTCTGCCCCTCGTCGTTGACCGAAGTCGTCGTCTCGACGACGGTGGTGGTCGGCGCCTCGGTGGTGGTCGGCGCCTCGGTGGTGGTCGGCGCCTCGGTGGTGGTCGGCGCCTCGGTGGTGGTCGGCGCCTCGGTGGTGGTCGGCGCGACGGTCGTCGTGGTCTCGACCACGTCGTCGCCTCCTCCGCCACCACAGGCCCCGGCGATCAACGCCAGCGCCACGAGGCCACCGCCCAGTCGTCGTCGCATGCTCTGCATCTGCCCGCTCCTCTGCTAGCCGTCCAACACCGCCAACGCATCCTCCATCAGCGAGTTGATGACGAGTGCGCCGACCGTGTCTTCGTTTTCGGTTGCCTCCATTGACGCCGCCTCCAGGTCGAGTACCAGCTCGAACACTGCGCTGCTCACGGTGGCCTGGCCCCTCAGGTCCTCGGTCGCCTGGGCTGCGGCCAACTGGACCGTCATGGCGTCGATCGCCGCGCTGACGCCGGATGCCTGCGCCGTGCTGAAGCCGCCCTCGGAGGTGATCTCCTCGATGCCGACGCTTTCGAGCAGTTCCGAGGCCGCCTCATCCACGACCGCTGCCGTGGATGTGGCCTCTCCACCCGCGTCGAGGTCCTCGTCCGGGCTCCACACGGTCTCGCTGCCCTCCTCGTCGGTGGTCACGATGCTGCCATCGGCGTTGATCGAACGTGTGGACGTATCGCCGTCGGCCGTCGTCAGGGTTGTGTCACCGGTGGGCTCCCACGAGGCCTCCTCGCCGTCGTCGACAACGGCAACGGTCGACCCGTCGGCCTCCACCTCGATCTCGACGGTCGTCCCGTCGTCGGTGACCACGGTTCCGGACCCGTCGGCGGCGAGCGTGACCTGACCGCCGTCGAACTCGACCTCGAGTTCACCGTCCTCGTTTCGCTTCGCCTCGCGGATCTCCCCGTCGGCCGTCGTGAGTACGAAACTGCCGTCCGGATTCTGCGTCATCGAGGAGCCGTCCGGTCGGGTCCGGGTGCTCGAGCCGTCGGAGTTGAGTTCCTCGGTGAACGTGTTGCCGTCGGCATCGACCAGCGTCCGGCTGCCGTCCGGGTTCGTGGTCGCCACGCGCCCGTCTGAGAAGGACACCCGGGTCGAACCGTCCGAAAGGTTCTGCGTGGTCTGTGACGAGCCGTCACAGTTGCTGTGCGTCAGCGATCCGTCTTCGTTCTTGGTGACCATCTGCGTGCAGCCGTCGGCACCCGTGTACTCACGGCTGCCGTCCGGGCTCCAGACGGCGACACTGCCGTCGGAGTAGGCCGTCTCGCGGCGACCGTCGCTGTACTGCTTGACGGTGCCGGTCCGGCCGTCCGGCTCGACGATCGTGCACTCGCCCGTGTCGTCGTTGCAGGTGCTGGCGAAGCCGTCGGAACTGGTGTGGGTGACGGTGCCGTCCTCGTTCCTGACCTCGCGTACCACCCGGCCCGACGGGTCGACGAACGTGCCCACACCCGTCTCCGGGTCGAAAGTGCCCGATGCCCCGTCGCAGCTGCTCCGCGTGATGGTTCCGTCCTCGTTGCGGGCCTCCTCCCATTCGCAGCCGTTGGGATCGGCGCCCCAGCGGCGTCCGGTGGACCGATCCTCCTTGCTCCAACCGCCGTCGGAACAGCGCCGGGTCGAGGTGTTCGTGTCGAAGTCCTCGGACATGTTGCAGGTCATGCCGTTGGGCATGGTCTCGGTCCGGGTGCCGCTGACCGGGTCGAAGGTCTCGGTCTGTCCGTCGGACGAGATCGTCGTGATGGTGCCGTCGTCGTTGAAGACCTGACGGAACGACCGGGTGCGTCCCTGCCGGTCGGTGTGCGACATCTCACCGGTCTCGGGGTTGATCGTGCTCAGCGTGCCGTCAGGGTTGGTCAGCGTGCAACTGCCGTCTTCGTTGAGGACGACGTTGGGCGGACAGCCCATCTCGCCCGGCCCGGCGCCGGGACCACCGGGGCCGCCTCCGCGCATGTCGAAGTCGCGGACCTCACCACTGGGATCCGTGATCGTGCCCTGGCCGGTGGCCATGTCGACCTGGATGGTGTTGCCACCCGGATCGGTGAAGCTGCAGATGCCGTCGACGACGGATCCCTCGGGCGGGCAGCCACCGGAACCCTGCGGACCGTCTGATCCCTGGTGCGGGCCCATCCTGAACGGTTCGACTTCGCCGTTCTGGAGCGTGATGGTTCCTTCACCGGTCTCGAGGTCGAACGAGATCGTGTTGCCCTGCGGATCGGGGAACGTGCACGTCCCGGTCTCCACGTCGACCGTGCCCTCCGGTGGGCAGCCCATCTGGCCACCGCCGGGTCCACCCGGGCCTCCCCCGCCCATGTCGAAGTCGCGGACCTCACCACTGGGATCCGTGATGGTGCCCTCGCCGGTCGCCATGTCGACCGTGATGGTGTTGCCACCGGGGTCGGTGAACGAACACGTGTTGGCCGCCTCGTCGATGGTGCCCTCCGGTGGGCAGCCCATCTGGCCACCGCCGGGTCCACCCGGGCCTCCCCCGCCCATCTGGATTTCGTTGCCTTGCGGATCGAACATCCGGATGTGGCCGGTCTCCATGTTCATCTCGACCCGGTTGCCGGCCGGGTCGCTCATGGTGCAGATGTCGCCCTCGATCGTGGCGTCGGGTGGGCACTCCTGGGGCCCGCCGGGGAAGAAGCCGCCTCCCCCGCCGGGACCGTCCTGGGGACCGTTCATCCGGAAGTCCTCGATGCGGCCGTCGGAATGGGTGACCGTGCCGGCTCCGGTCGCCAGGTCGAAGACGATCGCGTTGCCACCGGGATCGGTGAACGAGCACGTGTTGGTCTCCTCGTCGACGGTGCCTTCGGGCGGACAGCCGGGTGCCCCGCCGGGGCCACCGGGTCCGCCACCCGGACCACCCATCTCGTTCATGTTGTATGGCTCGACGCGGCCATCAGAGAAGGTGACGGTGCCTTCCATCGTGTCGAGGTCGAAGGAGATCTGGTTGCCCTGCGGGTCGCTGAAACTGCAGGTGTTGGCCTCCTCGTCATGGAAGCCGTTGGGCGGACAGCCCTGGGGCATGCCCATGCCGGGACCGCCGCCCATGTCCATCCGCATCTCCTCGATGGAGCCGTCAGGCTTCATGATCGTGCCCCGGCCGGTGGTCAGGTCGATCGTGATCACCGAACCGCTGGGATCGGTGAACGAACAGGTGTTGGTCTCCTCGTTGATGTCGCCTTCGGGCGGACAACCGGGACCGCTGCCACCCGGGCCGCCGGGGCCACCCCGCATGTCGAACGGCACCTCGTCGCCGTTGGCCATGGTGATCGCGCCCTGACCGGTCTCGAGGTCGAACGAGATCGTGTTGCCCGTCCCGTCGTCGAACGAGCAGGTGTTGGTCGCCTCGTCGACGGTGCCTTCAGGCGGACAGCCCTGGACGTCGCCGCGTCCGCCACCGGGGCCGGGCCCCATGCCGGGTCCGCCCATGACGAAGGGCTGTTCGCGGCCGTCGGGCAGGATGATGGTGCCCTGACCGGTCTCCAGGTCGATCGTGACCGTGTTGCCACCGGGATCGGTGAACGAACACGTGTTGGTCGCCTCGTCGACGGTGCCCTCAGGCGGACAGCCCTGTGGCATGCCACCGGGACCGCCCTGGCCCGGATCGCCCTGGCCACCCATGTCCATCTCCTGAACTGTGCCGTCGGGCAAGGTGATGGTGCCCTTGCCGGTCTCCAGGTCGATCGTGATCGCGTTGCCCTCGGGGTCGGTGA
>Ga0208895_1001446_pt1 | contig 9957 bp, 7 predicted proteins | sample ETNtaG_10_FD_185765 | JGI IMG/M metagenome (GOLD analysis project Ga0208895, IMG submission 185765) | Marine microbial and viral communities from oxygen minimum zone, Eastern Pacific Ocean - ETNP201302SV82 (SPAdes) (version 2) | ecosystem: Environmental > Aquatic > Marine > Oceanic ... | reverse complement strand
CATCGTTTTCCATTGCGTCAAGAATCATGGTAAAATTATTATTATAATCAGTAGACTGTTCCTTTACTATAAAGAATTCCCGATCTATGAACGTCTTTTGATTCGATTGATCATCGATAACTTCAAGGCGGAGCCTATATCGACCAGCTAACAATCCCGCCACATTAAACCCCAGGGTCTCAACACTTGATTCTCCGGGTTTTTTCCTTACAAAAGGCCCACGTTGAAATACTTCCTTACCACTACGCTCAAATAAAAAATAATTTACAGTATACGTACCCTCATCTTTTCGTAAACCATAAACTTCACTGTAGGCATACAACATTGGGCTTCCTAATCCAAAAACACCACTGGGATTGGGTGTCATTCTATAGCCATTGCGATTAATACTATTTTCATCCATGAGTCGTTCACGTTTAAGAAATGTACAGATTAACAAATCGCTGGTTGTTAAATAGCTATCATCGATATTCCGGATAATTACATTCTTTGTTGCCATATGTACATGCTTGGATGCCAAGTCAGTAATTGCAGCACTGAAAACAGCGCTGCCCCTTGTTAGTATAAACCTTGACTGCTGGACCATACTTACCTGTCTCTCTATTTGACCTGGCCGATCAATGGCCGATTCTCGAACATGAAATGCATCCTGCGCTGCACTGTTACCATTGATAAAAACACGTACATCTACCACACCTTCGAATTCATAATTTTCCCCATTGTCTATCCATTGAAATAATGTTTTTGGAATCATAAGGTTTACAACGGCTTCCGTATTTCCTTTAGTCCCACGAAATTGATGCACACTCATATCAAAAGGGGTTGGTAACAAGGTTATATTTTGGCCGAGTAGGCCGTAGACTAGTAAGCAAACAAGTATGGAAAATACTCTCATCGGACTATGCCGGATTAGCATGCAGAAATTACCCTGAAATAGTCTTCGAATCCAAGATTAGTGAAGCATTTGGATTTACCGAGAGTTGCCGGTAATTTTGCTGGCCTTATTCTGAATCAAATAATAATATGGCGGAGTAGCTCAGTTGGTTAGAGCAGTGGAATCATAATCCACGTGTCGGGGGTTCGAGTCCCTCCTCCGCTACTCTATTTATTAAGAACAAACTTATCATTTATAGCTTCTAGCATGAAGCAGTTAATTTGTCAAAATTGACCCTAAAATGTACCACGTTGTACTTACTAAACCATTTGGTTCAGTAACTTTTTGAGTTTAGGCGTATGCTGGAGGGCCTGTTTCAATCTGGGCAAATCTTCTACATCTAAGATAAGCGGGGAGCGCTGGAAACGTCCTTCATGATTGTAATGACAAAAACGAATTTCATAACTACCTTGCGTTTCCCCTGCATTGAACTTGAGCAACTGGATTGTTGGCACATGATATTTACACTGAATTTGCGCTTCCTCTTCAACAATGCCACTTCCCCACAACAGAGAAAACGTTTTTGGTTTATTTCCCATAATTGGTTCTCCTAATTGAAATAGAAACCAATATTACACCCCACCAGTCCTAAATGTCTATAAACAAAAAACCCTGCTATGAGGCGGGGCTTGATGGTTACCTGATTAAATAATCTATTTCAATAGCACCATCTTCTTAGTGCTAATGTATTCTCCAGCCTGTATCTGATATAGATAGATACCAGCACTTACTGGTTTACCATAATCATTGGTAGCGTCCCAGATCACTGATCTGTAACCAGCGTCTTGGGTTTGGTTGATTAGGGTCTTTACCTGTCTACCTAGCATATCGTATATGGTAATGGTAACCAGACCTGTCTCTGGTAGATCGTACCGCAGTGTTGTGATTGGGTTGAATGGGTTGGGATAGTTCTGTGATAAATTAAATGATGTTGGTGAGCTAAATGTAGATGATATTTGAACCAACCCTTCTGAATCTATTTTGATTAACCAGACAACTCTTAGAGAGCCAAAAGAATCACTATAACCTGTAATGATATATCCACCATCAGTGGTTTGTTGAACAGAAAAACCCTCATCAGGACTACTTCCACCATAAGTTTGAGTCCATTGTTCATTACCGTTAGAATCAGCTTTAATTAAATAAACATCATAAGGACTCCCAGCTGATTCAATACTACCTGTAATGATATACCCACCATCCATGGTTTGTTGTACGGAATACCCTACCTCAGTAGTATCAACACCACCATAAGTCTGATTCCATTCTTCTTGTCCCAATGAGTTTTTTTTGATTAACCAGACATCAGCTTGTGTGTCCACTTGACCATTCCCAAAAGAGCTTGTTTGTCCCACAATAATATATCCACCATCATTTGTGTGCTGAACGGAATAACCAGCATCACGAAGACTACCACCTAAGGTCTGATTCCAATCTTCCTGTCCCAATGAGTCTGTTTTGATTAACCAGACATCAGCTTGACCATTACCATAAGATTCTGTGTGACCTGTAATAATATATCCACCATCTGTTGTCTGTTGTACGGATTCACCCACATCATTCGCGCTACCACCAAAAGTTTGTGCCCATAATGTATCCCCATTGGTATCTGTCTTTAATAACTCGATATCGGGAGCGCCACCAATAATGATATATCCACCATCTGTGGTCTGTTGTACGGATTTACCTCCAATATTTTTTTCCCATTCTTCATTTCCTTGCGAATCGGTCTTTATTAACAACGTTCCTAGAATGATATATCCACCATCTGTGGTTTGTTGAAGAGAATACCCATAATCATTATTACTTCCCCCAAAGTTTTGATTCCATTCTTCATTACCTTCTGAATCTGTCTTTATTAACCAAACATCACTATTATCATTCCTGTTATTATATGTCTGACCTGTAATGATATATCCACCATCTGTGGTCTGTTGAACAGATCTACCAATACTGTGACCTAAACTAAAGGTTTTTGTCCACAATGTATCGGGCTGACTTAACGAAATTGTTGTAAAACAAAGAAAACTGATAATTAAACGTTTCATGGCATCCTGCAGAAATATTTATAAATCAGTGGGTACTACTGGTACTATATAAACTTTAAATAATCTTCCAGCAGAGTAAATGTAAGAACTGACAGTCCTAAATGTCTATAAACAAAAAACCCTTCCACCTATTAAATTCTAATGCAGCTTTTGTTATAACGGATGATGGATAAACTAAAAAGTTCAATTATTAGCCCCCGGTAGATTAAAAATTAATTAGCAAAAATTTATGCAGGAATTGATTCAATATTTTGCAACAATTAGTGATAATGCTCGTGGAATAATACTGGTGTCAGGACTGACATTTTTCCTTTTACTAGAAGCATGGAATCCACTATTTAAATTTAATTATGGCAAAACCAAGCACGCCTTTTTAAACATTTTTTTTAACGTCACTACTATGATTATTAATCTATTGGGTGCTATCCTGATTTATAATGCCGCAATCTTCAATTCAAGCAATAGTTCTGGCATGTTAAATACTTTTACTATGCCTTTGTGGTTATACATAATGCTTGGATTATTATTAATGGACCTCATCGGATCCTGGCTGATTCACTATATGCAGCATAAGGTAAAATGGATGTGGAAATTTCACCTCATTCATCATACAGATCCATATGTTGATGTGACAAGTGGATTACGCCATCACCCAGGAGAAAGTGTATTCAGACTGATTTTTACTACATTAGCTGTTCTTATAACAGGAGTACCCTTTGGTATTGTTATGTTATACCAAACACTTTCAGCATTTTTTGGTCACATGACACACGCCAATATTCAAATGCCGAATAAAATAGATAAAATATTAGGGTTGGTTTTTATTACTCCCCATTTCCATAAAATCCATCATCATTATGTTTTACCTTACACAGATAGCAATTACGGTAATATCTTTTCATTTTGGGATCATCTGTTCAGCACTTCAAGAAGATTTGACAATTTGGAAGATATTGTCTATGGAATCGATACCCACATGGAAACACAGGAAAATTCTAACTTAAAAAAGTTATTGCTGATTCCATTACAATCTTACCACCCCCCAGTAGGGTCAAAATTTAGTAGTTAAACATACACCATCAAATTTGTTACATTTATAAATCTACCACCATCACCCACAAACAAAAAACCCCGCTACTGGGCGGGGCTTCATACTTATTAATTAAAACTTTAAAAGACTTCCTATTATTGGTATCCCAATCCCAAGATGCGTTCCAATGAAGAAATTTTCAACTTTTTGGAATAAAGAGATTTCGGTTGTTAAACCACCAATTAAATATTGTCCTAGCTATACCCTTATTCCTCATGTTGTATGGGTTATTGCGCCCATTGTTTTCTATGTTATCTTTTAAAAGATAACAAAAATGAATCAAGGATAATCTACCGTGCAAGTGCACCCATAGGATCCCATGGGTCCAAGTGTATCGCATCTTCCTTCAAGAATAGTTCTAATAGTTCTGCTGGGAGGCAACTTTTATGGACCACAACTTCATAGTTATACTCATCAAACCACTTGTCTGTCATAATATGGTATCCTTTATCACCACCCTTATTTCCCCAACTATTCTCTACTCTCCATTTAGTGGGCTCATTGTTTGCATTCAAGTCCACTCCAGTAAATAGCATAGCGTGTGTCATTTGACTATCACCGTATTCCAGTCGAGCTGCTTTGTCCATACCAAATCTAAGATCGTAAAAAGAATCGTAATCAAAGAGATCCATATCCATAACCCCTAGATCACGATGAAAATGTTTACTGACATCACAACCAAACCAAACAGGTTCATCTTTCTTTAATGATCTTATTGCAGCATCTTTCATCATTTGACTTTCTACATTCAAATACCTGATCGGATTCCCTTCGGCAACATTCCCTAAATAATCCACTGTATACACTTTATTGTACTCTTTGTCTGACATTGGACAATTGATCAAGCATACATATTCATCCAGTTTCAACCCTACATGGTCTTTATAGAATGAAGTCGGTGTCATATCTTTAAATCGAATGAATTTCTTTTTCTTATCGCGAGTTTGCCAATCAAACGAGTTTGGCGGAGTACCCAGGTGTATCGTTAGCATCTTATATATCTCCCCTAGCATATCTGTCTTTTGTTTTTGGAGATCTGATGCAGATGCACATTCATGGATGGCACTCCTTAATATAATTGCATCCTCACGGAGTTTTCTTGTTATGAGTCGATTCATTCGCATAGAATTGCTTGAAGAATGGGACTCGGGCATCTCTGATTGCGGTACAACCCCGTACTTATTGATAAGATTGACCCACATATCCCACTGGCCTCCATCCTGTATCGGATTAGATAAGAGATGCATCATGAGCCTACTATTCCAATCCTTATTTGCTGTCTCAATGATTGATTCTAAAAAGTAGTTAGACTTTTCAATCTTGTCCCAGAACATGAAATAACTTTGTGAGAATTGAAAATCTTTAAGATTGTATTTTCTTCCTAAGTAGATGCGAAAAAGATTGAGACCAGCAAAACCCCAGCATCTACCACTGGATCTTTGATTTGTGGTGGGCATCTCCCCTGAGATCACATCTGAGAATGAGTGGTCTATGGATTTATATTGATCCCAATCCATTGCTACCTCGAGTAGATCATTACGAAATGTAGCGTTTCGTGCGGATCTAACATGTTTATCTGTATTGGTCTTTTTACTAAAGGAATCTATTGTTTCTATATCTATGGGATTTCTCATTATGTTTATTGATTGGTTTTTAATTAGAGTTAAATCAAGTTTTTACTATCCAAATCTACCCATCATCATTTTTACAAACAAAACCCCCGCTAATTGGCGGGAAAATTAATTTCATAAAGAATCGAAAACTGAATAACAAATGTAATTAAGGTATTGCATTGATAAAGAAATCCCTTTTTTCTCCAATGCTCCATCCATCCATAAACACCATTTTTTTGTTTTTTTCTCTTACAATACGATGAGTTGTGTTATATGCAAAGATTCCAGATAAAGCAACCGTGCCAAGACCTATTATTAATCCCAAAGGCCCTTCTGCCTCATCAAGACCTCCAACAAGCAGGCTTGCAAATATAATCCCAGGGCAAAAACCAAGATACCCACAGGCTACGCCTGCAAGAACAGGTAATCTCTTTGTTGGTCCATACGCCATTACTGCATTCACATCATCAATCAATATAACTATTCCCGTATCTACAGTGATTTCTGTTTCACTCACATCAGTCAAAGTTGGATAATGAATTGTATCTGAATCAGTTATGATGTTAATAAATGTAGGGCGCGCAGCAAATAAATCAGAATTAAGAGTAATCAAATAAACTAATAGCACTAGGAAACGCTTCATTGACTATTCAATCATATCAGTCCAATGACGCTTCCACCAATCTGGTATATCAATATCAGCTTCCCTTAGCATTTGCGTGTATTCTCCATCTTTTGCCGTCATTTCAACAATTAGTACTTTAGTTTGTTCAATCCATTCTTTCGCACCTTCAGCAAGTTCAGGCGGTATTTTTGGTATTTCCTCTTCAAAATATTTTATCCCTCTAATAGCATTATTGGCTTTACCATTTGCTGTCTTCATATTCTGAATTTTATTTAGTCTTTCATTCCAGCCAATTTGAAGTGCCCAGCCAACACCATGAATAGCATCATCTTGTACTTTATTCATTACCTCATCAAGATTGTCAATAGCAAAATCAGGGTTTTGCAGTTCAACCAGGTAAAATTTACAAGTTGCATACCTACTTAATACTACATCAAGATTTTTTGAATTGTACATCAGAAGACAACTTTCATCGATTATTTTTTGGATACTTTTTGCTCGTCTTTGAGCACTTTGAGGGTCAACATTATTAACATTAATCGATTCATTGGAATCTTCTTTAAAAGTGGCAGCTAATTTATTCACCTTTAATAGGTAGTATAATCCAATAATAATCGCAATGGTTACTAGAGCTTCCATCTAGCGCCCTCGCTTTTTGAACCTTAGTTGTGGTAGGAATCGCTTCATTAAGACAATATTACACCGCGCAAATCCTAAATGTCTAAAAACAAAAAACCCCGCTAATGTGGGGCTTGATGTTTAATTAAAAAATCTATTTCAGCAGCACCATCTTCTTAGTTTGAATGTATTCCCCAGCTTGAATCTGATATAGATAGATACCTGCACTTACTGGTTTACCATAATCATTGGTAGCATTCCATATAATGGATTTAAACCCAGCATTCTGTGGTTTACTCAATAAAGTTTTCACTTTCCTACCCAACATATCATAAATGGTAATCGTAACATAACTATGCTCTGGTAAATCATAGCGGATAGTTGTCGATGGGTTAAATGGGTTCGGATATGCCAGATATAATTTATAATTAACTGGGATCGCGCTTTGATCATTACTGTTATTTAGCCCTTGTACTTCAACAAATGTAATTCCAAATGTACCCTCTAAATCCCAAGATATTCCAGGAACCCAGTAATCACCACCATATTCATATGCCCCTATATCTGGTTCAGAGCCAATATAATCTCCTGTAACATCCTCAATTACTACCCCAGAATCAATTAACGCGGATCCTTCAATTGGTCTAAAATCCAAATTTTCAGGATCAACAAGCATTTCTTTTATATCATTATTTATTTCATAACCATTCCAATTATGATCATAAGTACCTGGCACTGGATAATCCTCATAATTTCCTGACCTATGGCCAGCAATTTTATTTGCTGCATTATTTCGCGTTTCTGTGCCATCATTCCCCCCTTGTTCAATCATGACAATAATATCATTCTTATCTCCATTATCAAATGCAGTATTATTATATAACATATGCTCATATCCTTTGATCATTATTCCACCCTGAACATTCCAAATCACATTGTGATGCATTAAACCGTTATTTCCTGCTCCATTTCCATCAAAACGTGAACCATATTTTATCGTATCATGCAACCAATTATAACAAATCTCTACATTCGGCTGCTGACCAACCATACATTGAATTAATGACCCATCACTTTGCATGTATCCACTATCATACATATTATTTAATTCAATTAATGCCTCATCACCAGGATTTAATGTTGCTGAAGCACCCATTTTATGCATTGTATTCCTTCGAAAGATATTCCCAGAACCACCCATCTGGATTGTTGTCATCAAACCATTCAAATCTGTTGCGGTATAATCAATATGATAGAAATAACAATCTTCTATGATATTATTCCCTGAATAAATCTCAAGGGCTGATCCATCCGTGTAACGAAAAGCACATTTGTAAACAATACAATTACTACTACCTGTAATTAATGACATATCTGGCTGTGTATCGATTATCCCTAACATCCTCTTATAACAGCTTGGATACCAAAAATTACACCCTTCAATACGAGTGTAATCCCCATTGGTTATTTTAAATGTTGTTCCAAAAAATTCAAGATTTTGAATGCGTATATAATCCGAATTAGAAATATCAAAAGCATAGGATTGAACTTTTCCTCTAATTTGTAGATTGTTGGGGTTAGAATTATCTGGTGGCCAAAAATATAATTCATTTGTCAGTGTGTCTAAGAACCACTCTCCCTCTACATCAAGAAAAGAAAACTTCCCTTCTAAAAAATAATCATGATGCTTTGTTTTCCATCCAGGGACTGGATTATACGTAAATGTATTTCCTGAATACGTAAGGATTCGACGAGTCCAAGTTTGATATGAACCAACATTCAAAATCGCAATTGCTCCTGTAATATCTAACCCACTTGCCTCTAAATCAATAGATCCATGAGGCTCATCAATAAATGTACCATTCGGATACGCATTCTCATCCTCATCAATTGTTCCATGACCCCAATGATTTTCTTTATCCCAAATAGTTCCATCTTCAAAACTAGCATTTGGCCAACGGGCCATAATCATCTCTTGTCGATCAGAAAATAACTGCCATACAGGAAAATCTAATGTTGTTTTCCATATATTACCTGAATACAACTCCCAAGAAGATTCTAAAAGCACCGTTCCATCCAATAATACTCGTTCATTTTCATATGCAGAAAAAATTAATGGTGTGCTTTCTGATCCATCGTTATTGTTCATTGAAACGACTTCATGATAATTTCCTTGCCTTATATAGCAAATATCCCCTGCACTCATTGTATCTGCAGCTTTTTGAATTGTTAAAAAAGGGTTATCTATTATTCCAGAATTATTATCATTACCATCATTTGAAACATAATAATCAGTTGCGGAAATCGATGATATAAAAATAATTAATAAGTAGAGAGAGTTTTTTTGCATTATTTTATTGATACGAAATCATAATTATTTTGCTATACCCATAGTTATCTTTAAAATAATTTAACTAAACCAATTAACTTATCTTTCATTTTAACCTCCTTTATAAAGCAATATTACAGCCCACCAGCCTAAATATCAAAAAATAGCGTTAAAATGTGTACAGCTGTTCCTCTCCAGTCCCCCTACCCCAGTGCGTTGTCCGCTGGAGGGGTAAACTTTAGTTAAAAAGCCAGTGACACTAAATGTCTATAAACAAAAAACCCAACTACTGGGGGTCTCATTTTAATATCTACTAATATATCAATTAGCTGTTTCTATCATAGAATTCTATAATAGCTTCGTTTGCCAATTGGTCAGCCTTTTCGTTCCCTGGGTGACCAGAATGACCTCTTACCCATTTCCACTCAATACTATAATTTTGAACTAATTCATCTAATTCTTGCCATAAATCTTTATTTTTTACTGGCTTTTTAGCGGCAGTCTTCCATCCATTATTTTTCCAATTAACAATCCATTGATTAATTCCATTCTTAACATACTTTGAATCGGTAATAATTTCAATTTTTGCATCTTCTTCTACCGATTTAAGCCCTTCTATCACAGCAATTAATTCCATCCTATTGTTTGTTGTTTTCGATTGAAATCCTTTTAATTCATTTGAAATTTTGGAATATTTTAT
>Ga0208895_1001444_pt1 | contig 9960 bp, 8 predicted proteins | sample ETNtaG_10_FD_185765 | JGI IMG/M metagenome (GOLD analysis project Ga0208895, IMG submission 185765) | Marine microbial and viral communities from oxygen minimum zone, Eastern Pacific Ocean - ETNP201302SV82 (SPAdes) (version 2) | ecosystem: Environmental > Aquatic > Marine > Oceanic ... | reverse complement strand
GCGGCCGATGCCTGCCACAAGACCGCCATGTTCGGCGGAGCGGAGTCGTACGCCCTCGTCGGCACCCCCCGCACGTCGACCACCGACCATGCGAACGGCGCACCAGGCGCCGTCATCTCAGCCCAGGCGTCTCTTAGGTGCTGGTGCAACTCATCCCTCCCCGATACAGGAAAGCCGACCCTAGACCGACCTCTCGACCGGACACACAGCGGGTGCGGCCCAGTCGATGACTCAGTTGTTCCGGATGGTCATGCCCCCGTCGACCATGAGGGTGTGCCCCGTGATGTAACTGGACGCCGGTAGGACCAGGTGGAGGATGGCGTGGGCCACCTCCTCGGGGTCGCCGTAGCGCCCGACAGCAGTCCGGCGGCGTGCGAATCGGGCCTTGGCCTCGTCGGGGATGGGCGATGTCAGGTCCGTGTTGATGGGACCGGGACAGACGGCATTGACCGTAATGCCGGCCTCACCCAACTCGATCGCCAAGGAACGCGTCAGGCCCAGCACCCCGTGCTTGGCGGCCGTGTAGGGAGACATGCCGGCCGAACCACCTACGCCCTCGGTTGAGGACACGTTCACGATCCTGCCGGCGGATGATCCACGCAGATGGGGAAGACATGCACGGATCATGAGCGCCTGGGCTGTGAGCATCACGTCAATTGCCCTCTGCCAGGCCACCTCGAAACACTCGCCGTCAATGACCCCTCCGGCAGCCATCCCAGCGTTGTTGACAAGGATGTCCAGGCATTCACTCCAGTCGGCCACCTCGTCCACAACGGAACCGATCACCGCGGAGTCTGAAACGTCCAGTTCCCATGCACGGGCGCGACCTCCAGCGGCGGCTATCTCCTCAGCCACGCGGGCGGCCCTGTCGTAGGAGACGTCGGTCACCGCCACGCCCACCCCCTCATCGGCGAACAGGTGGGCTGTGGCGCGTCCGATTCCCGAGCCAGCACCGGTCACAAGGGCTGCATGTCCTTCAACCGAACGACTCAGCGAGGTCAGGCGTGACACGGCCAGCCCAAGGTACGCGTTCTGGATCCCATCGGAGGAGCATCGCATCCAGGCCGGCCGTGTCTCCAACCGGAACCGATGTAGGCCGACAGGCTGCACGCCTGACAGGTGCACTTCGTAGGCTCTGACGATGGTCCACCCCATGGGAATACTCCACGCGATGTCGCGCGAGCGGCCCGCCGGTGGCGCCATCGGCCCGGTAACCAGGCGCCGGGTCTGGGGCTACGCCAGGCCGTACCGGACCATGGTTGTCGGTTTTCTCGTCACGGTGGTCGCTTCATCGCTGCTGGGTGTGGTCCCGCCGCTGCTCTTCAGGGAGATCATCGACGGTGCCATTGCAAACGGAGACCGCGGCTACCTGACCCTCCTGGGCCTGCTTGTTGTGGTAGCCGCGCTTACCCGGGCTCTCCTTTCCTTCGTCGAGCGGTGGTTCTCGGCGACGGTCGGAGAGGGCCTCATCTACGACCTCCGCCTGGAGTTGTTCGACCATGTGCAGCGCCTGCCGATCTCATTCTTCACCAGAACCCAGACCGGAGCCCTGGTCAGCCGCCTCAACAACGACGTGATCGGGGCCCAGCGGGCGCTCACCGGAACTCTGGGCACGGTGGTTGCCAACTCGATCACCGCTGCGACGACCCTGGCGACGATGTTCGTTCTGGAGTGGCGCATAACCCTGATGGCCATGACGCTGCTTCCCCTTTTCGTTCTACCGGCTCGACGTGTCGGTCAGAAGGTGGCCGAGATCACACGCGAGGGCATGGATCTGAACGCCTCCATGAACGCCACGATGACCGAGCGCTTCAATGTTGCCGGGGCGCAGCTGGTGAAGTTGTTCGGCCGCCATGACGAGGAGCGCGACGACTTCGGGGTGAGCGTGGGTCGGGTCCGCGATATCGGAATTCTGAACGCCATGTACGGCCGTGCCTTCGTCATTGCCCTGACCCTTCTGGGCGCACTAGGTACGGCAGCCGTCTACTGGGTAGGCGGTTCGCTTGCCATCAGCGGAACCCTGACCATCGGAACCCTGGCATCCATGGGGGTTCTGGTGACCCAGCTCTACCTGCCCCTGGCGCAGCTCACGAACGCCCGTGTCGATGTCATGTCGGCCTTCGTGTCCTTCGAGAGGGTCTTTGAGGTGCTCGACACCCGGAACCCCATTGCCGACGCTCCCGATGCAGTGGCCCTCGAACCGGTGGAGGGCGTACTCAGGTTCGAGGAGGTCTCCTTCGCCTACCCGACCGACGACTCCGCTTCGGTGTCGTCGCTGGAGGCTGGAGGGTCGGCTGAGGAACCGGGACGGACCGTTCTCCACGGCATCAATCTGACAGTCGATCCGGGCCAGATGCTGGCCGTTGTCGGGCTAACCGGTTCCGGCAAGAGCACCCTGGCGTCGCTCATTCCACGCCTCTATGACGTGACCGGCGGAGCAGTAACCGTCGACGGACACGACATCAGGTCTCTCAGGCTGGACCAGCTGCGCTCGCAGATAGGGGTGGTCACTCAGGACCCCCACCTGTTTCACGAGACCGTGGGTCAGAACCTCAGGTATGCCCGCCCCGCTGCGACCGCCGCAGAGATGGACGAGGCCTGCGCTGCGGCCCGCATCCTCGAGGTGATCCGTCAACTACCCGATGGCTACGACACCATCGTCGGTGAGCGCGGCTACCGCCTCTCTGGTGGCGAGAAGCAGCGTCTGGCGATTGCCAGGCTGCTGTTGAAAGACCCCCGCATCGTCGTTCTGGATGAGGCCACCAGCCATCTGGACACCGAGAGTGAGGCGCTTGTCCAGGCGGCCCTGTCTGATGCGCTGGCCGGCCGTACGTCGATCGTCATCGCCCACAGGCTGTCCACTATCGTCGAGGCTGACGAGGTGATCGTGTTGGACGAGGGCCGGATCGTGGAGCGCGGCAGACACAGGGACCTGCGAGAGGCCGGCGGCCTCTACGCCGACCTGTGGGAGACCCTGGTTCGGGCCGAGCAGAACACCTGATGTGGAACGGAGAGACATGACACCGATAGTCATCCTGGCTGGGGCCAGAACCCCGATTGGTCGCCTCAACGGTGGCCTTGCGGACCTGACAGCCACGGATCTGGGTGCTGTGGCGATCACAGCAGCCCTGGAACGGTCCAGCCTGGTTGGCGACGACGTTGACTTCGCCTACATGGGAAACGTGATCTCGGCCGGCGTGGGCCAGGTGCCGGCAAGGCGGGCCACAAGCGATGCCGGCATTCCGCTGACCACCCCGTCAACTCTCCTGAACCGTGCGTGCCTGTCGGGGATGCACGCAATCCATCTTGCCAGTCAGATGATCCGCCTTGGTGAGGCCGAGGTGGTTGTTGCCGGTGGCATGGAGTCGATGACCAACGCACCCCACCTGTTGATGGGGTCGCGGCGGGGCTTTCGCATCGGCGACGCCGCCCTGGTTGACTCGATGATGGCCGACGGCCTGACCTGCACGATCGAGCACTGTGCAATGGGTGAGGCGACAGAACGCCACGCGGCCGAGATGGGCATGCTCCGTGGGCCCCAGGACGAGTTGGCGGTGCGTTCACACGAGTTGGCTGCAATAGCCCGGGCTGATGGCCTCCTGGCCGACGAGATTGTGCCCGTCCAGGTTCCCCAGCGCCGGGGCGAGCCGGTAGTGGTGGCCGACGATGAGGGGATCCGCCCGGGCGTCGATGCCTCGTCCCTCGGGAAGCTGGCACCCGCCTTCGCCGCAGACGGAAACATTACCGCCGGTAATGCCTCCCAGATCTCCGATGGTGGGGCAGCCGTTGTGGTCACCACGATGGAGCGTGCCGAGGCACTCGGGGTGGAGCCCCTTGCCGAGGTCGTCTCCCATGGGCAGGTTGCAGGCCCCGATACCAGCCTCCTGCACCAGCCCAGCAACGCGATCAACCTGGCCCTGGAGCATGCCGGGATTCAGGTGGGCGACCTTGACCTGTTCGAGATCAACGAGGCGTTCGCCGCCGTGGCCCTGGCCTCGATTGATGCCCTGGGTGTGCCACACGACATCGTCAACGTGAACGGAGGCGCCATCGCCCTCGGCCACCCGATCGGCATGTCGGGCACCCGCATCGCCCTCACCCTCGCCTATGAGTTGAAGCGCCGGGGTGGAGGCCACGGGGCTGCAGGCCTGTGTGGAGGCGGCGGTCAGGGAGAGGCCCTCGTGATTCGGGTCGGGGCCTGAGAAGCGAACCATGGGCCTCTCAATCCGCGCCGTCAAGGCAGCCGACCTTCCTGCCGTCGAGTCACTATGGGAGGAAGCTGGCATGACCTCCTACGCCTCGTCTGACGACATTGCCGGGGAGATCACCTCCAAGCTCGAGCGCGACCCCGAGCTCTTCCTCGTCGGCGACTTGGATGGCACCGTGGTGGCGACCGTCGGTGGCGACCGTCATGGGCACGTGGGACGGCCACAGAGGTCGAATCAAACGCCTTGCGGTTACGGCAGCCCACCGTCGAGGCGGACTGGGCGCCGAGATGATCGACGAGTTGTCGAAACGGGCATCACGAAGCTGAGGCTGGAGGTCTGGGCCGACAACGTCGGAGGGCTCACGTTCTGGGCAGAGCGGGGCTACGAACTACAACCCGACATCAGGTACTTCGTCCGCAACCTGGACGACAGCAGCGACCCCTGCTGAGACCGTTCCCGATAGTCAGGCCGGGCCGGGAAAGTGGCAGGCCACGAAGTGGTCGGGACCCATCTCCCGCATCACCGGCTCCGCGGATGCACACAGTTCGGTCACCCGCGGGCACCTGGTCCTGAACCGACAGCCAGACGGCGGGTTGATGGGCGACGGGACTTCGTCTCCGATCGCAGCCTCGGATGCGTCCACGACCGTTGAGGGTTCAGGGGCCGAAGCCAGCAGCACCCGGGTGTAGGGGTGGGCGGGCTCTGAAAAGAGAGAGTCCGAGTTGCCGATCTCACAGACCTTGCCCAGGTACATGACGACGACACGGTCGCTCACGTTCCTCACGACTGAGAGGTCATGACTGATGAACACCAGGGTCAGGCCGAAACGTTCCTTCATCTCCTCCAAGATGTTCAGGACCTGCGCCTGGACCGAGACGTCCAGTGCTGAAACGGGCTCGTCACAGATGAGGATCTCAGGGTCGATGGCGAGAGCCCTGGCGATTGAGATGCGCTGGCACTGACCGCCGGAGAATTCATGGGGTCGCCGGGAGGCGGCAACGACAGGGTCGAGGCCGACGGCCCTCAGAACCTCGTCGACCCTCGCATCCACGTCCACATCAGGGTGCTGGTCCTGCCAGATGGTGAGGCCCTCGCCGATGATGTCCCTGACCCGTCTGCGCGGGTTCAACGACGAGATGGGGTCCTGGAAGATCATCTGGACCCGTGGCCTGACAGAGCGGAGGGCTTCGCCCTCAATGCCAGTCAGTTCCACCTGACCGTCTGTCCCCGGGTCGAGCGTGACGGTTCCCGAGGTGGGTCTTGGTAACTGAACGAGGGCCCTGGCTGTCGTGGACTTTCCACAACCGGATTCACCCACGATTCCCAGGGTCTCACCACGGCAGACGTCGAAGCTGACGTCTGACACGGCGTGTACCACCTGGTTGCGTCCTGCAGGGAACTCCATGACCAGGCTCTCGACGCGCAGAACCACCTCGTCGGAGTCCCTCATCTGGATCGCTCCGCTGCCTGCCATCAGGTCTTCTCCCCAACTGCTGTGGCGAACGTGCCCATATCCAGGCCGGCCGGGGTCACACCGGTCTCGTGGTTGGCCGCATGGGCGGCTGCGCCTGCGTCCGTTCCGACCGGGGCATGGCAGGCGCAGGCGTGACCTTGACGGTGCTGTTCAAGGCTGGGCTGATCGATCAGGCATGAGGCTGAGCAGTACCGGCAGCGCTCTGCGAACGGGCACCCCTGTCCGAGGTCGACTGCGTCAGGTGGACTCCCGGGGATCGGGACCAGGCGGGAGTGGCTGGCCATGTCTACCCGGGGAATGGTCTCGAGCAATGCCTCGGTGTAGGGGTGGCGCATCTCCGAGAAGAGGGTGGCCGTATCGGCCTGCTCCATGGTGCGACCGGCGTACATCACCATGATCTGGTCGGCGCGACCCTTCACCACCCCGAGGTCATGGGTGATGAGGATCATCGCCATTCCACGCTCCTCGCGGAGTTCGTCCAGCAGATCCAGGATGTGTTTCTGTACGGTCACGTCAAGGGCGGTGGTCGGCTCGTCGGCGATCAGGAGTCGGGGGCTGCAGGCCAGAGCCATGGCTATGACAACCCTTTGGCGCAACCCACCGGAGAGTTCGTGCGGATACTGGGTGAGGCGCTTCTTCGACTCGGGTATTCCGACCTGTTGAAGGAGGTCGCCGGCGTCGTCACGGGCCTCCCTACGGGACCTCTTGAGGTGCACGCGGAGGGACTCCGCAATCTGCTCACCGACCTTCTTGACAGGGTTCAGAGACGTCATCGGGTCCTGGAAGACCATGGTCATCTCCACGCCCCAGAAGTGGCGCTCCCGCTCAGCTGCCATGGCCCGCACATCGCGGCCGTCAAACATCACCGATCCCTCGACCCGCGCATAGGACGGCAGCAGGTTCATGAGGGTCTTGGCTGTAACGGACTTGCCCGAACCGGATTCACCCACAATTCCCAGGGTCTGTCCCTCTGCCAGGTCAAAGGACACCCCGTCGACGGCCCGGAGGAGCCCGCGCTCCGTCGCGAACCCCACCTGGAGGTCTGTTACGGACAGCAGAGGCGTTGCCATCTCAGGCGGCTCCGATTCCGAGTTCTCGTACGTCGAAGTACTCACGCAGCCGGTCTCCGGCGAAGTTGAGGGCAAGGACCGTCACGAACATGGCTCCGATCGGGAACATCGCCACCCACGGTCCCTCCCGCAGGGTGCGCGGCGACGACCCCAGGACGATCATCTTTCCCCAGGAGAAGCCCTCCTCGACCGACAGGCCCAGGAAGGCCAGGCCGCCCTCAGCCACGATCGTGATGGCCATGCCCAGCAGGGTCAGGGCGCCCATCGGAATGAGCACGTTGGGCAGCAGTTCGCGGACCATGATGCGACGGTCGGTGGCGCCCAGAACACGGGCAGCGGCCACAAACTCACGCTCGGAATAGGCCAGGGTGGTGGCGCGGGAGAGACGTGCAATCGGGGCTATTGCCACAATCCCGAGGGTCATGGCGACTATCGGAAGGGTCTGTCCTGCCAGGCCGACGATGAGCAACGCCAGGACCAGGCCGGGATAGGCCAGCAGAACGAACACCGAAAAGGAGATGATGCGGTCCACGATCCCCCTGAAGTAACCGGCGACCATGCCGAGTGTTCCTCCTACGCAGATGCCGAGGAGGACCGAAAAGAAGCCGACAATCAGGGACACCCGTGCACCCCAGATAGTCCTGGCGAACATGTCACGGCCATTGTTGTCAGTACCGAACCAGTTGCTCCACCCGGGCCCGTCCATACGGCCCCCCACGCCGGTCTCGTTCGGGTCGGCAATTGGAAGCCACGGTGCCAGCGCCGCTGCAGCCACGATGATGATGATCCACGCCGCTGCGATCCAGAACCCGAAGCCGAGGCGTCGGGCCACCACAACTCCGAACTGCTCTGCCGGATCTACCTGTGGCGGTGTGTCCATCCCCGCAAGGCTGCCTCGGCCCATCTGGCCGGCTGGTTCAGGACTCACGACGCACCCTGGGATCCAGGTAGGAGTAGGCGAGATCCACCGCGAAGTTGATTATCACGAATCCCGTGGCGATCACAACGGTGGCTCCCAGCACCACCGGGTAGTCGTCTCGGATCGAGGCCTCCACCAGCGCCCTGCCGAGTCCCGGGATCGAGAAGACCTGTTCCACGATCAACGCCCCTCCTATCAGTGCAGCGGTATTCAGCCCGAACACCGTCACCATCGAGAACAGGGAGGGCCGTAGGGCGTGTCGGAACATGATCCAACGGTTCGAGAGGCCCTTGGCCTTTGCCATCACCACGAAGTCCTCCTGGAGGGTGGTGATGAGGTCTGTCCGTAGGAGTCGAAAGTAGGTTGCTGCCAGGGGCATGCCCAGGGTCAGCGCAGGAAGCACCAGCGACTTCAGCCTCAGGGCAAGGTTGTCGTCCTCGAAGCGGCTCGGGAAGATCTGCCACTTCACGACGAAGAAGTAGAACAGGATCACACCGAGAGCGAAGTTGGGTAGTGCCAGCATCCCGAAAGCACCAATGGTCGACGCCCGGTCCATTGCCCGGTTGGCCCGGTAGGCGGCGGCTATCGCCCAGGGAACAGACAGGGCTACGGCGAACACCTCGGCCATGCCCATCAGCAACAGGGACTTGGGAAGGCGGTCCGCCAGGACCGTGCTCACAGGCATCCGATTCTTGAATGACGTGCCGAAGTCGCCCCGTATCAGGTCCCCCACCCAGCGTCCGTACCTGATCGGAAGCGGTTCGTTCAGGTGGAACTCCTCTCTGGCTTCGGCGACGACGGCACAGTCGCCGAGAGTGGTGCCTCCCTGGCCGGAGATGTCCTCTATCTCACCAGCCTCGACCGCATCACAGTCGACTGCAGCTACGAACCCGACCACGTTGAAGAGGGGGTCGCCCAGGGTGTTCATGGCCGTGAAGGCCAGGAACGTGACCGCCAGGACGACGGCAACCAACTGCGCCAGTCGGCGCGCCAGGACGATCACGACATTCCCTGGTTCGAAGAACCCTGGTCTGCGTGGTCGTCCCGGCGGCCTCTGTTACGTCTCTGCCCTGCTACTTGGCCATGTCCAACTGTGAGAAGTAGTCGGTGTAGCCGGAGTAGTTGCACCTGGGCACCGAGCCATCCGGGAAGCGGTAGTCGCAGGCACCCGCAACATCGGGCGAGTAGGCGTGGGCCCAGAGCGTGTGGGTGAACATGAGGTAGGCGTAGTCCGCGTTGATCATCTCAGCCACCTGCTTCCAGATGTCGATCTTCTCGTCCTGGTCGCTGCTCCCCCGGGCCTGGTACATCAGTGCATCCCGTTCCTCGTCGCAGAGCCGTGGCCAGTTCAGGGACACGAACCCTACGGCGGTGCAGTTCAGCCAGGTGACGTCTCCATCGGGGTTGGCGATTCCCATCTGACGCCATGTCACGAAGTCGTACTGGCCAAAGGCCACCTCGTTGATGTGGCTATCCTGTGGCTTCATGTCCTTGGTGACGTTGAAGTGGTCGCTCCAGCCCTCGCTCAAAATGTCGTAGATGCGCTCCTGGATAACCGACGGGCCGGAGTACTGGAACTCCATGTTGATGCGTCCGTCTGCGCAGTTGTCGGGGAACTCGGCGCAGTACTCCGCCACCAGCGGGGTGGCCTGGTCTGGCACGTCGTGTGCCTGCTTGACATTCGGGTTGTGGTACGGAGACTCTGGCGCGAACCAGGAGTCCGCTGGCCTCAGGACGCCCTGACCGATGAACTCCATGTAGTCGTCAAGGGATGCGGAAAAGGCCAATGCCTTTCGAGCCCTGATGTCGTCAAACGGGGCCTTGCCGGTGTTCAACATGCCGAAGCCCTCTTCGCCTCCATCCTCCTCGAACAGGACAACGTCACCGCCGGACTCAAGATCGCGAAGCGTCAAGATGGCGTCGACGTTGGAGGAGTGCAGGATGTCGATGTCACCCACCGCCATGGCATCAGCGGCCAGGACCGAATCTGTGTAGACGTAAAACTCGATTGCCGCCGGTGTCACCTCGCCCTGCCACCAGTCCCCGTTGCGTTCGAACCGTGTCATGAAGTCCTGTTCACGGCTGGCGAACTTGAACGGGCCGGTACCGACGGGAGCCTGATTGAGGGACTGGTCCGAGATGGTGGCCCTCATGTACTCGAGCGACGGGATCAGCCCGAGCTGGGAGGCCAGGAATGCCGCAAAGTCCACGTGTGGACGCTTCAGGTTGAAGCGCACCGTCATGTCGTCTAGCAGCACCACCGCACCTTCCGCGATGAAGATGGGCCGC
>Ga0208895_1001439_pt1 | contig 9970 bp, 10 predicted proteins | sample ETNtaG_10_FD_185765 | JGI IMG/M metagenome (GOLD analysis project Ga0208895, IMG submission 185765) | Marine microbial and viral communities from oxygen minimum zone, Eastern Pacific Ocean - ETNP201302SV82 (SPAdes) (version 2) | ecosystem: Environmental > Aquatic > Marine > Oceanic ... | reverse complement strand
TCCCATTTGTGCAATCAGTCGCTGAGGGCTATCGAAGGATACGATCTCTCTGAGGAATTCTACAAATTCCACCGTTACCTCAGACCCATAGATATCTCGATCGAAGTCTAAAAGATGAACCTCTACACTTGGAGAAAGTCCTTTGAAGGTTGGGCGTGGTCCCAGATGTAAGGCACCCGGATACCTCTCGCCCTCTACCCTGCACTGTACCGCGTAAATCCCCGGACGTGGCATGAGCTTATCTTTATCGGCCACCGAAAGGTTAGCGGTCGGAAACCCGAGGTGACGGCCACGCTTCTCTCCATAAATTACCGTGCCACAGATAGAGTATGGACGGCCAAGACATAACTCCACTTCGTCCATACGACCCGCATCAACTGCAGCACGAATCCGACTTGAGGAAACTACAGCACCACCGGCCTCGACGGGTTCTACAACATCGACTTGAAAACCCAGTTCTGCTCCAAGCTCTCTCAGTGTATCAACGTTGCCTGACCGATCACGACCAAATCCATGGTCATGGCCAATCACGAGTTCCTCAACGTGAAAACGTTCAACCAATATTTCCTTGACGAATTGGAGTGGTTGGTATCTTGAAAGCAGCTTATTGAAGGCAATGAAGACGGCGTAGTCTAGTCCGCTCTCGGTAAGAATCTCCTTCTTCTCCAGTGATGTGGTAAGTGACTGTACAGCTGATTCTGGCCTCAGAACCTTTAGGGGATGCGGTTCAAAGGTCACAAGTACACTTCTCCTTTTAGTAACTTGCGCTCTCTCAGTTATCTCCCGAAGTATCGTCCAATGGCCTAGATGGATACCGTCGAAGGTGCCGACAGTCACAATGCTCCCAACATCATCAGGGACCCCGGACATGTGTGACCATCTACTATGCCTCACTGAACAAAAACCTTTCTCGGTTGCAGATAACCCTCCCCAACTTCAGCAATGGCGATAAGGGTTCCCGCTTTCGATACAGCCACAAGCGTGGATGTAACTGGGTCTTCAAATGGGATGGTATTCCCACAGGCAAGCTTCTCTACGTCGATCTGACTAACTTCCACTGAAGGCAGGTGCCCTACAGCTCTCAAGGGATCGATCGATCGCCTCTCGATTCTAGACCCATCAGAGAAATGATCGACCTTGACAGCCTCCTCTACCGAAAAATCACCAACCGAAGTGCGGCGTAGTTCGACCAAATGAGCTCCGACTTTCAGTTTAGCGCCTATATCCCTAGCCAGCGATCTAACATAAGTACCACTAGAACAACGCACGCGGAAACGTACGATTGGTAGATCCATGCCAAGTAACTCAAGTTGATGAATCCTTATATTCTGGGCTGGAAGATCAACAAATTCACCACGCCTAGCACGGTGATGCATCGGCACTCCCTTAATCTTCTTTGCAGAGAATTGAGGAGGGACTTGTTCTAGATCGCCTCGGAATGAATTAAGTACCTCATCAACTTGATCAGCGGTAAGACATTCCCACCCTCTAGACTCATCAATCACGTCTCCTTGAGCATCTTCAGTCGTTGTTGAAACTCCCAGTAACGCCACAGCATCATAGGACTTATCCAACCCGACCAAGTATTCTGATAACCGAGTTGAATAACCAACACACATTAGAAGTAGCCCTGACGCGAACGGATCTAGAGTACCTGTATGTCCAACCTTCGAGGTCACTAGTGCACGGCGCAGCATGGTAACCACATCGTGGGATGTTGGTCCCGAAGGTTTATCGACAGGAAGAACAAAACCCAGGTCCGGGCCAACATAATTCACTCGAGATGTTCCTCGTCTTCATCCAAATCTGGATAAACCACATCAGAGAGGATTTCCTCAATGCGGCGGGCCTGGTCTAAAGAGTGGTCTTGCTGAAATCGCAATTCTGGGACACGACGTAGGTGTAGTGACCGGCCGAGTTCCCGACGAAGAAACCCTGCTGCAGCTTCAAGCCCAACAAGCGACTCCCTCAATCCATCATTCGTATTCTGAGCGCGGACGTAGACCCGGGCTGAACTCAGATCTCCAGCAATCTCGACACTCGTAATAGTCACTGGACCAACCCGGGGGTCTCTCACTTTCCTGTGAACCAACTCAGAAATCTCACGCTTAAGCTGTTCATTGAGCCGGGCCAAGCGCTTAGTCACCATTAGTGGACCCTCTTCTGCACGGAGACGATAAGAGCCTCTCCATTACGCTCCACAAAACTGTCCACTTTGTCCAAGACAGATTCTGCATAGCGCCCATTTGAAGCGACTAGGGCTATAGTCAGTTGAGCTCTCTTATGCACATCTTGAAAAGCAGTCTCGGCCACAGACACGTTGAACTTATTCCGCAAACGGTCCTTCAAGGATCTGAGAATCGATCGCTTCTCTTTGAGCGACGAACATTCCGGGAGATTCAACTCCCAAGTGGCTGAGGCAATAACCATCTAACCTATGCCCCTGTGAGTAACTGCCTTAGGAAATTAGGACTTCGCAGATTAAGTATCTGAGAATCATGAGTGATACTAATTGAGGGTCCGGGCAACTTCCTGAACCGTGTAGCATTCAATGAGATCCCCAACCTTCACATCATTAAAGTTCTTGATACCGATGCCACACTCAAACCCCTCTCGAACTTCTTTCACATCGTCCTTGAAACGCTTTAGCGAACTCACTTCGCTATCGTAGATCACTATCCCGTCACGGATGATACGCGCATGGCCCTTACGGTCCATTCGACCTTCAGATACATAACACCCGGCAATTGTGCCCAGTTTCGTGATCTTGAAGGTTTCGCGAACCTCCGCCGTACCTTCTACCGTCTCTCTTCGCTCTGGCGCAAGCATCCCTTCAAGTGCCGCTGTTACTTCATCTACGGCTTCGTAGATCACATCATAAACACGAATCTCCACACCCTCTCGATCTGCTGACTGACGTGCTGCGGTTTGGGGACGAACACAAAAGCCTAGGATTACCGCCCCTGCCGTCTGCGCAAGAAGCACATCAGATTCATTGACTGCACCAACTCCTCGATGGACGATATCGACTTGTACTTCATTGGTACCTATTTGTTCGAGGGCATCTGATAGTGCCTGAACAGAACCGTCCACATCCCCCTTTATAACCAAGGGAAGAGTTGAAACCTCGCCTGCCGCAGCAAGTGCCCCGAAATCCCCTAGGTTGACAGCACGTTCGCGAATACGCAGTTGCTTTTCTCTTTCCAAACGCTGCCGTTTCTCTGCGATCTCTGAAGCACGATCAGGATCGATCACCTGAAACATGTCTCCAGCTTGAGGCACACCACCGGCGCCTAGAACCTGCACTGGCATCGCTGGGCCGACTTCGTCAATGCTATGCCCACGCTCATCGAGGAGAGCTCTCACTCTACCGTCAAAAAATCCACAGATAAACGAGTCCCCTACTTGCAGTGTACCACTCTTAACGAGCACCGAAATGACAGGACCCTTACCAACATCTAGCTGAGCTTCAATAACAGTGCCCTGAGCATCGCGGTTTGGATTTGCCTTGAGTTCAAGCATCTCCGCTTGGAGCACTACTTTTTCAAGTAGTTCTTCGACCCCTTCTCCCGTCTTGGCTGACACATCAACCGCGAGCACATCTCCTCCAAAATCTTCGACATTAATATTGTGCTGTAATAGACCTTGTTTGACCCTGTTTGAGTCGGCAGCTGGAAGATCAATCTTGTTAATGGCAACGATTACAGGCACACCTGCATTGGCTGCGTGAGAGATTGCCTCGACGGTTTGTGGCATGACAGAGTCGTCTGCAGCAACTACTAGGATCACAACATCAGTTATCTCTGCACCTCGCGCTCTCATTGCAGTAAAAGCAGCATGGCCCGGAGTATCCAAGAAGGTGATGCTACGGCCCCCCTCAACATCTACATGATAAGCTCCAATGTGCTGGGTGATCCCACCTGCCTCACCAGCAACCACATTTGTGTCCCTAATACGATCCAACAGGAGGGTCTTCCCGTGGTCAACATGCCCTAGGACGGTAACAACCGGAGAACGTGGCTTCAGATCCTCAGGCGCATCTTGCACTTCTTCGAACTCCGGCTCTGCAACGTACTCTTCCTCTCGAACCGCAGTAAAATTGAACTCTTCCAGCAACATCTCGATCTGATCAAAATCAAGCCGCTGATTAATGGTCACTAGAAGACCTAGGTTCTTGAACGCAGACCCGATGATATCGGTCGAAGATACATCAATAAGGTCAGCTAACTCTGCAATTGTAAGGAACTCATTCACCCGAACCGTTGTACGCTCTCGTTCTTCCTCCTGTCGCTCCTGCTCAACCTGAGCTTCTTGTTCTTCAACTGTTTGACGTCCCTTCTTCTTCCTTCGTTTTTTCCCAGAACCTCCTTTGATCTCAGCCATGACGCGCTGGATGTTTGACTGCACAGCATCCTTGTCGACACGCTGTCGCTTCTTGCCCTTTTTCTTATCCTTGCGTTGCCGACGACCATCAGCGGTGTAGCCCTCAGCCTGAATCCGAACCTGACCACCTGGTCCCGCACTGGCAGCAGGAGAGGGGGTCGGTTGACGAATTTTCCTGACTGGGCCACTCTCACGCGCCGGCTCAAGGGGTTCCGCTTTATCTGATACCAAATGGTCTTGGACCTTGATCTCTCCTTCAATTACCTCGGAGATCTGTGAGCCTTCACCTTCATCAAATGCACTATCCGTTTCCGTCGGTTCCGCCTCATCTGATTCCAGCCCATCTAGATCCTCAAGGACTTCTGTAGTGTCTGAGCTCAGGTGAATACCAAGATCCAGATCTTCTGACTCAGAATCTTCTTCGTCCTTCTTAGCTTCCGGAGACGCTGGGTCAGTATCTGTTATACCTGCTAGCTCAGGCATATCTTCCACCTCGGCGCCTTCCCCATCGGCTAATCCCTCTCCCAACCCAACATCAGACTCGGTTGTAACCTCAGGATCCGGCGGCGGGACTTCGGATGCCCGACGACGACGACGACGACGACTGGGTGCGGGCGACGCTTCTTCTAATACTACTTGAATCGCCCTAGCCGGATCAGAATGGCCAGCTCTTCGCTCACGCTCAATCTTCGCGAGGACCTTAGCCTGTTGAGCCTCGTTAATAACTGAACGTGCATCGGAGACAGGGATCCCCATCTGTCGAAGCAGCGCTATGAGAGCATTAGCTTCTACTCCAAGGTCTATTGCAAGCTCCTGGACATGCATTCTTTACCTAATCCCTCCCCTCATCCACCATGATTTCACCATCTATGCTTTCCAAAAGTCGCGCCGCTAAGGACGCATCTGTCACCGCAACCGCTGTTATTGGAGCCTTCCCAATCGCAGCTCCCAATGTTGCTCTATTCCCAAGCAATACCTGGGGAATTATCCGTTTGCGCATGGTTCGCCTAATCTTGTCCAGCTGAGCCGACGAAGCATCTTCAGCCATCAAGACTACTCGCGCCTCACCTTGACTTATCGACCGACGAGTAGCGGCGGTTCCAGGAGCAACTGCACCAGCCCGTCGCGCCAAGCCTAGAATTTGGAGGGCCTCAGTCATCCGATTCTTCCGAGGCTGAAGCTTGTTCTCCAACTTCATCTACCACAGCATTAGCATTCCCTTGAACCTCTTCAGAATCCTCGCTCTGGGTTCCCTCTTCAGAATCCTCGCTCTGGGTTCCCTCTCCAGAATCCTCGCTCTGGGTTCCCTCTCCACCTCCATTACCGGCCTCGCCCTCAACTACGGTCAGGGCTTCAATTAGTTCTAGAATGCGGTCAGTGTCCTGCTCACCAAGCCCTTCAATCCCTAAGAAATCCCTTCGCTCAAGGTCGATTATTTGAAGAAACGTCTCGTAACCCGCTGCTGATAGAGCCCCCAGCGTAGATCGCTGCAGATCAAGCTCGGATAAAGGGAAATCTGAAGTCTCGTATTGATCCTCAGTGCTGACACTGAGAACTGACATATCTGCACCTTTTTCGACCCATTCACGCGAGCCGTAGAGATCGATCTGCCAGCCAATCAGTTGTGAAGCAAGTCGAACGTTTTGGCCATTTCGGCCAATCGCGAGGGACAGTTGGTCTTCGTCGACAATCGCAGTAATAACCTGCCTTTCAGTATCACTGATGACCTTAGAGACTCTAGCCGGAGCGAGTGCGCGTCGAGCGAAGACATCGGTGTCCGGGTGCCAAGGAACAATATCAATACGTTCACCACCCAACTCCGAAACCACAGCTTGGACCCGTGAGCCCTTCAATCCAACGCACGCACCAACAGGATCAATAGACTCATCTCGACTATAGACAGCTATTTTCGTACGCCCACCAACCTCCCGTGAGATCTCGCGAATTTCAACAATACCCTGAAAAATTTCTGGAACCTCAAGCTTGAAGAGTGCTGCCACAAATAAGGCATCAGCCCTCGACAGAATCAGGCGTGGGCCCTTTGGAGTCTCTTCTACTTTCTTAAGCACTGCTCGGATCGGATCGCCCTGGCGGAAACGTTCACGTGGATTCTGCTCTTTCCATGGAATGATTGCTTCTGCCTCTCTGGAGCGGTTGAGCATAACTACCAGCTTACCTCTCTCGGTCTGCTGTACTTCTCCTGAAAGCAGCTCAGTCACTTCATCTGAGAATTCATCCCTAATGCGGTCACGCTCATTATCTCGAACTATCTGCACAATACGCTGTTTGACTGCCATGACCGCATTTCGACCAAAATCTCTGAAATCCACGGGAACTTCCATCACGTCCCCAACCTCAAAGGTTTCATCGTCCCAGCGAGCTTCTTCCAGTAATATCTCACTCGCTGGGTCTTCCACTTCAGCAACAACTCGGCGAAGTACTACGATATCAAATTCCCCAGTCATATCGTCTATCTCTATCTCAGCTTGGACCGTTGTGCCGTAAATGCGTGCCAAGCCTGCAAGGATCCCTTCCTTGACGAGATCAGTCATTTCCTCATCTGAAAGGTTCTTAGTCGCAGCAACATCCCGAAACGCTGTCACGATCTGTTCTGCGTTAGCCATCTTTATCCTCTCATTTCCACTTAAAGACGAGATGGGCCTTACGTATCTCTGACTTCGGAACCGCTATTTCGTCGCCATCTAGAAGCCGAAGTCGAACTGCTGTCACCTCAACGCCACTCTCATCAACACCCAACAATTCACCCTGCAGTCTCTTATCCCTTCCCGCTAGCATCTCGTGCCCATGTAGTGCCACCTGTTCACCTCTGAAACGGCTAAAATCACCAGTCCTTCTTAGTGGTCTGTCCACTCCTGGAGACGAAACTTCTAGCACATAACGCTCGGAAAGAGATTCATGTGAGTCGAGCCAAGGCTCCAGTTTTCGACTAATCCGAGCACAGTCTTCAACGGTTACTCCTTTTCCGGGCACCGAATCACACTTATCAACACGAAGTCTCAGCACAGGCCGCACAGAACTACCCGCCCAATCAAGATCCACAAACTCGAAACCCAGATCTGCGACCTGGTTCTCTAAGCCATTTTCGATCTCCGCTATGGGACGCAAAATGCAACCTCCAATCAATCAATAGGGGTACACCGCCAGAGCGACGTACCCCATTCAACACCGAACAAAAAAGCGGGGGCGAACTTCTCCCCCACTAAAAAATAAGAACCACCTAAATGCGGTCCCACTACTCGTTTAAGATAAACGAGGTCTCAAGCCTACTCAAGCTCCCTGATAAGGGGCAACCATCTTCTCTAGCAGCGCCAATTTCCATCTCTGAGAAAACCCACCACTCATAAGCCTAATTACTTCTTGAGAATCTTCGAGAATAAAATCAAGCACCCTGGTTCAATCACTGCTCTCCTCAATTCTCTCTATCACAGCGCCCAAGGTTGTGAGACGTTCATCAATGGCTTCGTAACCTCTCTCAATTTGACCGATATTTCGGATATGGCTCGTACCGTGCGCGCCCAATGCTGCTAACAATAGTGCCATGCCCGCGCGAATATCCGGGCTATCAACCACACCACCCTGGAGCGCAGTGGGGCCAACTACAACAGCCCTATGCGGATCACAGAGAATGATGGAAGCCCCCATCGAGACGAGCTTGTCTGTAAAGTACATGCGTGACTCAAACATCTTCTCATGCACCAATACGCTGCCGACACATTGAGTTGCAGCGACAATCGCGATCGATGTAAGGTCAGCGGGAAACGCTGGCCATGGGCCGTCATCTAGTTTTGGGATATGCCCGAATGCGTCCTTACGGATCACGAGTTCTTTAGATCCGTATACGTGCAGGTCTGAACCCTCTACACTGCATTCTATACCAAGCCGACGAAAGCCCATAATCGTTGAGTCGAGATGCTCAATAGGTGCATGCTCTATAGTGATATCACTTCGGGTAACAGCCGCGAGTCCGATGAAGGATCCAGTTTCAACATGGTCAGAACCAATCGAAAAATCGGCCCCTCGTAGTTCATCAACACCCTCAATCTCAAGGATATGTGTCCCTATGCCCTCAATCCGAGCGCCCATCTTATTCAACAATCGGCATAAATCCTGAACGTGGGGTTCAGCAGCGGCATTTCTCAATCGGGTTCGACCTCTCGCACAAACTGCCGTCATAATCGCGTTCTCAGTACCTGTGACTGAAGGCTCGTCCAAAAAGAGGTCCGCAGCGATAAGTTCATCCGAGGTAATCGTGAAGCCACCGTTAAGGGCTACTGTAGCACCCAGAGCTTCAAACGCCATAAAATGCGTGTCCATTCTACGCCGCCCGATCACATCTCCCCCGGGAGGTGGTAGTTCGACTTTACCGAAACGGGCCAAAAGGGGGCCCGCTAGAAGCAGTGAAGCTCGTATTTTACTCGCTAGCTCCCTATCCACCGCACCTGTTTTCACTCCGCCTGTGTCGACAATTAGCTCGTTTCTTCCGATCCAAGACACGTCACTGCCTAAAGCTGTGAGTATGTCTATGAACGTGAGAACATCCAGTATTCTAGGCACATTGCGGAGTGTCATCGGGCCCTGGGATAAGAGTGTTGCTGCCAAGCACGGGAGCGCTGCGTTTTTATTGCCCGCAGGCCTTATCCGGCCCTCAAGATGACGCCCACCTTCTACCGCGAAAGTCCCCATAGTCTCCGGGAAAAGCAGTGATGGAGGGACACACGGTTACCGGTTTTGTGACCCCGCCGTAGGAGTTCGAAGATACCGCCCGTCTCTGTCCAACAGCAACCTGTCCATTGCCTTTTCGTCTGATCTGTTGACCTCCGACATTGCCTTTTCAAGACAGCCTCTCCTCATGTCATGTGGGATATGATGGGAAATGCAGGATGTGTGCCAGTACCTCTTCTGAGATACGCAGAGTGGTCTTCGACCTAGATATCTGAGTGACTAGATCGTTAAACTTCACCCATGCTACACAGACTACCCGAAGCTCTGCAGCTGAACACACTCCAGGACCCTGCTGTTATCTCGACTCTAGCAGATATTGCGATGATCCTGGTGGGCGTTGCAATCCTCGTGGTATCTGTGGTCCTGGTGCTTCTAGCGCTTAGGGTCAACGCTACCCTCAAGAGTCTGAGCCAAAACCTTGGCCCAGTGTCAGATCGGGCCCGCTCAATATCAGACAATGTAGAGTTTATTACTCAGGCCCTTAGAACGGATGTGGAGCGTTTGAATACATCCGTGAAGGCATTGAATGATCGACTGCACCAGGCCTCAGGCCATATGGAGCAGCGTATCGAAGAATTCAATGCATTGATGGAAGTGATACAGGGCGAAGCAGAGGGTGCCTTTATCAAGACAGCGGCCGCAGTCAGGGGGGTGAGAGAGGGTGCTCAAAAGCTAAGCAGAGCTGCAAGAATGAAGACGCAAAGAACAGAGACTAGTGATCAAGAAGCCGACGCTAAAGATTCAGATTCTGAATCTCTTCAGTAATGATGTAGAGATGCCACTGCAAGGATTACTGTACTTATTCGTTGCTCAGTTGCTCGATTAGTAGGTCTCGCACAAGCCT
>Ga0208895_1001435_pt1 | contig 9980 bp, 9 predicted proteins | sample ETNtaG_10_FD_185765 | JGI IMG/M metagenome (GOLD analysis project Ga0208895, IMG submission 185765) | Marine microbial and viral communities from oxygen minimum zone, Eastern Pacific Ocean - ETNP201302SV82 (SPAdes) (version 2) | ecosystem: Environmental > Aquatic > Marine > Oceanic ... | reverse complement strand
TGTTTGATGTTAAGGCGTTTGAATTCACAAGACAAATTGCAGAGAAAGAATCAACAAAGGCCTTAAAATCGCTAGAAAATATTCCTAAATCCGATTATCAAAAAGCTCTAGGTTTGCTCTGTGAATTATCATTAATTAGAAATAGTTAAGCTGATTAAATGCTGAATGCGGCACTAAAAAATCAAATTCGCTCTTCATTTGAGGCGGCAAAGAAAGAACTATCTGATTTCAATAACCGCTCTTCTCAAAATGTAATGATTGCCGAGATAGCTAAAACACTATCAGGAGAATATTCAGGTTTCAATCCAATTATTTGCGTTGAAGCTCCTACTGGAACAGGAAAAACTCTAGCATATTTAATCGCCACCTTGCCAATCGCTTTAAAAAATAAAAAAAAATTAATTATTGCTAGTGCAAATGTTGCACTGCAAGAGCAAATTCTATACAAAGACATCATTGAGGCGAAAAAATACTTGGTTGTTGATTTTAAATACGCTTTAGCTAAAGGTCGTTCTCGTTATGTATGTATTCGTAACTTAATAAATCTTACTGATGAAACCTCAAGTACCCAATCTATGTTTGAAGATTCTCTACTTTGGGACTCGCCACCGAGTCAAAGTCAACTCGACAAAATGCATGAAATGTCAGATGACTATTCTACAGCACGCTGGAATGGAGAAATTGATAGTCTAGAAAGCCCTCCCGAAGGAGCTTTATGGCAAAAAATCTCTTGTAATCGTTTTACCTGTAATGCAAAGAATTGTGAATTTTACAATGACTGCGCCTTCTTTAAAGCACGAAAAAAGATTTCCCAGGCTGATGTTATTATTGCCAATCACGACCTTGTTTTGGCAGATATTTTTAGTGGTAACTCAATACTTCCCGCTGTAGAGGATTGTTTTTTTATATTCGATGAAGCGCATCATTTTTCCCCAAAAGCCTTGTCCCATTTTTCAATCGGCACTAGCACTGAATTTATAAAAACATCAATTCATCAAGCCCAAAGCACAGTTGACCAAATAGTAAAGATTACTCAACAAGAAAAATCTAAGAATTTCGATAACAATACTGGCAACGCAATCAATAATCTAACGGAAACTTTCTTAGATATGGACTATCAAGATGATATCCATCTTTTTAGTATTATTGGAGTTTCAAGTGATATTTTGAATCTGGTAAACATTGCGCTTAGACTTATTAACACAGCTTTCGATGATTTTTGTGATCAAAAAGATGCTTGGCAATCTTATATTAAAAGACACACTATAGAACAAAACATAGTCGATAACTTAAATATCATTATTGGACTAAATGAACAAAACTTGTTCTCCATTATTCAAGTATTAAGTGCATTTACTCAAAAATATAACTCTGAAAAACCACCAGTCAGTCAATGGATAGAAAGATCAAATTTATCAAACAAAAAGTTTAACTTTCATATAAATTCAGCAAAAATTGATGTCTCTGAATATTTGAATAAACTTATTTGGCTAAATGCAGCAGGCATTGTATTGACTTCTGCGACCTTAACTTCACTCAATAGTTTTGATAGGTTTAATCAGCAACTAGGCTTAAGTAATAAAGAAAATAAATACTTACGACTACCTTCGCCTTTTAATTACAAGTCGGTAGATTTTATTGTCGCCAAAATGAAATCGAGCCCTAAAGATGCCTATGAGCATACTCAAGAACTTGCCAGTGAGCTAAAAAAACGTATTGATCAGGAAGCCGCAACTTTGGTGTTATTTGCTTCAAACAATCAAATGCAAATGATTGCTGACCTTCTTGAACCTTCATTAAATTGTAAGCTACTAGTGCAGGGAGAATACAGTAAAAAACATATTCTAGAAAAGCATATCGAAACCCGTGAAAAAGGAAAAGGTAGTGTAATATTTGGCCTAGACAGTTTTGCCGAAGGCATTGACCTTAAGGGAGATAATCTAAATCATGTAATGATTGCGAAACTTCGCTTTAGTGTCCCAACCTCGCCAATTGAAAAAACCACCCAATCATATCTTGAATCTTTATACAGAAATCCATTTATGGAAATTGCCTTGCCTGACGCTTCATTAAGACTTGTTCAAGCTTGTGGTAGATTGATTAGGTCTGAGACTGATACAGGCAAGATTAGTATTTTCGACAATCGACTAAAAACAAAATTTTACGGAAAACAATTACTTGATGCCCTTCCAGGATATAACATTGTTATTGAGTGAATATTACTTCATATAAAATTATATTAATCCTCAAATCTAACCTCTTTGATAGGTTCATCCAATATATTTTTTCAAGCACCAATTAATAACAATTTATTTATATAGGATCATGCTTGTTAACGGAAATAAGACATGTCTTCAAATAGATAACATAAAATACGGTAGTAATTATTTATATATCAATAAAAATTGAAATCAAGTAAACGCAAACAGGAAAGTCAAAAAATTTCAGTCATTGGCGGTGTTATTAATTTAGCATTGTCTATCATTAAAGTTATTGTTGGTTTCGTAGGTAATTCCGGTGCCATGATTGCCGACGGTATACACTCTCTGTCTGATCTACTTTCAGATTGGGTTGTTTGGTATGCTTCTAAACATGCTAATGAAGCGCCTGATAAAGAGCATCCTTATGGACATGAGCGTTTTGAAACCGTTGCTACTTTGGGGTTAAGTATTTTTCTTGCAATTGTCGGCTCAGGGATTATTTTTGACGCTATGGGTAGATTTTTTAGCGCTGAACCCCTCAGTCATGGTAGTTGGCTTATCTCTATTGCAATTATCTCTATTATTAGTAAAGAAGTGCTTTACTGGTACACTATTTTTGTTGCCAATAAAATTAAATCCCAAATGCTAAAAGCAAATGCTTGGCATCATCGCTCGGATGCCTTCTCTTCTGTTGTTGTTTTGTTAGGCATCATTGGAGCCATTAATGGTTACTACTATCTTGATAGCTTAGCGGCAATTATAGTTGGCTTGTTGATTATTTATATAGGCTGGAAGCTAGGCTTTAGCGCAACTAAAGAATTAGTTGACACATCAATTGGCTCTGAAGATACCGAAAAGCTACTCTCTGAATTGTCAAATATCAAAGGAGTTAATCGCATTCACTCTCTAAGAACGAGGCAGATTGGTCACAAAAAATCCGCTGACGTCCACGTTCAGGTGAGTCCATTTTTGTCAGTTAGTGAAGGCCATATTATTTCTGTCAGCGTTGAGCGTGTTGCAAAAGAATGCGTAGAAGAACTTGACGATGTTATTGTTCATATTGACCCAGAAGATGATGAATCACACAAACCTTATAAAAACCTCCCTGAAAGAGCAGAAGCCTTAATAATTCTTCAACAAGGCTTAATATTAGAGAATTGTAAATACAATATAGATCGGACTCAATTGCATTATCTTGAGGGTAAAATCCTTGTAGATTTTTTCTTGTCAATCGACTACTTAGCAGAAACTGAAGCGGACGAGATACAATCTCAATTGTCCAATATTGTTGGCAAGCTGCCTGGATTTGGCGAGGTTAAGATATATTTCGGCAAGTAAATTAATTAAGTTAATAAAATTTATAAAGAATGGTAGGCATGGCAAATAGCCCCTGCTAGTGCATCGGCAGCATCAGCTTGTGGCGCCTTGTTGAGTTTTAACAAATGCTGAACCATAAATGAAACCTGATCTTTGCTAGCGTGACCTTGGCCAACAACTGTTTTTTTTATTTGATTTGGGCTATAGTCAATGATTGGTATTTCTTGAATTCCAACCGCTGAAATAATTGCACCTCTAGCAGTGCCAAGCTTTATTGCTGCATCAGGATTAGGCCTATCTGGACGCATAAAAGCTCTTTCAATTACCACTATATCAATCAGATTGTTCTCAAGAATCTCCTTAATACCTAAAAAAATCGTGACTACTCGTTCATTTAATTCGCCTTTTGTGCGAATACAGCCACTATTGATATAAGTAAAATTGAGTTTGTTTACAGATATAAGTCCAAAACCGGTAATTCTAGAGCCTGGATCTATTCCAAGTATATTCATAATATCATTGTATCATCTGCAGAAAAACGAACTAATATATTACCCATCTCGTTATAATTATTTTTATTTTATTTAAGAATACCTTCATGGCAATCATAGAACTTAGCGAATCAAACTTTAATAAAATAATCTCTGATAACGATATCGTTATTTTAGATTTTTGGGCGCCATGGTGCGGACCATGTTTACAGTTTGCGCCTACATTTGAAGAAACATCAAACAAGGTTGATGGAGTCGCTTTCGCCAAAGTTAACACTGAAAATGAGCAAGCACTAGGCGCCCATTTTGGAATAAGGTCAATTCCAACTTTGATGATTTTTCGTGAAGGGATCAGTATCTTTTCTCAGGCAGGCGCTCTTTCGGGCAGAGATCTCGAGGATCTCTTAGAAAAGGCTAAAAAACTTGATATGAACAAAATAAGAAAAGAAATCGAAGCTAGTTCTAGCCAATGATTGTTGCATATTTTTTTTCACTAAAGCCCACAAATATTTGATCTCCAGATATTAAAACTGGTCGTTTTATCAGTGTAGGATAATCCAATACTAAATCATAATTGATGCTCTTTTTCTGATCTTCAGATAAAGAACGGTAGGTAGTTGAGCGTCTATTTATAAGACTCTCCCAACCAACTGAACTAACCATGTTTTGTAGCTTTTCTAGAGATATGGGATATTTTCTATAATCAATAAACTCATATCTAATATCATTCATGTCTAAATACTTAATTGCTCTTCTTACAGTGTCACAATTTCTTATTCCATAAATTTGAATATCTTCATTCATTCTAAATCTAACATTTCAGTAAAAATGTAACAGGGCCATCGTTGACCAAAGCAACTCTCATATTTGCAGCAAAAATGCCCTTTTCAACTTTGGCGCTTGATAATTCAAACTTTTCAATCATATGGTTATAAATAATTTCTGCTTCTTGAGGAGATTTAGCAGTTGAAAATCCAGCCCTTGTGCCGTTATTTGTATCTGCAGCAAGGGTAAATTGGGAAACTATCAAAATCTCACCTTTGATGTCATTTACACTCAAGTTCATCTTGCCTTTGGTATCGGGAAAAACCCTATAAGAAAGAATTTTGTTAACCATTTTGTTCGCTAGTAATCGGTCGTCCCTTTTTTCAATACCGACAAATACAAGTAGCCCTTTGTCAATTTCACCAATAATTTTTCCTTCAACTTCAACATGAGCTGAAGATACTCTTTGTATTAATGCTTTCATTGTCTTTCTCTAGGAAGATAGATAGGAAACATCTGCAACTGATAAAAATAATTTTCTGACGCGCTCAATTAGCATTAGGCGAGCTTGTCTTAACTTGGTATCTTCAACATTCACCATAACATTGTCAAAAAAATCATCAATCACTTCTTTTAAAGCGAGAAGAGAAGACATAATTAATCCATAATCTTTTTCCTTTTTCAACTGTTTGGTAATTACTTGAGTTGCCAAATAGAGTTTTTTTTCTGCTTCTTCTTCAAGCAAACTAGAATTAAGTTTAAGTTCTTTGCCATCGTAATCTTTAAGAATATTTGCAATTCGCTTATTTGCTTCAATTAAGCTTCTCGATTCGCTATGCTGAATAAATTCATTTAGAGCTTCAATTCTTAGATGAAAGTCCAGAGGTGATTCAGGGCTAACAGCTAATACTGCTTCAAAGACGTTGCCATCAACTTGACTCTCTTTATAGTAAGCTTTCAAGCGTTCCATCATAAATTTATAGATTTCATTAGACATATCTCTATTGACTTCTTTGGAATGTAGATTCAAAGAAGAATCAATCAATTCTATTAAATTTAAATCTTGTTTTCCTTCTACTAATATGCGCAATAAACCTAATGCAAGTCTCCTTAGCGCATAAGGGTCTTTTGAGCCGGTCGGACCATTACCAATACCATAGATGCCTGTAATTGAGTCCAACTTATCAGCAATAGCAATAACTAACCCTTCTTCTGTAGAGGGAAGATTGTCACCTGAAAATCTTGGTAGATAATGATCTCTAATAGCAAAAGCAACTTTTTTTTCTTCACCATCATGAAGCGCATAGTGTCCACCCATAATTCCTTGTAAGTCGGCAAACTCGCCTACCATGTCAGTCATTAAGTCAGATTTAGAAAGAAGACCTGCACGAGCACAAACTTCACTATCTAGATTCAATTTACTCGCTATATGACTACTTAGCTTTTCTATTCGCTTAGCCTTATCAGCCATCGAACCGAGAGTATTCATAAACAAAACACTTTCCAGGTCGACAAGTCTTTGGTCTAATCTCTTTGTTCTATCTTGGTTCCAAAAAAACTCCGAATCTGCTAACCTTGGACGAATTACGCGCTCGTTTCCGTCAACTATAACAGCAATATTGGTTGACTCAATATTGGCCACAGAAATGAATAATGGCAATAACTTTTTGTTCTTGTCAACTAAATGGAAGTATTTTTGATGAGACTTCATTGCTGAAATAAGTGCCTCCTCTGGAACATCTAAATATCTCTTATCAAAATTACCAAGAAAGGCTTGAGGATATTCAACCAGTGCACAAACTTCCTCTAGTAAAGACTCATCAATCACAACCTCTGCATTTTTCTCACTTGCAATTGCAATCACTTGTCGACGAATTAACTCTTTACGCAAATCAAAATCAACCTCGATTTTAGCTTTTTTTCGCATTGTAGCTTGATACTTTGCCGCACTAGGTATTTCGATAGTTGAGTTATTTGAAAATCTTAACCCCTTGGATTTATTTCCACTCAAAAGACCCATTATTTTTACTGGAACGATTTTGTCATCTAACATCATTACCAACCAATGAACTGGTCTAACAAACGAGTAATCAAAATCTCCCCATTGCATTGCTCTAGTTATAGGTATATTATTTATCGCTGATTTGACAATCATAGGTAATAGATCTAAAGTTCTTCTACCCTTCTTTTTAGTCTTATAAAAATAGTACTCTTTTCCTTCGACAAGCTGTTTTTCAAGATTATTTGTATCTACACCACAAGAATTGGCAAAACCTTCTACTGCCTTATCAGGAGAACCTATGGCCGGTCCTTTTTTTTCAATAAACTGCTCTTGCTGTTTAGCCTGTAGTTGACTTATGTAGACCGCTAAACGTCTTGGCGTGGCAAAACAATCGACTTCTCCCATTTCTAATCCTAGATTTTCAAGTCCTTCCACTAGGTTATCCCTCAGTGAATTTGAAAGTTTAGGGAGTAATTTAGGCGGAAGTTCTTCAGTACCTAATTCAAGTATAAAGTCATGCGTTTCCATGCTTGTTATTTTAGCTTATTGATTGATTTGAGTATGAGATAGATAAATTATAATTTTACTTAATAACTAACTAAATTTACCAATGAGAATCTTAGTTAACTCTAAAAAAGAAAAGTATCTCTTTATCAAATACACTCTCGTCAGGGGCTATAGGTAACGGTGATGCTTTATAGACTGCTCTTTCAATTGAGTTCTTAAATGAGCGCGCCTTATCGCTATCATCAAGGGTGCAGTTCTGGACGTTTACTGCTTCCACAACACCCTCCACACTTTGTTGAATATAGACATCACAACCCCAATCATCTTCTGCACCTTGATACTTCCAATAACTTCTTACTCTTGCGGCGATATGGTTTACATAGGCACTTTTTAAGGTATTGAGCTGGTCTTCAATTTTGAGTTGTCTTTCAAAGTCTTGATCTGCTTGTATCTCTTCCGTAAGAAGCCTTTGGTATTGTTCTTGCTCAAAGGCTTCTTTTTGAGCCGCCCTTTCAGCTTCGAGTTGGTCTTTTTTCTGCTTCTCTTCTTCGGTAAGTTGTTTTGCTATATCAGCTTGCTCCTCTGCGAGTTCTTTTTGTAAAGCTGCTTCTTTTGCTTTTTCTTCAGCCTCCTGCGCACTCTTTTCAGCTAACTCTTTTTGTTTGGCGGCCTCTTTTGCTTTGTCTTCAGCTTCCTTTGCCTTTGCTTCAGACAAATCTTTTTGTAAAGCGGCCTGTTTAGCCTGTTCTTCAGCTTCTTTTGCTTCTGCCTCAGCCAACTCTTTCTGTTTAGCCGCTTCTTTAGCCAGATTTTCAGCTTCTGCTGCCTTGTTTTTTACTTCATCTAATTTTGCCTCTGCAAGTTCTTTTACCCTTGTAGCTTCTAGAGCTTGACTCTCTGCTTGTTTTGCTATTGATTCTAATATCTCTTTCCTTTTAATTGTCGCTTGGAGCTTAGCTTCAAGCTGCTCAGTCTCCGCCTCTAATAATTCTTTCTGTTTGGTGGCCTCTTTGGCCTGTTGTTCAGCTTCTTTGGCTTTTATCTCGGATAACTCTTTCTGTTTGGTGGCCTCTTTGGCCTGTTGTTCAGCTTCTTTGGCTTTTATCTCGGATAACTCTTTCTGTTTGGCGGCCTCTTTAGTTTTCGCTTCTTCAGACTGTCGTTCAAGTTCTGCAAACTCCCTTTGCGCCTTAGCCAATAAAGCTTCTTGTTCTGCCAACTTTTGTTTTTCTTTTGCGCTCTGTGATTTTTTGACATCAGTTTCAAGTTTTTGTTGTTTTTCTTTTTCAAGGTTAACTAGGCGTTTTCTTTCTGCCTCAATAACTTCGACATCAATTGATATTGCTTTAGTAGGAGCAGATTGAGAAATGCTTGCTTTTTGTTGAGGAATTTCCCAACGTTCAACATTCGCATAAAGCAAACCCACCAATAAGCCAAGATGCAAAATAACTGCGATCCAAAAAGCAACCGGATGTTTTTTAGAGATATCGATCATTGGCTGCATTATCGATAATGCAAGACCAAGAACAAATATTAGAAATTTTTTGAGATATCTTACTGTGAACCTAAAAGAATTAATGGCAAATTTTTGAAAAGTTGACTGTTGCACCTTTCCACCTTCGACATTATCACCAGAATGTTTTTCATTTTCTGGACTATTTGTATCAATTTTGGATGGTAATACACCTTTGATAGATTCTACAAAATTTTTTATGAATTTCATAATCTAAGTTAGATTAGTTTGGGTTTTCAGTCACAATTCCGACTTTGTCAACACCGTTCTGTTGTAGTAGTGCCATTAACTCAACCACACTACCATAATCTACATTCTTGTCTCCACGGACAAATACTTTCATTTCTGGCCAAATCTGTAAGCGCGCAATCACTCTATTGACAGCTATATTTATCGAAACCCTTTCCCCTTCTTCCATCTTTTCAGCGGTCGGGTCTTCAAGTGAATTAATATAATAATCACCATGTTTATCGATGGTAATAACTGTCGGTTGATCTTTTGTATACTCAACCATATTAGCGTCAGTTTGAGGTAACTCAACCTCTACCCCTTGCTCAATAATTGGGGTGGTCATCATAAAGATAACCAGCAATACCAACATGACATCAATATAAGGCACGATATTAATGTCAGCGTTGACATTTGGTCGGGAACGCCTCGGCAATTCAATCATTACTGTCTTTGAATAATCACAAACAATTCTTCAATAAATGCGGTGTATTTATTCCCAATTTCTTCCACTTGTGAAACCAATCTATTGTATGCAATAGTTGCCGGAATTGCTGCAAAAAGACCAAACGCAGTTGCTATAAGTGCCTCTGCAATTCCCGGAGCAACTATAGCGATTGTGGCTTGCTTAACAGAAGCCAGACCAATGAATGAGTGCATTATCCCCCAGACTGTACCAAATAGACCGATATAGGGGCTTGACGAGGCAATCATTGCAAGAACTGAAAGGCTTGAATCGAGACGATCAATTTCATTACTTGCGGTTGTGTTCATTGAACGGTAGGCTCTTTCTGAATTCATAATCAGGGACTGGTTTGATGTAGACTTGGTATGAGTAAATTCTTGGTAACCTGAGCCAAAAATATCCTCCATCGCAGTTCTGTCTGATACAAGAGGCGGGAGATCTTTATATATTCTAGAGAGTACAACTTCACCCTCAAAGCGTTGATGAAAAT
>Ga0208895_1001434_pt1 | contig 9984 bp, 7 predicted proteins | sample ETNtaG_10_FD_185765 | JGI IMG/M metagenome (GOLD analysis project Ga0208895, IMG submission 185765) | Marine microbial and viral communities from oxygen minimum zone, Eastern Pacific Ocean - ETNP201302SV82 (SPAdes) (version 2) | ecosystem: Environmental > Aquatic > Marine > Oceanic ... | reverse complement strand
CCGCCCAGGTCATGCACTGACCCAGCATCAGGGGGTGCGTGTGGGCATCGACGAATCCCGGAAGTAGGCATCGGCCAGCCAGATCGACCACCTCTGCCGCACCGGAGGCCATAGCGCTGTCGAGGGTTCCGACCAGCGATATCCGATCGCCATCGAGTCGCACTGCCTCCACTGTCGAACCGTTCATCGTGTAGATGGGTCCACCGGTAAGCACGACGCCCCTTGAACTCATTGACTCGCACTCCTCCCCCGACTCGGTTCAAGCACGGTAGTTCCAGCTCAGGCCTCCAGCGGAGCGATAACGGTTCGGCGACGGTGCTCGAACACGAGCGAGGTTCGCTCGTCGACCACGCCTTCGATACTCGAGATGCGGTCCAGCACCAGGTGTCGCAGGGCGTCGGTGTCCTGGACGCTGAGGTGGATGAGAACGTCATCGATGCCCGAGAGCATGAACACCGAAAGCGTCTCGGGAAGCGACCAGAGCTGCTCAACCACCTGGTCCACGATGGCGGCGGTCTTGGGTCGCAGGCGGATTGCGACCATTGCCTGGATCGGTCGGCCTAGGGCCTTCAGGTCGGTGGTGGCGTGATAACCGGTGATGACACCCCGCTCCTCTAGTGAGCGCACCCTGTCGAGCGTTGTGGACGGTGCCAGGCCGACGCCGGCGGCAAGGGCCCGATTGGTCTGCCGTGCATCTGACTGGAGTTCAGCGAGAATTTGAGCATCTGTCCGGTCAATTTGCGTCACTTCAGTTCCCTTTCCGATATTAATTCGGTTCTGTTGAGCAACAAGCGTACCCATGCAAATCTGGTGTGTCAGTATCACTGTGAACCGGGGGACCATCAATGACCGTGCTCGACGACTATCAACTTGATGACCGCTACCGCAGTAGCGAAGGTCGCGTCTATCTGACGGGTATTCAGGCCCTGGCCCGGATACCGATCCAGCAACTGCTGGCCGACCGGGCCGCCGGCCTCAACACGGCTGTGTTCACCTCGGGCTACCCGGGCTCCCCGGTTGGTGGGTTCGACCTGGAGATGGCCCGTGTCGCCTCCCTGCTCCCCGACCTTCCCATCGTCAACCGTCCAGCTGTGAACGAGGAACTGGGTGCCACCGCTGTGATGGGTAGTCAGTTGGCCTCCGAACAGCCCGACTGTCGCTACGACGGGATCCTCGGCATCTGGTACGGGAAGGCCCCCGGTCTGGACCGTGCCGGTGATGCGCTGCGCCATGCAGTGTTCGCCGGAACCTCCAGGCACGGGGGAGCCATAGCGATCGTGGGTGACGACCCGGTCGCCAAGAGTTCCACGCTGCCCAGCAGTTCCGATGCCACGTTCGTCGACCTGCACATGCCGATCCTCTACCCCGGCGACGTCCAGGAGACCCTTGACCTCGGCATGCACGCCGTGGCCCTCAGCCGGCTGACCGGTGTCTGGTCCGGACTCAAGATCGTCACCAACGTGGCTGACGGCACCTCTACGGTGGACCTCTCCCCCGACCGGGTGGTGACTGTGGTGCCGGATCTGGAGATCGACGGCCGACCCCATGTCCACCACCCCAGCGGGAACCTGATCACCCCCTACACCCTGGAGATGGAACGCGACTTCAGGGAGGTCCGCTCCGAGCTCGTCCGCAGATACACGGTAGCCAACCGCCTCAACAGGGTCACCGTGGACCCACCCGATGCATGGATCGGCCTCGTCTCGAGTGGGTTCACCTACCACGAACTGCTCCACGCACTCCGACGTATCGGCCTCACCACACCGGCCGAGATCGCTACGGCGGGCATCAGGATCATGCACATGCAGGTGCCTGTGCCGTTCGAACCCGTCAACGTGAGGAACTTCGCGCGTGGCCTCAGCGAGATAGTTGTGGTGGAGGAGAAGAACCCGACACTCGAGTGGCTTGTCAAGGACGCCCTCTACGGTGGACCTGATCAACCACGGGTGGTTGGAAAGGCGCACCCCGACGGGCGGACCCTCATGCCCAGCTACGGGATCCTCGATGCCGACACCATCATGGGTGGCCTTCATGAACGCCTGTCGGCACGCATCGAAGGGACGCTTGCTCCACTACCCGATCCACCTCGCGAGCGGCTCTTGATACCTCTGGCTGACACCCGCCGGCCGTTCTTTTGCTCAGGTTGTCCGCACAACTGGGGAACCAAGGCCCCCGACGGGGCTCTGGTCGGAGCCGGAATCGGCTGCAGCGGGATGTCCATGTTGATGGATGAGAGCCGGGTCGGTGACAAGGCAGGCATCGCCGCAATGGGTAGCGAGGGGAGCCAGTGGATAGGAATGTCGCCGTTTGTGGAGCGTGACCACTTCACCCAGAACCTGGGCGACGGCACCTTCTTCCACTCGGGACAACTGGCCATCCAGGCTGCAGTTGGCGCCGGCGTGTCCATGACCTACAAGCTGCTCTTCAACGGCACCGTCGCCATGACCGGTGGGCAGGAAACCCCCGACACGGTCGGCGTCCCCGAGATTGCCACCGTGCTCCTCGCCTTCGGGGTGCGACGGGTCCTGGTCACCACTGACGAGACGTCGCGTTACCACGGCATCGACCTGCCTGACGGCGTGGAGGTCTGGGACCGCACCAGGATCATCGAAGCCCAGGAACTGCTGGCTGGCATCAACGGTGTAACCGTATTGATTCATGATCAGGTCTGTGCCGCTCGAAAGAGGAGGTTCCGCAGACGAGGCCTGGCCGAAACACCGGATTTCAGGGTGGTCATCAACCACCGCATCTGCGAGGCCTGTGGTGACTGCGGACTGGTCAGCAACTGCCTGTCGCTGCACACCGTAGACACACCACTCGGCAGGAAGACCTCGGTCGACCAGTCATCGTGCAACATCGACGCCTCGTGCCTCGAGGGTGACTGTCCGGCATTCGTGACCGTGGCACTCAAGGGTGACGGCTCCAGCCGAGGCCCGGTGCTCGGTCCGGCCGGCGGCGACCTTCCCGATCCGGTTCCCGTGGCCGACGCCGACATCGTCGACGTCCGCCTGGCTGGGATCGGTGGCACGGGGGTGGTGACGGCCGCGCAGCTGCTCGGTACGGCAGCCATGCTTGACGGAATCGACGTGCGCGGCCTCGACCAGACCGGTCTTTCGCAAAAGGCCGGGCCTGTAGTGAGCGACCTGCGCCTTTCCCGAACCGTCGAAATGACGTCGAACCTTGTCGGCGAGGGCGAAGCCGATGTCATCGTGGCGTTCGACCTGTTGGTGGCGGCTGATTCCAAGGCACTTTCTGGTGCCACAGGTGACCACACCGTGGTAGTCGCATCGACGACCACAACCCCCACCGGAGCGATGATCGGCCACCCCGAACTGAGTGGCCCCGATGTCGACGACCTGACTGCCCGCGTGAACGACAACACCAGGGCCGACTCCAACCGGTTCGTGGACGCCGGGGCGATCACGTTGGGCCTTCTGGGAACCTCCGAGCAGGCCAACGTGTTCCTGCTTGGCGTAGCGGTCCAGTCGGGGGCCCTGCCCGTGGGCCCCACAGCAGTTGAACGGGCGATAACCCTGAACGGCGTGGCCGTCGAAGCCAACCTGACGGCGTTCCGTTGGGGACGGTCCTGGGTGGTTGATCCGACAGAGGTCGAGGCTGCGGCACTCCTCAACGTGGCCTCAGGACCTTTGATGGATGTGCCGGACCTTTCCGCCGGTCTTCACCAGAGGATCGCGACCCTTGTCGGTGACGGCGATCTGGGAGACCTGCTCGAACTGCTTGCAGCAGACCTGGTGGGTTTCTCGGGTGAACGCTGCGCCGGGGAGTTCCTTGATTCCATCGCATCGGTAAACGGGGCCGAACAACGGGTGTCGCCTGGCTCCACCCGCCTCACCGAGGCCGTTGCCCGTGGGCTCCACAAATTGACCGCATACAAGGACGAGTACGAGGTGGCCCGACTCCTTGTCGGGAACGAGGGCAGGGTCGATGCCGAGTCGCTGGGCGGCCCCGGCGCACGGGCAACCTGGCACCTCCACCCACCGCTCCTGGCTGCGATAGGCGTCGGCTCAAAGCTGCGCCTTCCTGCCGGGCCGGGTAGGCCCCTCATGACGTTGCTCCGGCACGGACGCCGTCTTCGCGGAACTCCCCTGGACCCCTTCGGACGAACCCGGGTGAGGCGCCTCGAGCGCCAGATGCTGGCGGACTACCGGGTGGCCATAGGCACCATGGTCGAGGCCCTGTCAGGCGAGAACCTCGACGCTGCCGTTGAGCTGGCATCATCGGCCATGCAGGTACGCGGCTTCGAGAAACTCAAGCTGCAGCGGGGTGAGGCCTTCCTGACAGACCTGGGAGAACGCCTGAGCACGTTCGCCTGACCCACAGGAGAGACAGGGACCATCGTGGCCTTAGACCGCCGAGCTGTTGAGTGGTAAACCTGCAGTTCCGGCACACATAGCGAGAGGTGGTTCCGACATGGCCAGTGAGCAGGCGAACGCAATCAAGGAACAGCTGAGGATGCTGTCTGAAGCGGTTGGTGGGGTCGAGACGGTCGAGGAGCAGCGGGCCCAGTTCGAGATGGCCGCAGCCATGATGACGGCACCACCCGAGGGGGTCACCTGGTCCGAGGTGGATGCCGGTGGCGTTCCGGCCATCTGGGCCGATGCCGAGGGTGGCTCCACTGAACACGTGGTCCAGTATGTGCACGGCGGCGGCTACAAGATCGGCTCGGCCGTCGGCTACCGCAACTTCACTGGCCAGTTGGCAAGGGCCGTGGGTTGCCGGGTGCTGAGCGTGGACTACCGACTGGCGCCTGAACACCCCCACCCGGCGGCTGTCAACGACAGCACCGCCGCCTACCGCTGGCTGCTGGATCAGGGATACTCCCCTGACCGGATTGCCATCTCGGGCGACTCGGCAGGTGGTGGCCTCACGTTGTCGACGCTTCTCAAGTTGCGTGATGAGGGCGTGGCCCTGCCAGCAGCGGGCGTGCCGATCTCACCATGGGTTGACCTTGAGGGACTCGGCGAATCGATGATCACGCGGGCCGACGTGGACGTTCTGGTCAGCCCAGAAGGCCTCAAGGAAGGCGCCGACGTCTTCCTCGCCGGCCAGGATGCACGTGATCCGCTGGCGGCTCCCCTCTACGGGGACTTCGCAGGCATCCCACCACTGCTCATCCAGGTTGGCGACGAGGAGACCCTGCTTGACGACTCCACGCGAATGGCCGAGGTTGCGGGTTCGGCAGGGGTTGACGTGAGCCTCGAGGTGTTCCCCGAGATGCAGCATGTCTTCCAACTATTCGTTGGCAACATGCCCGAAGCAGATGAGGCGTTGGCGAAGATCGCCGCCTGGCTGAGGCCCCGCCTGGGCCTGTAGGCGGCCGGCCGAAGCGGTCGGTCAGACGGTTACGAGCGCTGCTGCAATGTCGATGACGGCCTGCTTGCCGTCACCGAAGAGCATGAGGGCGTTGTCGGCTGCGAACAGCGGGTTGGCGATACCGGCAAATCCCGGGCTGAGCGAACGCTTGATGACAACCACGGTGCGGGACTCGTCGACGTCCAGGATCGGCATGCCAGCTATGGGTGAACTGGGGTCATTGCGGGCCGCCGGGTTCACGACGTCGTTGGCTCCAATCACGATGGTCACGTCGGTCTCGGAGAAGGTGGGGTTGATCTGGTCCATGTCGAGGAGGTGCTCGTAGCCGATCTCTGCCTCGGCCAGGAGCACGTTCATGTGACCCGGCATGCGGCCCGCCACGGGGTGGATGCCGAACATCACCTCCTTGCCGGAGGCTTCGAGTGAGGTCATGAGGTCTCGTACGGCGTGTTGCGCCTGGGCGACGGCCAGGCCGTAGCCGGGAACGATGACGACCCGGTCGGCCACCTCCAGCAGCATTGCGACCTCTTCGGCCGACGTTGAGGTGACCCGGTCTCCGTAGACGTCGGAGTCGTCGCGGCCTCCGGCGGCTGCCGCCGGCGTCTCAGAGAAGATGACCTCGAAGATGGACCTGTTCATCGCCTTGCACATGATCTGGGTCAGGATCAGACCGCTGGCGCCAACGAGCGACCCGGCGATGATGAGAAGCGAATTGTCGAGCACGAAGCCGGTGGTAGAGGCTGCGACGCCGGAGAAGGCGTTGAGGAGTGCGATGACGACAGGCATGTCGGCGCCGCCGATGGCGACGGTGCTGATGACGCCCAGGACGAGGCCGGCGGCCACCAGTACCCACAGCCAGACCCTCGTGTCTGGTTCCACGGCGACCATGACGACCAGCACCAAGGACACGATCAGCACGACGACCCGTACGAGGGGCAGGCCGGTGAAGCCCGACCACTTGAGCGATTCCTGCAGTTTGAAGAAGGCAATGACCGAACCGGTGAACGTGACGGCGCCGATGAGTGCCGTTGCGGCGGCGGCTATGGCGAGCTGGTTATCGGCCCTGCCGAGCTCGACGGCCTCTATGAACGAGGCGATCGCCACGAGGACCGATGCACCGCCTCCGAAGCCGTTGAAGAGTGCGACCAGCTCGGGCATGGATGTCATCTTGACCTTGACGGCCAGCAGGGCGCCCACGATCGAGCCGATCACCAGCGCCACGGCTAGGGCCAGGTAGGAGATAATGGCCTGGTCCAACATGGTGACGAGGACTGCCAGGAGCATTCCGCTTGCACCCATGAGATTGCCCCGGGGGGCGGTGCGTGGCCTGCCGAGTCCCTTGAGGCCCAGGATGAACAGGACGGCGGCTATCAGGTATCCGACCGAGATGATGTCGGGGGTGGTCATGGCCGGCGCTTCTTCCGCCCGGCGAACATGGTGAGCATGCGGTTGGTCACGAGGAAGCCGCCGACCACGTTGATGGTGGCGAGTGTGACGGCCACGAAGCCCAGAGTGGTGGTAAGTGCAGTGTGGTCTGAGCCGGCCGACACCAGTGCCCCGATAAGGGTGATGCCGGACACCGCGTTGGACCCCGACATGAGGGGGGTGTGGAGCATGGCCGGCACCTTGGTGATGAGTTCCAGGCCAAGGAACACGGCCAGCACGAACAGCGTGAGCGCTATGAGAAGGGTCACTGCGGTCCTCCGGCTTCGATGACCTGTGGGTGCACGACCTGACCACCGGTGGTGACGAGCATGGCGGCGATGATGTCGTCATCGGTGTCGAGGTTGATGGTTCCGTCGTCGGTCACAATCAGTTCGATCAGCTTGACGACGTTGTTGGCGAACATTCGTGATGCTGAGAAGGCCGAGCCGGAGGCCAGGTCGGTCGGGCCCAGAATGCTTACGCCGTTGTGGGCGACCTCCTCGTCGGCTCTGGTCAACTCACAGTTGCCCCCACGGATGGCGGCCAGGTCGATGATCATGGCACCCGACTTCATGGCGTCGACCATGGCCTCGGTGACGAGAATGGGGCTCCTTCTTCCCGGGATCTGGGCTGCGGTGATGACGATGTCGGCCTCGGCGAGGTGCGGGGTGAGTGCAGCCTGGGTGTGGGCTGCCGGGTCGACACCGTCCTCGGCTGGCGGGACGCTGATGGACTTGGCACCTACCGATCGGATCTGTTCGAGGGCCTCTTCGCGGATGTCAAAGCCCTCGACGACGGCGCCGAGGCGGCGTGCGGTGGCGATCGCCTGGAGGCCAGCGACACCTGCGCCCAACACAACCAGGCGGGCCGGTGGAATGGTGCCGGCCGCGGTGATCATGAGGGGCATCAGTTTGGGCAGGCGGTAGGCGGCGGTGAGGACTGCCTGGGTGCCGGCGACGGTGGCCGTCGAGGAGAGGACGTCCATGGACTGGGCCCGGGTGCTGCGTGGCACGAGATCGAGCGAGTACGAGGTTGCACCCGTTGCGGCCACGGATGTAGCGGCCTCAGGGTTCCAGACGGGATCCAGGAGTCCGACTACGACGTGGTCTTCAGTGAACCCTGCGAGGGCGTCCGAGTCGGTCGGACCCTGGACGCTGACTACGAGGCCTTCGCTGCCGATCGTGGCGGCCCTGTCGGGGGCGATCGTGGCACCGGCTGACCCATAGTCGGCATCGTCCATTCCGGCCGCCGAACCAGCACCGGATTCGACCACCACGTCGTGACCTGCGGCGACAAGAACCTTGGCGGCCTCGGGAGAAATTGCGACACGGCGTTCACCGACACCCCGCTCACGCGTTACTGCGATCCGCACGCCACACCTCTCGACTTACTGGCCCCGTTGTCGTCATCGACCCGCCGTGAACGGGCACCGCGACCCTATCGGTGGAGCGCCCATTTCGGCATGGGACAAGAGGACCCTGTTCGGCTGGCATCTGGGTCCGTGTGTCCGGCTAGCGTCAGCGCGGAGATAGCCGTGCAACCGGAGGTGAGAGCCATGCCGTCAATGTCGGATCTGAGCATCATGGTGTTCCCATGGGGGGTCGAGAGCCCCTCAATGGACGAGACCGTCGAACTCGTCAAGTTGGCCGAGGACCTGGGCTTCTACTCGGCCACGCTGCCGACGCACATGACGATGTCGCCGTCGTGGCTCTTTGAGACGTTCCCTAACCAGGATATTTTGGACGGTCTGGTGATGGCGCCGATCCTGGCTGCCGCTACTGACACGATTCGGATTGGCTTCAACTCGATCCTTCCTCCCCTGCTGCCCCCCTACCAGTGGGCCAAGTACCTCTCGACTCTTGATGTGGTGTCTGACGGCCGCCTCATCGTGGGTATGGCAATGGGCTGGTGGGAGGAGGACTTCACATCTGTCGGTGTTGATCGCCGTAAGCGGGGGCGCCTCTTTGACGAGCAGTTGGAGGCCATTACCCGCCTGTGGACCGAGGACCGGGTGACCTTCGACGGTGAGCACTACCAGTTGGATGACATTCCCCTCGTTCCCAAGCCGATACAAGAGCCGCACCCACCGATCTGGATAGGTGGCGGTGTGAAGTCGATTGAGCGGGCCGCACGCTACGGCGAGTGCCTCCTGGCCTTTTGGCCCGACGAGGAAGTGGCACGCGATACATGGTTGCCGGGGTTGGCTGCCGCCGGCGAAAAGTTTGGTACAGACCCGAAGCTGGCGGCGTTCACGTTCGCCTACGTGGCCGACGACCAGGCAGATCTGGACTCCTACGGTGACAAGTTGCAGACAGCCGTGGCCTTCGATGACCCCTCGACAGACCCCACGAAGGTGACCATCTCCGGCTCGCCCGAGGCGTGCGCCGAGCGCATCAGGGCACTGCACGATGCAGGGGTGTGGCACTTTGTCATCGAGTTCCAGTTCCACGGGCTTGAGACCATCGACTTCGCCAAGAGGCAGATGGAGAAGTTCGCCGAAGAGGTGGGTCCCCTTCTAGAGGGATAGCTCCCGCACCGTGCCTGAGACCACGCCCTATTGGTGGCTCAGCGCCGGGGTTCCGACGAGCCCTCCTGCAGTGCCCCTGCCGGGCGAGGCTGACGTGGTCGTGGTCGGAGCGGGCCTCACGGGCCTTTCAGCCGCCAGGACGCTTGCCATGTCGGGCCGGTCGGTTCTGGCACTTGATGCCTCCGCTCCCGGCATTCGTGCCAGCTCGTGCAACGGCGGGATGATCGGTGGCGGCCACCAACTCGACATCGACGAGATCGCAGCGAAATTCGGCGGCGGCATGGTCGAGGGCATCCTGCGGGAGACCCACCTGGACGCCAACGCCTTCATCAAGGCGCTCATCTCCGACGAGCAGATCGACTGCGACCTGGCTGTCACCGGGCGCTTCCGTGGCCTCTGGTCAAGACGGGAGTACGACGCAGCCGGACGGGAGTTGGACCGGCTGAAGAAGATCGTTCCAGTTGAGGCCGAAATGGTTCCACGGGAACGCCAGCACGCAGAGGTGGCTACCGACATCTACGCCGGCGGAACTGTGCTTCCCCTTCACGGCGGCCTGAACCCGGCGAAGTACGTGGCGGGGGTCATGGAAGCCGCTCGGAGCCGGGGCGCCGTGGTTCAGGGTGACACGCCCGTACTCGACGTCTCCCGCAACGGGAGCGGCTTCGTCGTGGAGACCAGCCGTGGGTCGATTCGGGCCG
>Ga0208895_1001416_pt1 | contig 10047 bp, 8 predicted proteins | sample ETNtaG_10_FD_185765 | JGI IMG/M metagenome (GOLD analysis project Ga0208895, IMG submission 185765) | Marine microbial and viral communities from oxygen minimum zone, Eastern Pacific Ocean - ETNP201302SV82 (SPAdes) (version 2) | ecosystem: Environmental > Aquatic > Marine > Oceanic ... | reverse complement strand
CATTGACCTTCAGTCCGGTATGGTTAAAGATATAACGGATGGGAAAGAGTATCAATCAGCAAAAATGCCGAAAGTGATGGTTGATATTTTGGAAGAAGGAGGTTTGGTGAAATATTTGGCTCTTTATGGAAATTATCAATTATGATAAGACTGACATGTTTTATTATATTGTTTCATACTCTGACAGTTGCTAACACTGGTGGAATATCTGGCCGGGTCGTTAATATTGAATCGGGACAACCAATACCCAATGCAAACATCTTACTTGAAGAAACTCTGAGGGGGACCGCATCCGGGGAGAACGGATATTTCCTGATCCCCAATTTGCCAGAAGGCCAACATAATGTTCGAGTGTCTTCTATTGGATACGCACCATTCGAAACAAGTCTGATAGTAATACCCCAAAAAACTATTCATTTAGAGTGTGGTTTAATTCCTGAGTTAATTATGTTTCGATCGGTGGATGTAATTGGATTATTGCCATCGAAGTATGCGCCCGAATCAGCACAGTTGATTCAGAGGTCAACGCTGGCTGATTACGATCGAGAGACAGTATCTGATATGCTCAGTGCTTTGAGGGGAGTCGATGTGCAAATGGCACACATTCACAGCCGAAATGTAAATATATCCATTCGTGGTTCATCAGACTACAAGCCGGGAGGTTATAACAATCGAGTGCTTCTGTTAATTGATGGGTTTCCAGCTCAAATTCCCAATACAGGAGCACCCGACTGGAATGCTGTGCCGATAGAGAACATTGAGAGAGTTGAAGTTGTTAGGGGTCCAGCGTCATCTCTGTATGGCCACAATTCAATGGGAGGAGTGGTTAATATTGTTACAAAAAACCCAGGAGATACAAAAAAAATAGAGACGGGCGCATCTGTGGGAAGCTTTAATGCTGTTTCGGCTATGATAAAATACTCAACAAGAGTGAAATCCTCCGGAATACAGAGTTCTTTTGGGTACAACTCATCAGAAGGACATCGATTTAATGCAGATCATGAGCTACTGAAGGGATCCATTAAGATGTCTAAAAATCTCAAGGAAGGAAGAAAACTTATAGGCTCAATAATTGCTTCCAAATCCGTGAACGGTCATCCGGGATTCGTATATCCCGAAAAGCCGGAACTTGTTTCGTACCGACGCTCTGATAGAGACGCTGTTTATGTTCAGGGTTTTTATTCTCACCTTTTCTCGCATGGAACTACATGGACAACCTCTTTTGCACTTAATCGTTTTAATACACTGTACTTAGACAGAAAAGACACACCAGAAGATGAGAGAGAAGGGGAAACTCGTTATTTTGACTGGAGCTTGGTTTCGCGCAACGAATTGCAGTTGATCAAAAATGGGGCGTGGGTGGTTCTTCTTGGGACAGACTTAAGTTATGATCATACAAAGGTGTCGGTCTTAAGTCCCGTTTACGGAGAACCCGAACAATATACTGTAGCGGGGTTTATACAAACCCGAAGACTGGTAAAAAGAGGCTGGACAATTGGGTTTGGTTCTCGGCTTGACTACCGCATGGTAAATCCCGGCAATGGGTACAATACTCGAAAGTTTCTTTCGCTTTCTCCAAAGCTGAATATGGTTTATACTCAAAAAGGAAATAGGGTTTTTCATATATCTGTAAATAAGGGTTTCCGAGCACCATCCATTTCAGAGCTCTATCTTCAATATCAAAGTGACTATGGATTAACATTCCAAGGTACACCAACCCTTAACCCCGAGACATTATGGGCAGCTGAAATAGGCTATGACAACCAGCACCTTTCTTTTGTCCACTGGACGTTGAACCTCTTTTATAATCATTATCGCGACATGATAGATTTTGTATATACACTTCCCGTTAGAGCTATGAATCGAAACAACGTGCAGGGTACGGGGGCAGAGCTAGCACTCAAATTCCGCATTTGCCCGGGATTATCCGTAAATGTGGACTATTCATATTTAAGAATGATTGATTTGGATGGTAGAGACCCCATACTTTATCGCCCCAAACATAAACTGGTGGGTACAGCAACATATCAATACGGCAGGCTCTCAATATTTTTTACTGGCCGTTATCATGATAGTCAAAGATATAGCGATTTTCTTAGCGACGAACATGATTATGAAGATGATAAGATAGTTTTCCCCCTAAAGTCTCTTCCAGCCATTGCCATCTATGATATAAACGTTCATTATCAATGGGGGCGCATCAAAATAGGATTTTCCACAAGAAACCTAATGAATACTAAATATAGCTTAATTCAAGATTTTCCAATGCCCATGAAAAACTGGAAGCTTAAATTTAGTCTTTAAAACAAGAGACCTAAAAGTTGACAAAAAAACTTGGTAGTTTGTTTTTAGTAATATAAACTCATAATGAGAATGTGTCTCAATAAAAGACATTATATTCATTTACATAATAGGAGAAAATGACGATGATAAGGGATAAAATGTTTTTATGGGTAATTCTGGCTTTTGTGGCTGTTGGGCTGATGACATCCTGTGAAGATGAAGAAGATTTGCCGGAATCCGGGACACTGTCTGGTACTATAACATTTACAGGTAGCTGGCCAGACACGGGAGATGTCTTTATTTCTCTACAAAATGACTGGCCCCCCATAAGCGCCCCATATGCACTCGAAGTGATTTTGGAAGGGGATGTTTCCGGAAGTGAATATGTTCTTAATTTTGAAGGTGTAGCTTTTGGGACCTATGGAGCCTTGTCCGTCTCCTGGGAAAATCCAATTGACGCCAATCCCGCAACCAACCAACATATTTTAGGAGCTTATGGAGCAACAATCCAAGCTTACTTCATGGATGCCGATTCTCTTGTTGTTTCTGTTGATAATGCAGAATTAGCAGGACTGGATTTCGAGGCAGATCTCAGTTTGGCGACTGGCCAATAGGACAGGCTGGGGCGCAATCTGTTGGTAGCTTGCTTCTGTGCCCCTAAGAACTTGTTGTTTTTATTATTTGTAATAGTTGCTTTTACTGTTGCGCCCTCATTGTTGGTTGCGGAAATTCCCGGTGCCGGGAAAAAAGAGCTTCCTATAACGCCGGTACCCGGACTGTCGAAAGCCGCCGAAGCCTACTATTCACCAGATGGAAAAAGTCTTATATGCAACGCCAAAGTACAAGCGGATGATGATGTTCATCATGTGTATGTAGCCAATATTGACGGCACCGCCATCCGCCGCATCAATGATCGTGGAGAGGACGCCTGCTCATATTTCTTTCCTTCCGGAGATAGAATTATCTGGACGTCCACCCGGGATTACCCCGACATGCCAGTAGGCAACTGGTCACTGCCGACCATCTATCCCCAGGGCGCCGAGCTGTACGTCAGTGATCTTGACGGATCAAACATTAAGCGGTTGACACATAACAAGTACTACGATGCGGAGGTCTCTATTTCGCCGGATGGCAAGTGGATTCTTTTCACTCGGCAGATTGACGGTAATCTGGATTTGTGGCGGATGCGGAGCGATGGGACGGGAGAATTCCAAGTTACCCATACGGACGATTGGCAGGAGGGTGGCTCGTTCTACATGCCCGATAGCGAAACAATTCTCTACAGGGCATGGAAAAAGAAATTCGATGATTCTCGAGGAAAACCGATGACTATCTATACCATTAAGCACGATGGTACAGATCTAAAACAAATCACATTTGAAGACGACAAGACAAACTGGGCTCCTCATCCGGGCCCCGATGGAAACCACTTTGTGTTTGTAAAGGTTGAACCGCCGCACAATTTTGAGATTTATATGATGAATATCGAAACGAAGGTGCAAACCCGCCTTACTTACAGCGATGCTTTCGATGGTTTTCCAGTTATCTCTCCGGACGGAAAAAGTGTGCTGTTTAGTTCCAGCCGAGATGCCGCACCCGGTGAGCGGTCACTAAGCCTGTTCATTATGGATATCAGTTCACTGATGGAATAAAGTATTTTGAGCTCTAACTGATTTTGTAATCTGCAGACATAATAACATTTAGCGTAAATTCCCTGTACCATGAAAATTTTCGTTACTGGCGCTTCAGGTTTTGTAGGAGGTTATGTTTTGGAAGTCCTTCAGAATGCAGGTCATCACATTACAGTACTGGTACGGCCGGGAAGTGAACACAAACTCCCCGCTGATTTTTCAGGGGAAATTATTTCCGGCAATGTTTTTGACTTTTCCTTCCCCCCACAGTCTGATGCTGTAGTCCACCTGATCGGTATTCTACGTCCCAACTTTTGGCGCGCGGACACCTTTGAGAAACTTCACTTTTGTGCTACAAAGGTTGTTGTGGACGGGGCCGTGACCGCCGGTGCCAAGAGATTCCTAACGGTGAGTGCCAATGGAGTGAAGCCACATGGCACAGCATATCAGCGGACAAAGTACATGGCTGAGCAGTATCTTCGCAACAGCGGTTTGGAGTGGACCATCTTCCGCCCATCGGTGCTCTTTGGTGATCCGGCCCATCCCAGCGGAGACGTGGGGAAGCCTGAGTTCAGTTCCCTTCTTTACAGACAGCTGGTGAAGCTGCCACTTCCGGCTCCTATGTTTTACCCTGGAATGGCAATCAGGCAAGCGGGTAGGTTCAAACTACAGCCGGCTTATGTGGGTGATTTAGCAAAAGGGATTGCTGCGGCTCTCATAAACGACTCTTCGGCTGGGAAAGTATATCATATGGGCGGTCCGGAAAAGCTGATGTGGCGGGAAATAATTGATACTATTACTTCAGCTGTGGGGAAACGACGCAAATGGAAAATTCCCGTGCCTACCTGGGGAATTGGAGCAATAGCAACTCTGCTGGGGTGGCTGCCATTTTTTCCCATTACCCAAGATCAGATCACCATGCTGATGGAGGGGAATACGTGCGATGGGAGTGATTTTTATCAAGAGTTTGATATAAAGCCCACGGTTTTCACTCCTGAGAACCTGGACTATCTGCGTTAGAGAAAAAGTTAGGGCTACATTTCTCCAGCGCCAATAGTTCCGTGACCATCATCTATCCAGTTCCCTACGAATTCATGAACTTTTTGTAGATCTTCCAGTCCGCAGATTAAAACAACCATATCTTGCTCCTCTCCGGCTTGATCTACCAGATAGTCCGGGAGAATTCCTTCAATCCTGAAACCGAGCTGCTCATACATTTCGATTACTTCTTTTTGAGGCCGCATTAGCTTGGTGATTATGTGCTTCAGCTGACGTTCTTTGGCAACTTCATATAGATCGGACACTAGAACTGCCCCCACATCAGAATCCCTGTAAGCTTTAGGGATGAGCAGGCGAAGGTATCCGGTTCCGCCCTTCCATTCTTCTGTAGAGATTTCAAGTGAAGCGTCACCAACCACATCCTTACCTATGATAGCTATCCGGCGGATAATGATTCCAGATTGTGTAGCCTCAATCCGTTTCTTGACGTGCTTAATATCGGCTACATCGCTACGCAGATAACGGCGTTCTTTCTCTGATAAAGAGAGGAAGAATTCATGGGAAAGCTCCACATCATCCATGGTCAGGTTGCGAACAACAAGTTCTCGTTTGTCACGAAGCGTGTAAGTGTTTTTCATCAAACCCTCCTTAGCGTTTATCCAATGATCAGGTCAATAAGTTCTACAATGTCAAAAACGTCAATAATTCCATCTTGGTTCATGTCGGCTAGGTACATCTGTTGTTCAGATAACGATTCTGTTGCAAGCATGTGGTTCACAATTTCGACAACATCAAGGACGTTCAGGGTTCCGTCCATATTCACATCACCAGAGATGAATCCGGCTATGTGGAATGAATAGTAACCAGCTATGGGGAGTGTCTCTGCCCGCCCGGAGTAATCAGCAGCGTGGATGTAATAACTGATTTCCATGTCCGATGGCTGTCCCGGAATATAGGCATCGTAACAATCTGGTATATCCTCCGGACAAACATTCATAAGTATATTTTCATAATCGTTCATTGAACTGTTTTTCCAAAAAACCTTTAACTCTTCAAAAACTAGTCCTGTTTCACTTAAATCGTCAATAATTGTAACTATCCGGTAATCATTAAGCGGGGTATCCTGATTATTAATGGGGTTGTGGAACATCTGTAGCATCTCCAGATCGGGAATCCCCTTGGCCCGGCAATGGATGGCGTCTGTGGAAAGCCAGTCGCCCGTGACAGGTAAAATCTCATAGCCTGGCAGAGCTTCTTGATACACCTCCAGCGCCTCATCATCCCAGGAGCTGTTCACGATAGGGACAAAAACTTTCTCGTTAAGAATCAGGGAGTTAGTATATGGCTGATTGTTGGGTGTATATACACGGTACATTTCCCACGGCTCCCCAAAGTCATTAACCTGGCTTTCAAAGTATTCCACTACTTCTTCGATTTCATCATATTGGCTATGACTCTCTGGTACCTCTCGGAGAAGAAGTTTTGTTGGAGATAAGAATTTTCCCCAGCAGTCGATATGTTCGATATACTCTCCATTAGGATCGTCCACCACGTGGTATGTGTCGATGCCGTAGTATGCTTCCATGATATCGTTTACTTCACTATCAGGGATTTCATTTTCGCTGTAAACAAGAGAAGTAGAAGCCGAATTTCCGTAGCTGTCCGTCATGTAGTTTCCGCCGGCATGAACCAGGTCTGTGGCAAAATAGGGTGTGTTCAAATAGTCACTCATTTTGGCAGGCGCATCGTTGTCATTGGGCCGGGGCCGGTTGTAGGTAAAGTCCACGACGGAGACATTCCGATCTCCGTCAACCACCCACCAGGGGCCGTAATCTCGCGTCCAGTAACTGTCCGTGGATCCCAAAATGAATTCCACACTGTCCATATTGACTCCGGCGTTTTCAAAGCTTGTAGTAGCAGAGTTTTCCAGACTTGCACTCACAAGGCAGTAAACGATAACGTCTTCCGCCATTTCCTTAACAATGGACGTAGAAATGCCCAGGGGATAGCGGATCAGAACGCCTTGCATACGTTCATGCTCTCCTATGTTTCGGATAGGTTCCGGTGGTGGATCTGTTTCCCGGGCATATTCTTTGATTAGGTGGCGATTTTCCCATTCCCATTCGGTAAAACCGATGGGGAGTTCTTTCGCCGATTGTGCCCATAAGGAGGCTACAAAAGAGAGCAAGAGAGAAATAGTTGGTGTAAGTCTCTTCATTAACAAAACTTACCCACAACGGGAGGTACAAGCCAAGATTCTATCGAGAGGTGTGATTTCCCGCAATCTTAAGAATTCCCTTCTCTGAAACCTATTCGGTCGAAGGGATTAACAACGCTGGAAATCATATTTTTCAATATCGTTTAAATCAACCTTTTTAGATATATTGTTTGATATATCTATCCCAATATCTTTTAATGATTGAATGGCATGTGGATTTACTACTTCTGGATTAGTACCTGCACTTTCGAATAAAACATCACAAATTTTTTGCATAATCGACTCAGCTATTTGAGATCTGTAAGAGTTACCTGTACACAAAAATATTTTTTTTCACCTAATCAAGTTGTTCGAGGGCTTGTGATATGTTTAAAGAAAAGTCTCCAATATGCTCAAGGTGTTTAACAATATCTAAAAAAAGTAATTCAGCTTTTGGGTTAGAACCTTTAGAGAGCCTCTCTCTAGATAAATCTATAAATTGATTTCTGATATCATCAATTTCTTTTTCATATTCTATGGACTTATATAAATGTTCCTCAGTCATGGATTGTATGTCATTTTTAATAAATGAGTGATTCCACGCAATGAACTTCATTACAAGGTTGAAAATCTCTAAAACCTCTTTGTTCATTCTATCATCAAATTTTAATCCATCTTCCATTCTCTCTAACTGTAAAAATAAATTCAAAGTACTATCTCCAACACTTTCAAGTTCATTGGCTATTCTCATCATGGCCGCAGCTCCTTTAGAGCTTTCAAAACTTAGTTCATGTTTAGTGCATTCTGCTAAATATGTTGATATCTGTTCTTGCATTTGGTCAGAGAGATATTCCAACTTTTTTGCTTTAGAAACAGATTTAGTCATATTTTTTCTATCTTTATAAGTTTCCATGAAAAAATTTAACATTTTAATCATCTTGCTGGACATTTTAATAACTTCTTTTTTAACCTCAATAATGGCAATTTCAGGTACTGGTTGAACTCCAGTACTAAAATACTCAAGTTTATACTGATCATCTTCTTTTTCTTCTTCTGAAGGGGAAACCATTCTTTCAACTATTGAAGCTATTTGCGGGACAAACCAGATTAAAAGTAATACATTTATAATATTAAATAGAGTATGGAACAAAGACAAATGAATTGGAATATTCATAAATAGTTCTGGAGAACTATTATATACATCAGTACTATAAGGGACATGAGAATCCAGGAGGATCTTATCAATAAACTTAATGAAATATTTAAATGATATTATCATCCAAGCAACTCCCGCAATATTAAAAATCATATGTGCCCTAGCTGTTCGCTTTGCATGATAATTTGCATTTAATGATGCTAAGTACGCAGTTATTGTGGTACCAATGTTTTCACCAAGAACAAGAGCACAGGCTGTTGGGAAATCAATCCACCCAGAGTATGCCATTGTGATTGTGATAGTCATTGCTGCACTTGAAGATTGGACAACAATAGTAAGGATGACTCCAACAGCAATAAATATTAATAATGATAAAATTCCTAATTGAGTATAACCAGAGAGAAATGCTAAAATTTCAGAATCTACTTCTGGAACAGATTGTTTTAAAAACTTTAACCCCAAAAATAGTAGTCCAAAGCCAACAAATATTTCTCCTAAATTTTTTCTTTTTGTGATTTTTGAAAAAATAAGAGGCAATCCAATGCCTACTGATGGGAGTGCAATGCTTATAATAGAAAATTTAAACCCTAGTATAGAAACCATCCATCCTGTAATAGTTGTCCCAATATTTGCTCCCATTATAATACCAATGGATTGAACTAGGGTAAGTAGCCCTGCATTCACAAAGCTAATAGTCATTACGGTGGTAGCAGAGGATGATTGTACTAAACATGTTGTTAAAAAACCTGTAAATACACCAGCAAATCTATTCTGAGTCATATATGCAAGGATATCTCTAAGACGGCTACCAGCAGTTTTCTGGATGCCCTCGCTCATCACTTTCATTCCGAAAAGAAATACTCCTAGAGAGCCGAGAATATTAAACGTGGTACTAATCATATGATTTAAAGGAAAAATTCAATATGTAAATTTATTACTCTTAATATCATTTCACGCAATATTTTTTTAATTTTTAGGCTAAAATTTAGTATTTAAACATACATGTGAATATTGACGGAAATATTAAAGACTTTCTAAGAACTTTTTTCTTGTATTTGCTGGTCCAGCCTACCATTTGAAAAAGAACGTTAAGCTATTTTGTTAGAAAATTCAAATAACAAAACCACAACATTGAATACTGTGGAGTAATCCGCAGCTCCGAATTAAATTGTTACATGCCTACTAAGGATATAATCATTTTGATTGGGAAGCGGCTCCAGGAAAGCCTTCCAGGTCTGGAAGCCCAGATCAGGATGGCCCCCTCAAAGCGTTTTGCTATTCCAGATCCTCCTGATCCGCTTTTATCGGCAGCGGTACTCATTCTTCTTTTCCCCGATGATGAAAGTTGGCGATTCTTTTTAACTGAGAGAACACATGGGGTTGAACATCATCAGGGACAGATATCTCTTCCCGGCGGCGCCCGGGAAAAAGATGAGTCCTTAGAGGCTGCCGCCATCCGGGAAACGCAGGAAGAGATGGGTATCTCTGAAACTCCTGAAATTATAGGGCAGTTGTCGCAGCTGCACATTCCAGTGAGCGGATTTGAGGTATCACCGTTTGTAGGGTGGCTCTCAGCCCGTCCAGAGGTGGAGCCGAACAATGTTGAAGTTGCACGGGTACATGAGGTGACTCTTGCAGATTTCTTGGCAACAGACTGTCACAAGTGGGAGAAACGGACATTCCGGAGTATTGAGATTGAAGTCCCTTACTTTGAGCTGGACGGAGTGAAGGTCTGGGGGGCTACCGCCATGATCTTGAGCGAATTTCGACAGGTGCTGCAG
>Ga0208895_1001410_pt1 | contig 10081 bp, 8 predicted proteins | sample ETNtaG_10_FD_185765 | JGI IMG/M metagenome (GOLD analysis project Ga0208895, IMG submission 185765) | Marine microbial and viral communities from oxygen minimum zone, Eastern Pacific Ocean - ETNP201302SV82 (SPAdes) (version 2) | ecosystem: Environmental > Aquatic > Marine > Oceanic ... | reverse complement strand
AGCTGAAGATTTAAAGGTTGATACACACGGGGCAGATGTCATTGAGCCAGTTTGGGAACTATTGGAGTATGCTTACCTTACCCATGGTGTATTTCCGACGTTGCTAGAGCGTGATTTTAACATTCCGCCCCTAAGCGCGTTGCTGACAGAAGTGAAAAAGATTAAGCAAATTCAATCAAGGTGTGAAGCCGCACGTATAGCAGATGCGAAAGGGAGTGTAGCGTGACGCGATCATTTCTGACAACGCAAAATACATTCGTAAATGCGATCAAAGACCCTCGCACATTTAACAGCAGCGATGCAGACCATACCCGGCGGATGAAGATCTATCAGTCATTATTTTTTAATAATATCGACAATTTCGTTAGTACCGGGTTTCCGGTTTTAAAATCTATCGTATTAAAGCTGTATGGCGAGAAAGGATGGGAGGGCATTGTGCGTCAATTTTTTATTGAGCACGAGTGTCGTTCGCCGTATTTCGCGGAAATCAGTAAAGAGTTTGTTGAGTATCTTTCAACCGAGCCTAGCTTTGATATTGCTTTACCTACTTTTGCTGCAGAACTTGCTCATTACGAATGGTTAGAGCTTGATGTCAGCATAAGGAAAAATCAAAAAAACGCCGATTTTTATAATCAAGACGACGTTGTTGCAGCTGTCAGGGTTTCGCCTTATGCCTCGCTAGCAGCGTACCATTTTGAGGTTCATCTTATAGGTGAAGATTACATTCCCGAGCAACCGGCTCAAGAACAACAATTTTATGTCGTTTATAGAGACCGTAACTGTAACGTGCAATTTGCCCATGTTAATCCGGTCACCGCTATTTTAGTCAATACGCTGGAACAAAATGAACAGGGAATGAAAACAGACCAATTAGCTAACGCGTTATCCCAGCAACTTCCGCAAATACCTTCAAACGTGCTTGAAAATGGTATGAATGAGACACTCACAGACATGCTAAATAAAGGCATACTACTTCCCGTTTTCTAGCTGATAAGCAAAATTTTCCTGCTTTACATTAAACTTTCGCTAGGATCTGGTGTGAAAGTGAGCGATCGATCATATTAGCGCTGTCAATCACGCTTGCTTTCGATTAACATCTAGCACCATTTTTTTGTTCACAAAAATTGTTTAGGTAGTGCAAATGGCTAACAATTCAGATTTCAAAGAAGTCTATAACAAGTGGTACTTTCTAGCATCGCTAGTAACTCTAATCGCGTTCCCGTTGATGCATATCATCGCCGGCTGGTTCACCTTCTGGTTATAACGCAGACATTCAAGGCATAATTGTGACTGCAGAATATATTAAATCAGTAGTGAAAACCGTACCTGACTATCCAAAGCCAGGTATTTTATTTAGAGATGTGACCAGCGTTTTAGAAGATCACAAAGCATTTAGTAGCTGTATCTCGTTACTTGTAGAAAAGTATCAAGGTATGGGATTTACCAAGATAGCAGGTACTGAAGCACGCGGGTTCCTTTTTGGTGCGCCATTGGCCATCGAAATGGGCATTGGTTTTGTTCCAGTGAGAAAACCCAACAAACTTCCTCGTGAAGTAGTTAGCGAGAGCTACGAGCTTGAATATGGCATGGATACATTGGAAATCCATAAAGATGCCATTGAGCCAGGTGATAAAGTCCTTCTTATTGACGATTTACTTGCAACTGGTGGAACGATAGCCGCTTCTGCGAAACTAATTCGTTCACTAGGCGGTGAAGTAAACCATGCAGGTTTTGTTATTAACTTACCGGACCTAGGTGGCGAGAAGAAATTGAGTACGCTTGATATAGAAAGCTACTCTATTTGTGAGTTTGAAGGCGAATAATCGCTATAAAGCATAACTAGCAAAAGGCGAAATACGTAATAATGAGTTATCAGGTACTAGCAAGGAAGTGGCGACCGGGCAAGTTCAGTGAACTTGTGGGTCAGGAACATGTTGTCTCTGCCATTTCAAATGCTTTGGATAACGATCGTCTACACCACGCTTATCTGTTTACAGGTACGCGAGGCGTAGGTAAAACTACCATTGCACGTATTTTTTCGAAAAGCCTTAACTGCGAAGAAGGACAAGGGGCAAACCCTTGCGGTCAATGTAACACCTGTAAAGAGATAGAGCAGGGGAACTACGTTGATTTGTTAGAGATTGACGCTGCATCAAGAACCAAAGTTGAGGATACTCGCGAGCTTCTTGATAATGTGCAATACAAACCCACTCGCGGGCGTTACAAAGTGTACCTTATCGATGAGGTACACATGCTTTCAAAACACAGCTTTAATGCGCTGTTAAAAACGCTGGAAGAGCCACCTCCACACGTTAAGTTCTTACTGGCGACCACCGATCCTCAAAAGCTTCCGATAACCATCTTATCCCGTTGCTTGCAGTTTAACTTGAAAGCCATGTCTCGGGAGCAGATTGTTGGACAGCTGCAGCATATTTTAGAGCATGAACAGCTGCCTTTTGAGCCACAAGCGCTAGCGCTTTTGGCAAGAGCCGCCCAAGGCAGTATGCGTGATGCGCTGAGTTTAACTGACCAAGCGATTGCACAGGGTGGAAATCAAGTGCTGGCATCGGTGGTAACCGATATGCTGGGGCTGATGGACAAGAACCAGTTGCTTAAAGTGGTTCATGCTGTGGTAAATAAAAGTCCTGCTGATGTATTGCAGTTGGTCAATGACATCGCAGAGCAAGCCCCCGATTATGACAACGTACACAGCGAATTGGCTAGCCTGCTGCACCAAATAGCATTAACGCAATGGGTGCCTGAAGCATGTAAGCTAGAAACCACATCGGCTAAAGCGATATTTCAATTAGCGAAAACTATTCCAGCTGAGCAAGTGCAGCTGCTTTATCAGATTGCACTGCAAGGAAGAAAAGATTTGCCGTTTGCTGCGGACGGAAAAAGTGCGTTTGAAATGACATTAATGCGTATGATGTCGTTTGCTCCAAATACCCCCATCAAAGACACCGCAAGCGAGATTGAAAACGGGAGGAGTGAGCATAGTTTACCTGTAGATCATGCTTCTTCCAGTGGTGGCCCGGGAAACGTCGGTAAGCAGGAGGAAGCGCCGTTAAGCGAAACTTCTGCAACCAATGTGCAGGAGGAGACGCCTTCTCATCTATCGGTTGAATCTACCTCTGAACAGTCGTTAGAAAGTGCGCCATCTACCTCTGACTCACTTGCTACATCAATAATCGAAAAAGAGCAGCAAGAACAATCGACGTCTCCATTTGAATCACAGCAAGAGCAGGAACACGCAGCCGCTGATGAAAGCGAGTTGAGTGGAAGTGATACTCTGTCGGCGCTACCTCATGCAGAGTCAGGTGCAACGACGACTCAAACAACAGCACTTGAGCGTGATGCTTCACATAATGATGAATCCGTAAAGCCAGCTCCAACTTCGTCTATTGAAGAATTACCCGTAGAAAACACCGCGGTACAAGCGGTACAAACAGAAAGCGTTGCTGCAGAGCTTGAACCAACGCCAAGTGAAGTCAGTGCGCCCCATAACGAAGCAGCGCAATATTTCGATGGACCTCCGTTAGATGCGTACATGGACGATATGCCACCTCCGTTAGAAGATGATGGTTCCTTAGGTTTTGAAGGTTTTCAAAGCACTGAAGGCTTTCATAACGCTGAGGGCTCTCGTAACGCTAAAGGCTCTGATAAAAACAGCAAGTCGTTGGCGCACGAGAACGAACCGTCCTCATTAACCGCCGAAGAGCAGCTTACCTCTACGGCTGATATGTTGGCACTTCGTCAAAAGTTAAAGCAAAGAAAAGCACAAGACGCAGAGGCAAAAAGTACCAGCGCAGCAAATGCTAAGACCGAAAGTGCAAGTGATATTCAAGCGCGCTTTACCAGAAGTAAAGCCGAGGCTTTGAGTACTGCACAAACTGCACATGGAGTTATCAAGGGTAGCGATAATAGTGCAGGGCAGGCTAACGCTGATAACGAAATCAAGAGTGGTGATTTAAACCCCGTTGGGCATGAAGACAGCCGTGAGCTGCAAGACCATAGCCCTAAGCCTCTAAATAATAGCCCAGAGCTTAGAGATAACACCCCGGAGCGTATAGATAGCGGCTCAGAACATAAAGATAATAGTGTTGCGCGCGGTGACACTCCTCAACTGGAAAGTACAAACTCAGGCTCGTCTTTAGGTAATACTCACGCGCATTCTTCTGACACTATGCATACTAGCGAGTCAGAAAAGAGTCATTCTAGCTCAAACAACACGAGCGATTTCTCGCTTGATGAATTTGAAGAGGATATGCCTTTTTCAAATGACGAATCTGAGGTGCAATCAAACTCGGAAACACCTGTTGAGGATATGCCACCTTGGGCTACTGATTACGATAATCACCCACCTCAACACGTTGAAGGTGCTGACTATGTTGAAACTCCCTCTGATAGCAGTTCGAATTGCGACAGTGCCCCTGTGCAGATGGAAAGTGCGGGAGATCGGTCTTTTGCGCGGGATGCTCTAAATTTTGATACGCCGCTGAGCAATACCTATAACGGGCAGTTAAAAGCGTACTTAAATGACGGAAGCAAATTAACTCACGCTAGCCAAATTGACGAATGGAGCAATCTAGTTGAGCAAATGCCAGTTGCTGGTCTACTCAAACAATTGGTGCTGCACGCATCATTTTCTCGAGCGGGCAATCAAGTGTCCCTTGAAATTGACCATAGTCAGACGCATTTATTAAATGATAGTGCGAAAAAGCAATTGGTTGATGCAATCCATCATGGGTTGGGTGAAAACGTTGAAGTAAATATCACGTTAGGTGAACCAGCATCTACACCTTTTGCGTTACAACAAGAGATTCATGCCATGCGCCATGCGCATGCACACTCGGTGATTAAAACCGACGATACAATTCAAGCATTGCTATCGACTTTCGATGCGTCAGTGCTAACCGATTCGGTTAAAGCGCGATAGCAGAATTATTAACACCAAAACGAAGCGAGACAAAAATTATGTTTAAAGGTGGAATGGGCAATATCATGAAGCAGGCGCAGCAAATGCAAGAGCGCATGCAAAAAGCACAAGACGACCTAGCCAAAATTGAAGTAACAGGTGAAGCGGGTGCAGGCATGGTTAAAGTAACCATGACGTGCAACCACAACGTGCGTCGTGTAGACATTGATGAGTCATTGATGGACGACGACAAAGATATGGTTGAAGATTTGGTTGCTGCAGCATTTAACGACGCGGTACGTCGAGTTCAAGAAACTAGCAAAGAGAAGATGGGTGATGTAACTGGCGGAATGCCATTACCTCCTGGCTTCAAAATGCCGTTTTAAATAATTATGTAAAGCTAGAAGCGATACAGCTTGCAAGTATTTTGCGAGTGAACTCATAGAAAATCGCGGGCAACACGCCGGCGATTTTTATTGAAAACTTAAAATGTTGCCGATGGTCGGGCAAATGCGTTGCGCATTACTTTTCTATAAATGCTTGTTCAATTACATAATGCCCCTGACGACGCGAGTTAGCTTTCGAGAAGCCTTTGTCGTCTAGCATAGACATAAGGTCTTGTAGCATGTTGTCGTTGCCACATAACATGAATCTGTCATTTTCAGTGTCTAATTCAGGCATACCTATATCATCCAGCAACTTTCCGCTTTCAATTAGCTTCGTTATCCGTCCTTCGTGAGCGATACCGTTTTTCTCATAACTTTCTCTCGTAACAGTAGGATAGTAAATGAGTTTCTCACGCACTTCGTCACCGAAATAAGGGTTGTTAGGAAGTTGGTGCTCAATTTCGTCTTGATAGGCAAGTTCAGAGCGCCACCGCGTTCCGTGAACTAATATAATTTTTTCAAAGCTTTCATAAATGAAAGGATCTCTGATAATACTCATAAATGGTGCTAGACCTGTACCAGTGCTGAGCAAATAAAGATGTTTTCCGGGTAACAAGAAACCAGGCACGAGCGTACCTGTTGGCCTAACATTAATCATTACCTGGTCACCAGGTTCTATATTTTGAAGGCGAGAAGTAAGCGCACCATCTGGTACTTTAATACTAAAAAATTCCAATTCCTCATCATAATTTGGGCTTGCGATGCTGTAGGCCCTCATCAGTGGCCTACCATCTACTTCAAGACCAATCATAACGAATTGACCACTTTCAAAACGAAAAGATGATTCTCTCGTTGTTTTGAAACTAAACAGAGTGTCATTCCAATGGTGAACTTGGGTTACGGTTGCGTTTATAAGATTTCGCATTCGTTTTCCTACTTACTTAGTCATCAAGCCATGCTGCCATTCTCGCATACTTTTCAATATGGTAATAGTTATCATTACTGTTTGTGGTGTCGGTATACGCACGTAAAATCTAACGTGCTATGAGTTTTAAATAAGTATTTTTAGCAATAGTTCAACCAGGCCTTTCTTTCGTAACATTAAAACACTGTCACATTCAGTCATTTAGCTTGCGCATGGCAAAGGAACACAAATAATAGAATGTGGCAGTTCGAAATGAGGGAGGATGCTGTGTTAGCAAAAATGTTAAAACGCTTTCAGGCCCAACGTGATTGTGCCGTCGAAAACCCGTCTATCAATAATACCGCTGTATCCCTTTGGAAGGACACAGGCCAAGTCTACTATCTAGAGAACACGCTGAAGCTTACTTATCAGTCCAACGCAGGAAAGATAACAGTTGAAAAGCTCTCAATGACGTCTTTACCTCAAGTTCTTGCTGAGCTTCAAGCATTGGATACCGTCTCAACGCTAGCGCGAAAGGAAACTGCTAATCAGGTGGATGCATTTAGTGTTAGTGTGTGTGGTGTAACTTGGCAAACCGCAGACAATGGTCAGAGCATCCGTATTAAAGCGCTTCCAGAAGCTGCTAATCTGCGCAGCCCTACTGCCTGCTTCACAAAGTCTCAAGCAATTTTCAAACACGCCTTTATGCTTGAACATGATGACTTACTCACACCTGCATCATTGAGTAAGCCCGGGATCTTTACATACAATCGGATATCGTTAAATGATTTCATTAGTCAGTTAGCGCTGGCTAACGAAAAGTTAGCAAATGGGCAAAAAGCTACAGTGAGCGTTGGTCACCAAAATTTTGAAACTGCATTTACTGACCATGAGCAGTCAATCATTGAAAAATTCATAAAGCACGATGAAACCGTATTCAATAAAGATGGACGTCAACGTCTACTTACTGATAAAGGTTAGGCTTGTTTTCAGCATGATACGTTGATAATTATGGGCTGATACACAGCTTACAAATGTTGAGCGCATGCCCAACTCATCGACATTAACAGTAAAATCTCATTTAACCGTTGTTCCGTAGAAAAAGTGTCCCAAATAGTTGAATGATCGTTGTATCATTGCGTTTTTTATCTTTCAGAAAACTCAACGTGTTCAGTTAACCGCTAAACGCGAAAGTTAACTCGTTAAAATAGAGGTTTTAGTAGTGCTAAGGAAAGGCTTAGTTATCACCACGGTTATTTTACTACCCATCGCAACCGTGTTGTTTTTTATGAGTATTTACGACCTGTTTAAAATGAAAACAGTAACGGTCGACCCGAAGCTTAAGGAAATTTCAGGTATAGAATACGATAAATACAAAAGGCTTTGGGCCATTAACGACAGTGGCGATGGACCTATCCTTTATATGCTCAATAAAGATGGAACTATTGAGAGGGAAGTTACAGTTACAAATGCCAAAAACGTCGACTGGGAAGACATGACACAAAACAGTTTCGGTCATTTTTTTTTGGGAGACTTCGGTAACAATGACAACAAGCGACGCTGGTTAACGATTTATAAAATTGAAAACCCCATTGATATAAAAACCGATACCACAGAAGCAGAAATCATCAAGTTTACTTACCCGGAAATGGGAAAAGGAAAAGTAAAACCGAAAGACAAGAACTACGATTTGGAAGCGTTCGTAGAGTACAAGCGTAATCTCTACCTGTTTACAAAAAATAGAACAAAACCCTTCGATGGCATCACCAAGTTGTATAAGGTGGGGGACCATGCCGCGAACTTTGACGCACAGTTCATTGGCGAATTTAAAACCTGTACCACCCTTGAAAAGTTATGCTGGATCACATCGGCTGCAATAAGCCCTGATCGGACGAAACTAGTGCTGTTAGATTCAACAAGCCTGTGGTTATTTGAAAATTTTGAAGGCGATAACTTCTTCAGTGGCGATGTGTCGCGTATTGATTTAGGCGTAGTTACACAAAAAGAGGCAGTGACGTTTTATGACGACAACACGCTGGTTTTCACCGATGAAGAGTACAAGGGGTTATTTGGGGGCAACATTTATGAAGTTAAGCTCGACCAAGCAAAGCGGAACGTGATTAAATACCGCGAAAGCTCGAATCAAAAAGAAAAAGCACCAAAGCAGTAAATACTATGAAGTTCAGTCCGCTACTCTCAGAATTAATTCAGGCACTAACGTGTCTTCCCGGCGTTGGCAACAAGAGCGCTCAGCGTATGGCATTTCACCTATTAGAGCGTAATCGCACTGGGGCAATTGATTTAAGCAACGTATTACACAATGCCATGGAGCATATTCATCATTGTAAGCGCTGCAGAACATTTACTGAAGACGGGCTATGTGACATTTGTCGTCACCCTGAAAGAGAAGCAAGTGGCTTGTTATGTATTGTTGAAAGCCCACAAGACGTACTAGCAATCGAACAAACCTTAAGTTACAAGGGGCAGTATTTTGTGCTTATGGGTCATTTGTCTCCTATTGACGGCGTTGGGCCAGAAGAAATTGGTCTTACTGAGCTTGAGGCTCGTCTTGCCGCAGGTGGGATAAATGAAGTTATCCTCGCCACAAACCCGACTGTAGAGGGGGAGGCCACGGCACATTATATCGCTCAACTTTGTGCAAGCCATAACGTTGATGCGTCTCGAATTGCCCACGGCGTGCCGGTTGGGGGAGAGCTCGAGTATATTGATGGTAATACTCTCACCCACGCATTTTCGGGTCGCCGCAAACTGTAGTACTGTAAATTGGGGTATACCCATTCTTAGTAATTAAAACACTCAACGTGGGTCTGCATCTGGCGGGCCTACGTCACGTTCTCTCTTATCGCTCGCCCACAAAATACTCAACATCAAACTTTATTGAAGATAAATCTCCTTATAAAAAATAAATTTTCGTTCTAAACGTTGAAAAGTGCGTTGAGCGACCTTACCTGTTTAACATCAAACGTGATCCATTCAACGAGGAGATATTGGATTATGGCTGAAGCAGCCCAAAAAGAAACCCACGGTTTTCAAACAGAAGTAAAACAGCTTCTTCATCTGATGATTCACTCTTTGTATTCAAACAAAGAAATTTTTCTACGTGAGTTAGTGTCAAACGCGGCAGATGCTGCGGATAAGTTACGCTTTCGTGCGCTAGAAAATGACAGTCTTTACGAAAACGATGGCGAGTTAAACGTAAAGCTTAGCGTCGATAAAGAAGCAAATACCGTCACCATTACCGATAACGGTATTGGTATGACTCGCGATGAAGTCATTGCGAACTTGGGTACAATTGCTAAGTCAGGCACTAAAGACTTCTTTAGCAAACTTTCTGGCGATAGCGCTAAAGACTCACAACTCATTGGCCAGTTCGGTGTTGGCTTTTACTCTGCGTTCATCGTAGCTGACAAAGTAACGGTGCGAACTCGTGCTGCTGGTGCAGATGCATCGCAAGGTGTTGAGTGGATTTCAGACGGTGAAGGTGAATTCACTATTGCCGAAATCAACAAGCCTACACGCGGCACCGAGATTACGCTTCACCTACGCGAAGACGAAAAAGAATTTGCTGATGCATGGCGTTTACGCTCTATCGTAAGTAAGTATTCTGATCACATCAGTATTCCTGTGCAGATGTGGAAAGATGAAGTGCCTGAAAGTGAAGGCCCTGATGGCGAAAAAATTGAAGGCCAGCCTGGTGAATGGGAAGTTGTAAACAAAGCCACCGCGCTTTGGACTCGTGAAAAGTCTGAGATTACTGATGACGAGTATAACGAATTCTACAAGCATATCTCTCATGACTTTGCTGATCCGCTTGCATGGGCGCATAACAAAGTAGAGGGTAAAACAGAATAT
>Ga0208895_1001408_pt1 | contig 10084 bp, 9 predicted proteins | sample ETNtaG_10_FD_185765 | JGI IMG/M metagenome (GOLD analysis project Ga0208895, IMG submission 185765) | Marine microbial and viral communities from oxygen minimum zone, Eastern Pacific Ocean - ETNP201302SV82 (SPAdes) (version 2) | ecosystem: Environmental > Aquatic > Marine > Oceanic ... | reverse complement strand
ATCAGAACTTCTATAATCTGGAATTCTCTAGATTAAGAACTTATTTTTGTGAATGTTCTATAAAGTGTTAGAAAGTACGTTTCGAACTGTCGAGGTTCAAATCAACTTTGGAAAATGGATAGCCATAACATCAATTTCAACCCATTCTACAAGAGATAATTAATTAGTTAACTCTTAATAATAGTTATAAATTAATAATATCAATAGTATATATCTAAAAACAGGTGTGTTATAATACAGTATCCTTCTTTCTCAAGCCCTAAAACCCTGCAATTTCACATTACCAAAAGGTTAATCCAATGAAAGGGAAATCACCAGATAGCTCTCAAACCAGCTTTCTAATGAGTGGTTTGAGTGAGCAACTAAATCCTAGACATCCTATTTACCAGCTAAGCAAGGTCATCAACTGGGAATAACTTGAGGCCGACTTTACCCGTCTTTACTCTCGCAGAGGCCGTCCGGCTAAAGCTGTTCGTTTAATGATCTCCCTGCTTCTGTTAAAACAACTGCATGATCTCAGTGACGACCAGGTGGTTGAGCGCTGGGTTGAAAATCCCTATTGGCAGTTTCTCAGCGGAGAGCATGAACTTCAGTGGTCCACGCCGGTTGCTTCATCGGATCTCACACATTTCCGCAAGCGTATTGGTAAAAAGGGCGCTGAGAGACTACTGAAACTCTCTGTTGACCTCTTCCATCCTAAGATTAAAGAGGAAGAAGTGGTTGTTGATACCACGGTTCAGGAAAAAAACATCACCTTTCCTACGGATGCGAAACTGGCCAAGAAGGTCATAGACACCTGCAGGAAGATAGCTATCAAGGAAGATATTTCCTTAAGGCAGAGTTACAGCCGTACTGCTCCTAACCTGCTTCGTCAGGCCTCCAACCGGAAATCTCCCAGACAAAAGAAAATAGCTGTAAAAGCAACCCGAAGAATCCGCACAATCGGACGCGCCATGCTTCGTGATCTGCTGCGCAAGATGAATGACAAACAGCTAAAGCCGCATATCGATACTTTGCTGAACTCCGCCAGTATTGTGTTTCAGCAGAAATATGACAAAGACAAAATCTACTCTCTCCATGAACCACACGTTGAGTGTATTGCCAAAGGCAAAGCACACAAACGCTATGAATTTGGAACCAAAGCCTCTATCGCCAGGACCAGAGACAGCGGAATTATCCTTGGTGCTCTAGCCCTGCCGGGGAATCCCTACGATGGACATACCATCGATGCGGTACTCAAACAACTCAAACGAATTACTGGTACTCAGCCTGATATCCTGATCGCTGATCGTGGATACAGAGGAGAAAAAGATTTTGGAAAAACTCAGCTCTTGACTCCTTCAAGACCAGCCCAAGACGATACTGAGTACAAAAAAAGAAAACAAAGAAAAAGATTCAGAAAAAGAGCCGGAATAGAAGCTACCATCAGTCATCTAAAACAGGACTTCCGCCTCGGTAGATGTTTCCTCAAAGGCGAAGTTGGTGATCAGATTAATGTTACACTCTCCTCTGCTGCCTATAACCTGAGAAAATGGATCCGGTTCAGGCTGGAAATCTTTTTTAACCTCTTTTACAAAACACTCAAAAACGTGTTCTGTTGGAACTTAAACTATTATCCTGTTTCTTTTTTAACATAAACTGTTTTTAAGCATCAACTAATTATAGTGGCTAGTGATGCCTGTAAATGGTCAGAGTGGAACCGGTCAAAAGACAGAAGGTTCGATTAAAGTAAGAAAGATCATTAAAGCCGCAATCAAATGCAATCGTCGTGATTTTACCCTTGGAGGAACGAAAGCGTAACATCGCATCTTGAATATGGCGATGTGTGAGGTATTCAAAGACTGTCTTGCCTGAAAAACGTTTAAAAGCCTTACAGAGATAATTGGGAGTGAGTCCGGAAAATGTGGCCGGTGACTTCAGTGCATGATTGGTTGTAAAATAGCTTGCTACCTTTCTCACCACGGCAATGGCCTCGAGTTTGACTCCTGCTATCACCAATCCCCTGCATCACTCAGTCATGCAGGCAGTCATAGGTGGAGGTGTGATGCTAGGACATGACCCGAACTGTAGCAAGGGGGGCATTAAGTTCCATGAACCTGTTGCAGAAGGTGAATCAATCGTCAATCGCCGTGAAAGGTTGAGAAAAAGGTTCAAAATAACTGATTAATCCTTGATCCCAAAATATTATTTGCTAAAAAAGGTTAATAAAATAAAAAAATAGACTGACGAAAAAGTAATTCAGTTTTAATAGAATTAGAGAAAATATGAATTCAAAAGAAAGAGTTATATCTACACTCAATAAAGAAGCAGTAGATCGAGTGCCTTTAGATTGTTGGGTTTATCAAAAAAAGCTGGTCCAGAAAATGGAAGAGGTTTATGGAACCCACGATAAATTCATGGAAGAATTCAATATAGATATATTTACGTGTTACGTACCTTGGCCGAATCAATTAGGTAAACAAGTAGAAGTAGAGGATTTAACAAATGTTAAATTAGGTAAACCAAAAAAAGAGTTTTGGTTGGAATATAATGATTGGAATGAAGATTTTAGTGGAATAAATATAAAGAAAGGTGTTGAAAAATATGGAGATAATAAGGCGGTAATTGGTCATATATGGGGTATCATAGAAAGTACAAGTACTTTCTTAGGTATAGAGAATTGTTGGGCCAATTTAGCACTTGAACAAGATTTAATGCGTACTTGGTTTGATAAGTTGTCTGACTGGTTATGTTATATAATTGAAGATTGCATAGATGAAGGAGTGGATATTATTACAATTTCAGATGATTGGGGTGGAAACAATAACATGTTGTTTTCGCCAGATTTATGGAGAGAACTTATAGCCCCCTATACTGAAAAATTAGTCAAAACTGCAAAGAATCGAGGTGTTCCCGTAAATTTACATAGTGATGGATATATTTTCGATATTGTACCAGATATTATAGATATGGGTTTTAATATGCTTCACCCAATACAAGAAAGTGCAGGAATGGTACCCGAACTGTTGAAAAATAACTTTGGGGATAAAATTACATTTTATGGTTCTTTAGATACAGTAGAAGGATTAAATCTATATGATGGTGAAGAATTAAAGAATTACATTAAAAAAAGATTTGAAATATATGCTCCAGGTGGAGGTTTTATATTTAATACTGGTCATTTTGTTCAACCTGAAATCCCTATAGAACGATTAATTTATGCATATGATATAGCTAATCAATATTCAAAATTATACACAAATAATAAATTTTAAAATTTATAAAGGGAATAGTGTGGTAATTAGAATTATTATATATAAACATAAAATTTTTTTCTATTAATTAATAATTAAACCTAATATATTTATAAAAATTGAATTATTCAGATAAGTTAGAAATTGTATAATTGGAACTTATACAGTCTTATAACCTTTTAATAATAGTATGATATGAATAAGGATGAATTACTTGACGAACTTTATAATCATATACTAGAAGGAAACAAATTGCCTGTGATTGATTTAACGAATAAAGGATTAGATTTGGGTTTGACCCCATCTGAATTATTGTGGGATTCAATGATACCAGGTCTAGAAGAAGTTGGAAGACTATTTGAGACTGGTGAATATTTTGTTCCGGAAATGCTTGTTTCAGCAAGGGCTATGCAGAGTGCTATGGATATATTGACACCATTAATGGAAAAAGAAGGCACAAAGAAACTAGGAAAATTCCTAATGGCAACTGTTAAAGGTGATATGCATGATATTGGCAAGAATTTATGTAATACTATGCTAAGTGGTGCCGGCTTTGAAATAATCGATTTAGGAATAAATGTTTCTCCTGAAGTAATTGCAGATTCAGTTAAAGACAAAAAACCAGATTGTATTGGATTTTCTGCTTTTTTAACAACAACTATGCCAATGTTTAAAAAGAATATAGAAATTCTTGATAATGCTAATTTAAGAAAGGATGTAAAGATTATTGTAGGAGGAGCACCTGTAACTAAGGAATATGCAGATATGTGTACTGCAGATGGCTATGCAAAAAATGCAACTGAATGTGTTCGTGTAGTTAAAAATTTATTAAATATTGAACAAAAAAATTTTGAACGTAATACAGATGTTAATATTGTTGTAGATAAATTTGAAAATATCGTAAAACCGTCTCATAAATCAAAATGAATTCAAAAGAAAGAATAAAGGCTGCTATTCGTCATGAGGAAACAGATCGAGTTCCAATTGATGTTGGTAGTACTGGTGTTACTGGCATAAATCTTATTGCATATTCAAATTTGTTGAAATATTTAAATCTTACAGATATTAAACCTAAAATATTTCATACGTGGTCACAAATACCCGAAATATCAGATACTATTTTGGATTTATTTCATTCAGATACAGTTACCTTGCCAAGGCATAAAATGTCTTTGGGAATTGCCAATGAGAGATTTAAAGAGTGGAAATACCCTGATGGCACCCTATGCCTAGTGCCAGAGGATTATAATCCAAATGTAAATGATTCTGGAGATTTTGAATGGTTTGAAAATGGGATCAGGATTGCAGAAGCACCAGCAGAGGGAACACATGGATTCACATTGTTTCATCATCCATTAAAAAATGCATCAACAACGAAAGAAATTGATGAGTGGTTTGATCATTATGAAGGAAATTTTCTTGCTCGAATACATGTAAGTGATGAAGAAATTAAATGGGCTGATGGTTATGCAAAAAAACTGATTGGAAAAACAAATAGAGCTGTAGTGTCAGATTATTTTGCTACAGTACTAGAAAATGCTCAAGGAATATTGGGCTGGGATACTACATATATGCACATGATTGCTGAGCCTAAAATAGCATCATATTTCTTTGATAGATTGACGAGTGAAATAATTGTCGGCTTAAAAAAGTATTTGAAAAATATTGGAAAATATATAGATGTGTTTTTAGTTGCAGATGACCTTGGCCATCAAAGGGGGCCAATGATGAAAATGGAAGATTATAAAAAATTTATATATCCCTGTCATAAACAAATATTTCAAACTATTCATGATTATTCAGAGGCATCCATCCTCTTTCATACTTGTGGTTCAATTAAAGAATACATACCTACCTTAATAGATATGGGAGTTGACTGCTTGAATACCATTCAAACTGATGCAGAGAATATGAATCCAAATGAGCTTAAATCAGAATTCGGAAAGGATATTACTTTTTGGGGAGGGGGTGTTGACAGTCATCGCGTTTTACCATTTGGTACATCAAAACAAATTTATGAAGATGTAAAATACAGACTGCAAATACTCTCTAAAGACAGTGGATATATTTTTTCATCTATACATAATATACTTGGAGATGTTCCCCCAGGAAATATTGTTGCTGCTTTTTCAGCAGCTTTCGAACTTGGGAACAACAAAGATTTATTAAATTCAAATTCAAGTCAAATGATTAAATTGTTAAATGAAAGTGATTATTGGAAACACCCATTAGAGTATTTAAATAAAATAAGTACGGATTAATTACTCTTTTAAATTGAGCAAATTATTCTTTCTATCCAAAAGATTTTTAAAAAATAAATAGCCATCTTTATTTGCTTTATTTCGTAATTTTATGGGATCTGATATAAGATCATTTGAATCTTCATAATTAGAAATGTTTTTCATTATTTTTTGTGTCATAAAATCCTTTATGATTTGTTCTCAACTTATTTAAATTACTATTACTGGTATTTTAGTAATTCTACTTGGACTGAATTTGCAAATATAATGGACAATATTAATTTGCTTATTTTGATATATATCAATTTGCAACAATAGATTTTTTTGTTTTCAATATCTAAATAGCTCCAGTCAATCTGTAACGTGATAATTATAAAATATTTATTTATATCATATGTTCATTAACAAAAATGGAATCTCCATTTCTATATCAGAATTACCTCCATGATGGCCATATTCATTTACTATCATATGATCGGGATTATTCCACCAAACAATATTACCGGGATTTGGAATGATAGCAATGTCGGCAATTCTAGAATTAAATTCAGAAGTTACTTTTTCCCCAAACCACCCATCATCGATCAAATCATTTACAAGTACAATATTTGCAATTCCAAGGAATTTGGCTTCCAAAATAGATTTTGCTTCATGTAAATATTCTTTTTTGATGTATAAAAATACATCTCTAGTACTGCCAGCTGGTAATATCGGCATACCATTGACACTATTCATTAAATAATTATGTATTTCAGGTATAATTTCATTAATATAATAGACCTCATTAGGATTGATATGACACATACCATGATCAGTACTTACAGCTAAAAGTGAGTTATATTGGTTAAAACGGATTAGATTATCTAATAAGTCATTTAAAATATATTGCAAGCTATTTAATTCTGATAAATACGCATTAGATTCAGGGCCATTCCTATGGCCAACTTCATCCAATGTCCCAACATAAAAATAATAGTATGAAGTTTTTTTGTTACTTTTAAATTCTTCCAACAATAAAGTGCAACCCTCAGCAAATGTGCCATAGGGTATTATTTTTGATGTACCACTATACAGCGTATTATTTATTATCGATTTGTTTAATTCATAATTTATAAAAATATAACTATTAATTCCATCTCCTCTAAGTTTATTATAAAATGAATTGTTTGGTATAATATCTTCTGGTTTAATGCCATATTTTAAAAGTCCATCACGAGAAGTATCGTCAACCGTTGAAAAAAATAATGGAGAAATCAATTTATCTACGCTTGGTTCATATTGAATGTATTCATAAATTCCGCTTTCACTTGAGGTAAGTCCAGTGTGGCACGAAATAATATGAGGAGCTGTATTGGATGGGAACATACTTGTAATTTTAGAAATCACACCCTTTTGATGGAATTTTTTAAAAAAATCAAAGTGATGAATATATTTTTCAAAAATATTCCAGCCTAATCCGTCAATATAAAAAAATATAATATTATCATATTTATTATGCAAATCCCCTAAAACATCGTGGGGCATCTTAGTTAAAACATTATTATTAAATAAATTATGGAAGAAAGTGGTGATATTTGAAAAGCAATAACTTCCATATAATGGCTTTATTAATGTAGCATCTTGTTTTATTTTATTTATTGCATTTATTGAATATTGGTTAATCATACCAGGATTAAATTTGTTATGATGGATAAAATATACAGTTTTTTTGAAAATATTTTTTTGAATCAGTTCATATCCAAATTCAGTTTGTTTAACTCAGGAAAATCTAATAATTTCATAAATGTATCTGAAAATTCAGTACTTCCAGACAATTCAAGGTAATCAACGATATTTTCATACTTATTTACTTTTTGCCGTTCCCTAAATGAAGTCAAAGCTATTTTTGCTCCCTCCCCCGATGAATTTCCTATGGATTTAATACAATCAATTGGGATGGGAGGAACTAATCCAACAACAATAGCGCTTACAGGATTTATATAATTCCCAAACGACCCAGCTAAATATATATTCTTTAATTCATTCGTATTAACGTTAAGTTTCTTCATCAAAATTTCAATTCCACCAGCAATAGCACTTTTTGCGAATTGTAATTCTCGTATATCACGTTGTGTCAGCACAATTTGTTTATTATTTCCAGTTTCATTTGGCCATGCTAATACAAATGATTGTACACCATCATTATCAGTGCACATTCTTTGTTGGAAAAGTGTACTGGATTTAGTGTTGATATTATTGGATTTAACGAATTTTCCAGAAGTTTCTAAAAAGCCAATCATTCTTAGTTGTGCTACAACGTCTAATAACCCTGAGCCACATAAACCAACAGGAGGTACATCCCCAATAACTTGTAGTTCAATTTTATCTTCAAATATTCGTACAGATTCAATGGCGCCTTCGCTGGCACGCATACCATCTTTAATTTGTGCACCTTCAAATGCAGGACCAGCAGGTGCTGCCGTTGCAACTGCACCATTTTTCGAGCCCAGTATGATTTCACCGTTTGTCCCTACATCAACCAACAAGCGTAAAGCATCTTCTTGTACTATACCTGAAGCAAGTAATCCTCCGACAATATCAGCACCAACATATGCTCCGAGGTGTGGCAAAAAATATATATGAGCGTGTGGAAGAACTTTTAAATTTAATTCATCTGCATGTAATTTGTATGAATCTGTTAATACAGGAATGAAAGGCGTTACACCAATGGCTTCAGGGTCTAGTCCAAGTAGAAGGTGAACCATTGTGGCATTTGCTGTAATTACAATTTCGTAGATTTCATGATTTGATATATTTGACTTATTTAATAATTCTTTAATCAGTGTATTCAGTGTTTTTATGATTTTCTTTTGTAATTCTCCTATCCCATTTTTATGGGTCATCGTGTAACTGATTCTAGTGATAACGTCCGCACCAAAAACCGCCTGGTCATTTAAGGTTGAACTTATTGCAACTGATGAACCAGTATTAAGATCCATTAAAGTTCCAACAACACTTGTAGTTCCAATATCGAATGCAATCCCATAACACCGGTTTGAAGTATCCCCTGTTTCTATTTTAACTAATTCTTGACCCACTACTACAGCAGTTATTTTCCATTTAGATTGTCTCAGAATACTTGGTAGCAGTTTTAGAACATCCAGTGGTAATTGCACATCAAATCCATTTTCAATAAGGGCATCATGAATTCTGTTGTGATCACTGCATTGATCTTCCATCGTGGGTGGTTTTAAATCCAAATAAACTTTATGAACATTAGGATTTAAAATTACATGCCTGCCAAAACCCATGATAGAAGCTTTGGGTATTCCTAATAATTGCGGAATTTCACAAACCATGTCCTGTGAAATAATCGCTTTACAGGACAACCTCCATCCTTCTTTTAATTCTTTTTCCGTAAAGAATTTTACATCAAATTCGTTAATACCACTTTGACCTTCAAGTACACGGATCTTACATTTGCCGCAAGTTCCTAATGCTCCACAGGTGCTTTCGATTGGAAGTCCAATCCAATTAGCAGAATCAAAGATAGACATTCCTGCTGGAACTCGAGTTTTTTTCTTATGTGAAATGAATTCAACTGTAATTTTTGAAGTTTTCTCAAAGTAATATTTCGTCATATTAAATAAAACAGTAATAAAACTATAGTGGACCCCATAAATGAGACAATGTGCTAAGGTGTATTTTCAATTAAAAATGGAGATACAGAATGGGCAGAAAAAAGTACAGCAAGGAACTGAAGGTTCGAATAGCACATTGTCTCATTTATGGGGTCCACTATACATTTCTAATAAGGATTTCGCTCAGCCGGGGACCATCCAGTTTGACTTCCTGGACTTCAAGCGATTTCCCTGGTTTCCAGGCAACGGCGGCTCATGTTTTCATAGGTTTCCTTTAAAACAGATTTTGAAATATTGTTCCAGGTTTTTCTGAGCCACTTGGCACAGGCTAAAGAATTTTTAAAAATAGAGTATTTTGCACCTCCCCCGTAGTCTGGATGGGGAATAAATTCGGTAGAAATAGTTCTGAGGGTGCTTTCGGAATGTGAGGCATGGTGGAGCATCAGCTGTCGCAGTACTTCTTTCCAGGGCTCAAGCTTGGATTCATCCCAGTCGCTGTGCCACTGTCCCGTTTTCGGTTTTATGAAGGGGTACTGGATTCCTCGGCCTACGGTATCCTTAGGATGCTGTGAAGGCAGTTCTTCCAGGCTGGGATGATGCTTCCAGACGTTCCTCGGGTTATTGGGAACTGCGGTTCGGGCATGACAGTGCCTGACAAAACCTCTATGGATCCATTTACCACATATGTGATCCTTCTTGAACGGATCAAGCACAAGATCCCCTTTTTCTATAGATTCGTGGATGCCGAATACTTCCTGCTCACGTGGATTGTCGATTTTGAAAATTACATGAGAATGATCCAGGGTCATGTTGAATGGAATGCCGCGCCGCTCCACGAGGTCCGCCACCTTTTCAACACGACGAAAATCCTCAGACCACATGTTGACGTGTACCTCGAAGGTAGGCCGACATCCTGTTTCCTCTCCGGTTTCGAAGGCTTTCATGTAGATTTCCGCAACCTGTTCATCTGTGACCAGTGGCCCTTCCGCAT
>Ga0208895_1001405_pt1 | contig 10087 bp, 10 predicted proteins | sample ETNtaG_10_FD_185765 | JGI IMG/M metagenome (GOLD analysis project Ga0208895, IMG submission 185765) | Marine microbial and viral communities from oxygen minimum zone, Eastern Pacific Ocean - ETNP201302SV82 (SPAdes) (version 2) | ecosystem: Environmental > Aquatic > Marine > Oceanic ... | reverse complement strand
CCAATCTTCAATCCATTCCCAAACATTGCCTGCCATATTATACAGGCCATAAGGATTCGGTTCATTTATTTTTACATTTAGAACATGGCATCTAGAAGGATTTTCTTCTAAAAAATTCCAATTAGCACTTGTACCATCACCATATACATTTCCATCTGCTGTAGCATATATGAACTCCGCACTACCTTGTGCGGCAAACTCCCATTGTGACTCTGAAGGCAATTTAATATCATAAAATAATGTGAATGCTTTCGCACCATACCATTTGATAAAAGTTGCAGGCCAATGACTGACTTCAAATAATGTTGGTAGACTATCTGGGTAATCTTCTAATTCTTCCCAACCATTATAGTCGTTTAATAAAACAGATGTGTCATATTGATGAGTGACATCAGTGTAATTGTAATAATTTGTTAATTCTAACCAATTAAAATGTTCAGGATTTGCAGGGTCTTTAATATAAAACCACTGATTCTCAGTATCTAGTTCATCATAACCTATATATGCAATATTCAGCGGATTTTCTGGCTCTATAACTCCAGTAAATGCATCATTATCTTCATCAGCATTATCATGATCCTTCATAACTCTAGTTCCACTTAAGTTATACAGAGCCATTCCGCTATAATCACTAGGAGCTGAATCAGTACCAAATACTAACAAATCTCCGCTATTTGGTCCTGGATCGGTTTCTATTTGGACATCTATGAGCCCAACTGTAAAAGCACCATTTAAAAAATGGGCATATTGTTCATTCGTAATCTCTGTTTCACTTATTTGAAATGGGCTCAATGTTACTGTATGTAAATAGGCGTCATAACTCCCTGGCGGTCCTTGATAACTGCTTTCACTTTCACCCATTGTAAAAGTTCCCCCAGGTATATTTTTTAATATTATACTGCTATGAAGTGTATATAGATCATCCTCTTGCCAACAATCAGACAAAATACAATCTACTGTTGCACATATATCAAATATATTTATATATCCATCATTATTGAAGTCACATTGAGAACCATTATAACAATTTACCAGAATACAATTAACTCCATCTGAAATATCCAAAGAATCTAATTGCCCATCATTATTGAAATCGCACTGTCCCCAAGCTAATTCAGCCAGAACTAGTAAAGGTAAAATTTGCTTAATCATAACCAACTCTACACATCATCCCACAAACAAAAAACCCCACTAATATGGGGCTTTTTGTTTAAGAATATCAGTTTAAGGACAATCACTCGTATCCTGTTTCCTCACATAATCTTCAATACAAGATGGATATGGGGGACAGAGTTGGTTGTTGTAAATGGTGAAAGACCAAGAAGAACTCCAATTGATATTCAAATCACAGATACTTTCTGGTATCTCTCCGTTGAGTTGATTATATCTTAAATTCAAATGAGTCAGATTTGTCAGATTCCCTATTTCTGGTGGGATGGAACTGGTGAGTCCATTATTACCTAAATCCAACCAAGTCAGGTTGGTCAGATTCCCTATTTCTGGTGGGATGGAACCGGTGAGTTGATTTAGGTATAATCCCAAATAAGTCAGATTGGTTAAATTTCCTATCTCAGGTGGAATAGAACCGGTGAGTTGATTATTACCTAAATGCAATTCAGTAGTATTTTCTATGGAATAACACTCACCCCATAACTCAGCACCATCAGTGCCATCATCGGCTGTGCAACCCTGTCCCCAAGCCAACCCAACGAATAGTAGTAATGATATATACCTAACCATATCTAAATCTACACATCATCCTACAAACAAAAAACCCCGACACAAACGAAAGAATACCCATAATTTGCATTTAGGCATTATATAAGTATAGGAAACTAATATGATAAAAGTATTTAACTGCACTTTTACACATACACATCTGCGTTTTAGTGTGGCAACAGGAATATTCATTGGACTCTTAATTGGTAGATGGTGGATATTAAGCCTTTCCATGGAATGGTATTTATATGTAATAATTGCAATGGCATTATTAATACCAGTTTGGGTGACTATATTCAAACAATTTAAATCAGGAAAGTCTCTTGAACAGCGGAGCCTAACATATCGTCCATCTAAAGGACTGTTATCATTTAGGGTATGGGATTAATAAGCAAATATTAGAATAATCAATTAATCTACATCATCCTACAACCCCCCCCCATAGTGAATTTTTCATTAAACAATGCATCTTATCATTATACTTATTAAAAGGTGTCATATATTGAGCCCGATTGCCTAATATTTAGGGACATTAAATAATTATACGATAAGGTTTTAACTATGAAAAATATTTATTTACTGGCCTTAGTCATGAACTTTCAACTTATACAGGGTGAAAATACGAAAGTTGTCAAAATACCGGAGGCTCGGCTTAAAATGCTTGATGGAGAGTATGCCCAACTATCTGACTTTAATAATGATGGACCCGTAATTATAAACTTCTGGACCACTTGGTGACCATTCTGTGAGAGGCAGTTAGCCTATCTCGACCAGCTAAATACCAGCTTCAGCAACACGGGTTTAAAAGTACTCAGCATTAACGTAAATGAGCCTAAAATTTTAAACTTGGTGAAACCATATGTCAGTAAACGAAAATATAAGTTTGACGTGTCTATCGATCCACGGGGTAAACTAGCGGATAAATTATCCGTTGAAGGAATCCCAACTATATTCTTTGCTGATAAAAACGGTACTATATTATACCGTTCGTCGGGCTATGAGGATGGCTATGAAAATGAATACCTTAAGGAACTTATCAAATACTTGGACAAAGAAAACATTCCTTACGATGATTTTAAATTCAAGGATAAAGCGAGCAGAAGAAAGGAAGCAATTGTCGATATTGACTTTTAAATAACATGATCATAGTGAAAGTGTTTATTTAGACAATATCGGTTAACTTACTACTATTGTTAATCATGATCAGTCTCCACATTACTGATCATATATATTTTCCACTTTTCGTCCTTATAGACAAAATGATATAATGAGCGAGTCCTGGAAATTAAATTATTCTCTTTGTCGAGTCGCTTATACACAACATCAGCAACACACGAGAAATCTTCAATAATTTCATTGACCGTAATACCTTCCCGTTCAGTATGATGGAAATTAGCCTGTGGTGAATCTTTCCATACATTGAAAATTTCCTTAAAGTTTTCTTCTGATTCAATCACCACTGGATCACTTTGATCAAAATGCAGTGTTGCCGGTAAATAAAAATAGCTGAACATTTCCTGGATCTTTTTATTATCAACCGCATCAATGTAAGTATCCCATAACCCAATGATTACGTCCTGATGCTTATAGGCGGTTTCTTCCGTATTGCTTTGATTTGCAATCAGTAGAGATAATATTATTAATATTTTATTCATGCCCAAATCTACCAATCATTAGCTATACAAACAAAAAAACCCACGAAGTGGGGCTTAAAGATTCAAAACAAAAGCGATACCCAATACACTTCTCCTTTGGATACCCCCTTCCACCCATTCTCTGGAGGATTACTGTATCTTCTTGAAAAGAAGAAATACTTGTTGTCTGGCGACATGTAAGGACAATAATATGTCCATTCTTTGTTTAATGGTTCTCCAAGATTAATATGAGTTGGCGTTTGCCATTTATTTTTTACTTTAAATGATACAGAAAATCCCTTTTCTTCAGAAAAAGTGTTTGAGGTAATCAAAAAACTTTCATCGGGTGACACATAGGTGCTACGGGCATTTTTTTCTGAATTCACTTCTGAACCAATATTTACAGGTGTGTCAAATTTCCCATCTTCCAAATATTGAGCTCGATAAATATCTCGTTTACCAAAACCGCCTGAGCGGTCGGACTCAAAGTATAGACTTCCATCAGCAACAACTACTGGATATGATTCTGCATACGTTTCTGTTGATATTGGGTATTCAACCTTTGAGGCAATTTGCCATTTCCCATCTCTTTTTTGACTTCTATAAATGTCTGGATAAGAGTTATTAGAACTGTCTTCAGGATTAATCCCAAGAAAATACATTGTATTGCCATCTTGAGTAATTGATGGGTCAATAGCTACGGAATTAGAATCTTGGTCAGAATACATTTGAATTGGTTGTGGTGCAGTCCATTTACCATCAATTAATTCAGAATGATGTATAATAAAGCTTCCATCAATATTTCTCGTAAAAAACAATTCAGTAAAAGAAGAGTTAAACACCGTATTAATTTCTATAGCATCTGTATTGACTATTGATGGGGCAAATAATTCAGGTGTGATACCTGGTAGTTTTTGATCTAAATAGGGATTATATGAGTTAATGGGTTTACAGCTTTGCAAAGCAAAAACTAAGCCAATAAATAGTAGTAATGTGATGCGGTTAATCATTTTTATTGATTTTCTCATGTAACATTCTTCTAAAATTATCATCCACAGTAAAGTAGCGACCTCTTTCTTCATGGACACTTACTCCAGTTTGATGAAATTGCTTGATGTGCTTTAGAAATGACTTGGTCTCAACAGTGACATCGTTTCCTCTGTCATCTTGGATAATAATTTTATCTTTCATATTCAAAATTACACATCATCCCACAAACAAAAAACCCCACTAATGTGGGGCTTTAGTTTTTCCAATATTTAGAACAATCATCTGTTCTGAATAAATATTTTTTTGAGATTAATTCTCTCCTTAATAAGGCAAAATCATTAAAACTATGGTGTCGTTTAATTATTTGATTAACCTCTTTTTCTGAATATTCTACCCCAGATTCAAACTTTTCAGATAAATATTTTATAATATATTCTTTATCTGACCGTTTCTTTGGCCATCTGGTAATTTCTTCAAATTCATTTACTAACTGATTCATACCCAAATCTAGCCATCATCCCACAAACAAAAACCCCACGGATGTGGGGCTGGTATTTAAAGTATATAAAGTCAGGGCTCTGTTACAGTTTCAATTAAAACATATTCATTGTAGTTTGCCCAAATTGAATTTTTTCTATTTTTATATTTCTTTTCTTTCTCTACACGTCCGTTTTTATCCCACCAAATCCATTTACCTGTTGAATCTCCGCACATAAAATTCCCCTCTCTCATCTTCTGCCCATTCTCATACCAATAAGTACATAATCCTTCGAATTGTCCATTATTATAAGTATGCCTCCATTCCTTTTGTCCTGTCTTATAATACAGGCTCACAGAACCATCAAGCATACCGTGTCTATAAGTTTCTTCCAGTTTACGCTTATTTGGATACCATTCTGTCCATAAACCATCTTTTTTACCATTCTTCATTTTACCTAATGGGATTTTCATATCATCAGTCATCTGATAAATATTACCATTTACAATTTCATCACTAAACTTTTTCTTATAACCACTATCTTGGTCTACAATATGTTTGATATTGTACTCATTCTGTCCCCAAGCCAACCCAACGAATAGTAGTAATGATATATACCTAACCATATCCAAATATACTCATCATCCTACAAACAAAAAACCCCACGAATGTGGGGCTTGATGTTGTAGAAAGGGTAGAATTATTTAAGTAATACCATCTTCCTGGTCTGCCTGAACTCTCCTGCTTCTATCGTATACAGGTAAACTCCTGCTGATACTGGTTGGCCTGTATTATTAGTAGCATTCCATTGAATAGATCTGTAGCCAGCAGTTTGCTGTCTGCTGACCAGATCGCATACTACTCTGCCCATCATATTATAAACAGTGATGGTGACCATGGCATCATCCGGTAAATCGTAACGCAGGGTGGTGGTTGGATTGAAAGGGTTGGGATGGTTTTGAAAGAGCCTGAAATTTTCAGGAATTTGGGCTGACCCATTTTCGATCTCTACAAGGTCATAATGGGATGACAGATCAAACGTATCACCATCAATCAGGAAATGGAGCCGACCATTTACAATCCCGGGCATATTGTCATTATTTGTCCCAGTGTGGGTTGCTTCAAAAATATCCAAAACATAAGTCAAATTATCAACCGTAAGAACTCCTTCATCAGAAATTATGGATTCACAATTATCATCTAAATAGATCGTTCGGAATGGCTGATCCTGATATCCAGAAAAACCGGTATTCTCGCCAACGACTCCAAATTCTCCTCCAATGATTCGATTAGGGAAATAATCGTAATCATTCCATATTTTTGGAATAATAACAGCGTGGGGAACGAGCCCTGATCCATCTGCGATTTCCAGATCACCATACCACCAGTTATTCTCATTTTCCGTGAGTCCGGAAATAATATAATGACCAAAATTTGCTGTACTGTCTTCCGAGCCATTCAACGTCATTTCTGTGAAAACAGGCTGGGTAATGATTTCCGGTTCAAAAGGTTCGGTCCATGTCCCTGCGCTAACGAATTCCCGAGATGAAAGATCATATTGGTCACCATCTAATAATTGATTGAATACAATGTTCGTGAATCGAGGCGGTTCATTAGCAGTGCATTGGACCTCAGATGAATCACTTTGATTGATAATGGTGACCATTTCACCATAAACAGTACCGATCATATTTTCATCCACACAAAAAGCTGTTTTGTATTCCACGCCAATCCCAAGAAGATCTTCATCATTATCCTGGCTTCGTCTTGCCAGCATGACAGCCAATCGAGCAAGTCTCCCCCGGTCATTAAAATGGGAATCAGTGAAAACGCCGGGAAGAATATCTAAAAAATCATCTGTCATGGAAACCCGGTAATGGTAGGGGTTATATGCAGCCTGATCGGAGGTAAGTGAGCCATGTTCGCCGTCGAAGACAACTTCGCCCAAAACTGCCAATCCGGCGCTGGTTCCGCCAATTGCACCGCCATTTTCATACACAGATTGAATAGCAGATTGGACATAGGTGTTTTTCCAGGTTGAGATATAATCCCATTGATCGCCCCCTTCGATAAAAATGCCGTCCGCACTCAATAATTCCTGGTAAATAATAAAACTGTTTGCTTCAGTTACAGTTGCAATTTGAAGATTATAGCTGGTGAGACTCGCACCCATGGATATAAAATAAGCGGGATACCAATCACTGGCTTCATCCACATCTATATTAATGATTTTCCCGTACCCAGCTTTCTCTACAAACCAGCCATAGGGTTCATCAGACCATGCGCCATAATTCTCTCCACCGCCACCTACCATCAAGATGGAACCTTGTGCCAAAATTAGGTTAATACATATGAATAATATTAATAATATATATTTCACTCAAAAAATTAAGAAGGAAGAAACTTTTTTACAGGAAAAATTACGCCCGACAGGATTCGAACCTGCGACCTCATGCTCCGGTCATCAACCCACAAACAAAAAACCCCACAAGAGTGGGGCTTTTTGTTGTAGAAAGGGTAAATCTATTTAAGTAATACCATCTTCTTAGTCTGCCTGAACTCTCCTGCCTGTATCATATACAGGTAAATACCCGCTGATACGGGTGAACCAAGATCATTGGTAGCATTCCATTGCAGTGACCTGTAACCAGCAGTCTGCTGGTCATCTATTAGAGTCTTAACACCTCTTCCCATCATATCGTAGATGGTGACGTTGACTAACGCATCTTCCGGAAGATCATAACGGAACGTTGTTGTTGGGTTGAATGGGTTGGGATAGTTTTGATGGAGAATAAATAAACCAGGAGTCACATTATTGTCAACATCCATTGCACCACAGCCAATACTCGTTGCACCCATGTTGGCACCATTTTCACCCATTTCCACACAGGGTGAATTTTCTGCTAAAGAATAATCACCATTACCGGGGTTACAGAAAAGCGGGTCGTAGTCGAGGTTTCCTTCTTCCCAATAAACCGTCCCATTTCCATTGGTTTCGATCTCAGCTTCTCCGCCTTGAATATCTGAAAAAGAAACTGTGATCGAACAAGGCTCATGAAATCCAAAAAAATAAATTTCCTGCGGAAAATTGTTCCAAGAAATAGAATTCATCAAACTCGGGCCGGAAGAAGAAGCGCAATAAAACCCTCCGCCAGCATCGGAAGCCATATTGTCACTTATCGTCACGTTCGTAAGAGTCGGACCGGAATTATTATAGCAATAAAATCCTCCGCCAGCATCAGATGCTGAATTGCCAGTTATGGTCACATTCCATAAGTCTGGGCTGGATTCATAGCAGTAAATCCCACCCCCATACAAATCTGTAGAATTGCCAGTTACGGTCACATCCTTAAGCAATGGATTGGAATTGGACCAGCAATAAATTCCACCGCCAGTGAAAGATGAATTGCCGATTACGGTCACATTCATCAGAGTTGGGCTGGATTCAAAGCAATAAATTCCGCCACCGTTGTTCTGTGGATAACCGCCTTGTGCATAACCATTTGTAATCGTAAAGCCTCTGATCAGCGTCGTTGTGTCAATAATACCACCCAAATCTTCTTCAAACCGCATAACGCTTGCCAGAGAACCACCATCGATAATGCAATTCTCTTCTCCGCTTCCAATCAGTGTTATGCCGTTTTTGGCAGGCCATAGAACGTTTTCCGAGTAAGTCCCTTCTGCAACTAATACGGTATCCCCATTATATGCACTGTTCAAACCATGCTGTATAGTATTAAATGGGTTCTCTTCTGAACCATCACCTGTAGAGTTTGAACCTGTTGTAGTCACATACCAAACTGTAATACTGGAAAATGGAACATCTTCACTCCAAGTAGCACCATAGATCGAACCGTGATTCTCATTCCCGCTGGCATCATTGGCTGTTTCCCCGGAGCCTTCATTGAAATTCCAGTAACCGAGCAAACCTTCCTCACCCGTGGGTTCTGCATACATATAGTTCTGTATTTCCTGTTCCGTAAGAGCAAGGTTCCAGAGGCTCACTTCATCCACCTGACCATCTAGGTCAAAATTTGTATTATCGAATGCTAAACTACCAATTTTTAATGGCACGGATTCATTGGTGATCTGCCCAGATGCTTCCGTTGATCCTGCTTCAATGCCATCTATATACAAGATTATATTACTGCCATTATAGGTCAAGGCAAGGTGATGCCAAGTTTCTGAGATAATGGAATTTTCAGCCGTTATGATAGTGAATTCCCCACCACCAGATACTCTTAACCGGCCTTCCACTTTGTAAGCTCCCAGTTGTAGAAGATAAAAATCCGCATCGTTATTATTCCTAAAACCAAAAAACCCATCAAATTGAGTCCATGAGTCAGCATTTGGGCCTCGTGGATATACCCACCCGCTCAACGTCATTTGATCAGCGTTAGCAATCATAGCAGACTCATCAATGATTTCAACATAATCACCTTCCCCATCAAAATCCAAGGAATAAGAATTTTGAGCGGTAACAGAATATTTTGATACAATCAATATTGTTATAATTATTAGAATTTTTCTCATAGCAAGTCCAAATCTACTCATCATCCCACAAACAACCCCCCCCACGCATGCGGGTATATGTGGGCAGATGCGTTTTATTTTACTCTTTTGAAATTGCGTTTAGGATGATTCTTTATAGATTTTCCACTTTGATTGATATCTATAAATTGAGATTGAAATGTATTTATATTTATATTTCTTAATTCGTTAGTATAGGTTGTATGAGTACCATTAATTGTTAACTCTTCAATATGGAGGGCAAGTGAGTTCTTTTTCTTTTCTATCCACCCTTTACCTGTCCAATAAACATTCCCATCATAACCAAAATGTTTTGTTTTAATTGAATTGGTCGCTGGGTCGAGAGTGTATAGAATACTTCCCACATTAATTCTTTGTTTGCCATCTAAAGTACGCGCTTCCCATGTTTCAAGGATTGCTGACCTATCAGTAATCCACTTGTATTCAACACTGTTTATTGTTTCTGTATTCTCAGGTAGACCTTCAAAAAACCCATAGCTGGATTCTTTTATTTCCCATTTTCCAATATACGGTTCTAATACCTTTAATGCATCATACGCTTCGTTTTGTGCACACAAAAATCCACTAACAATCATAATAGCTAATAATATTTTTCTCACTTTTTATCTCCTTTTGGTTTATTAAACTCCTTAACATCGTTAAATCTACCCATCATTAGCTATATAAACAAAAAACCCCACGAATGTGGGGCTTAATGTTGTGAAAAGGGTAAATC
>Ga0208895_1001403_pt1 | contig 10090 bp, 9 predicted proteins | sample ETNtaG_10_FD_185765 | JGI IMG/M metagenome (GOLD analysis project Ga0208895, IMG submission 185765) | Marine microbial and viral communities from oxygen minimum zone, Eastern Pacific Ocean - ETNP201302SV82 (SPAdes) (version 2) | ecosystem: Environmental > Aquatic > Marine > Oceanic ... | reverse complement strand
TCGTTGCCGACAACTCATATGAACCGCCCCGGGTATTCCGGAGACTCGGTTGTTTGAGTCAGGCGACCATCGCCGACTCTTCAAGTTGTCGATAATACATCGTTTCATATTCAGCTGGCGGGATGTCTCCAATCGGCTCTAGCAATCGACGATTATTGAACCAATCAACCCATTCCAACGTTGCGTATTCGATCGCTTCAATATTCTTCCACGGTCCTCGACGACGGATAACTTCGGTCTTGTAAAGACCATTGATCGTTTCAGCCAGGGCATTGTCGTATGAGTCTCCAACACTGCCCACTGAGGCATTGATTTGTGCTTCAGCGAGACGCTCAGTGTAACGAATCGATAAGTATTGACTACCCCGGTCACTATGGTGAACCAAGCCATCCGTACCAGTGCGTGACCACAACGCCTGCTCAAGTGCATCGAGCACCAGATCGGTATGCAGCGATCGGCTGACTCGCCATCCGACGATACGCCGGGCAAAGACATCAATGATAAAAGCCACGTAAACGAAGCCACTCCAGGTCGCCACGAAGGTAATATCAGCGACCCACAACTGGTTAGGACGCGTTGCCGTAAATTCCCGGTTCACCAGATCGAAGGGGCGCATCAATGCATCATCCACGATCGTCGTCCAGCATTTGGCACCCCGCATAACGCCTTGTATTCCCAATCTTTTCATCAGACGCTCTACCGTACAGCGTGCAACATCAATATGCTCTCGATTAAGCTGTCGCCAGACTTTACGGGCACCGTAGACCTTGAAATTCTCTGTCCAGACTCGCTCGATTTCCGACTCGAGCCGTCCATCACGCCTTGACCGGTACGAGCGCCTTTGTGGGGCACGTTGCTGCAATTTGTGTTGGTAATACGTCGACGGGGAGATCGGCAATACCTTGCAGATCGGCTCGACCCCGTGTGCGTCCTGATGCTCGTCAATAAAGGCGGCTAGTATTTCGGTCGGCGGTCGAGCTGTGCCTGGGCGAAAAAAGCCGATGCCTTGCGCAGGATCTCATTGGCACGTTTTAACTCGCGATTCTCACGCTTGAGCTCAAGCAGTTGCTCACGATCGGAGGTCGTCATGCCCGCGCGCTGACCTTGATCGACTTCTGTCCGCCTTACCCATTTACGCAACGTCTCTGGGGTACACCCAATCTTGCTGGCGATAGAGACCAGTGCGGCCCACTCAGATGGGTATTCACCGCGGTGGTCAAATAATAGCCGGACTGCCCGTTCCCGCACTTCCGGGGAATATCTCGTTCTCTTGTTCATAACTCCATTCTCTCAAGTAATGGAGTCTCCGGTAAACCCGGGGCGGTTCACAAATTACTGTATTCCTTCCCACTCTTTGTTGTACTTCCATTCCCCGACTTACTTGCGTCCATCGGCCCATGTCATGGCGGTATGGCGTTGGTCGGGTGTTGTGTCTTCGTCGGTCGGTCGCTTACCGCGCCTGGCCGGTGTGACCTACCTTATCCAAATACAAGACAACTGACTAACTTTCGGCATATCATCACCGAGGGCATCCCACCCTATCAATTCACAGAAATCAAACGAACTACCATTCAAAATTGTGAGATTGCATTAAACTTTACCGTTTTCCCAATGCTCATGTAGTTTAAATCCAACTTGAAACTAAACCAATTTTATGAAGGAAATGTCATGAAAAGAGCTTTGTTTTTGTCATTGTTTGTTATGGTTTTTCAATTTTCGGCATCTGGGCAAGAGGTCATAGAAAACATAGAATTTACGCACAATGATTCGCCCCGAAGTTACACGTTATACGTGCCAGAAACTTACAATGGGACGGCCGATTGGCCTTTGGTCATCAACTATCATGGTTTTACCGGCTCTGCCGCTGATCAAATGGCGCTTTCTGAGATGAATTCTGTCGCTGATGTCGAAAATTTTCTTGTGGCTTACCCCCAAGGGTTGCTTGTTACAAATCCGTTCTTGGGATTTGATGGCCCAGGTTGGAATGCGGATGGTACACTTTCAGACACAGATGATGTAGATTTTACAGCTAAGCTGTTAGATCATATCGTTTCAACTTACGCGGTAAATTTAGATCAAGTCTATACCACCGGTTGGTCTATGGGGTCAGCTATGGCTTTTCAAGCTATTTGCGGACTGCCCAATCAAATTGCGTCTGTTGCGGGGATATCCAATCAAATGCCTAAAGTTCAGATTAATGACTGTAAACCAGGAAGAGCGGTTTCTGCCTTGGTCATGCACGGGACAGCCGATCCCATTATTCCTATCGGTGGAGACGGCACCATTTTTTCAGCTGTATCAGACACGGTGTCTTTTTGGGCGGAAACCAACAACGACTGTGAAGAAGATCCTGAGACAACTGACCTTGAAGATAAAGTTGGAGACGATGGTAGTACCGTTGAAATGACTCAATACAAAGGCTGCACATCGGGCACCGAAGTTCTCTATTATCAAATCAATGGTGGGGGACATACGTGGCCAGGTGGGGGGAGCACTCCCGGCTTTTTTGGAGAAATTAATCAAGATATTAGTGCCAGCACCGAAATATGGAATTTTTTCAAACGGAATCCTCTTTCCAATGTGATCAAATGAATAGGAAGGATAACCACTATGTTGGTTATCGACAATGTGCCGACGGGGTTGGCGATCGGCACAGGCGGCCGGGTTGGCAGGGTCATGTCGGGTAGGATTTTGGATGGGGGTTCGCGGAAAGGGTGTTTTCAGGGGATTGCCCTTAAGAGGACACCAGAGGGGCTTAAACCGTCGCCCAAGTAATGTAGACAAACGGGTCGTGTGAGTGTGTATGGGTCCCGATAATGAAACTAGGGGCCGGCGGATCGTTCCACTGAAAACTGGGATTGATCGCTAAGGATTAGGGTCCCCTTTTTGATCAGGGTAGTGTGACCAGAATGTGACCGACAGCAGTCCTCTCCAGTCCATTCCAGTCACAATCAGGCACATACACGCGGGATCGGTGTGCGTATGTGGTTGATTTTTCGTTAGTCACAGTAGAAAGCACTGCCTTCACACGGCAGGGGTCACTGGTTCAACCCCAGTCGCGCCCACCATTTAATCAATGACTTACGTTTTTTGCTTGGGGAAAAAGTGCGATTGTGGGACAAAATTGTGGGACAAATTTGAGAAGGCTATACAGCAGTCCCCAGTTTTCGCGGTAACGTTCCAGCAGTCCAGCCGATTCGGTAAGGAAATATCGAGAGGCATCGTTTTAGAACTTGACTTGATTCTCATGCTGCGCGCTTTCGTTTTTGCGCCAGCAACGATTTTTTCCGAATACGGATCGCTTGAGGCGTCACTTCTACGAGTTCATCATCATTAATAAACTCAATCGCATACTCCAGTGTAGTTTCAATTGGTTTAGTTAGTAGAATATTTTCGTCAGTACCCGCAGCACGGACATTAGTCAACTTTTTTGCCTTTAGTGGGTTCACGTTCAGATCGTTTTGTCGGGAATGAATGCCGATCACCATGCCTTCATACACATCCACACCAGGGGCGATAAAGAGGCGTCCTCGCTCCTGTAAGTTGAACAACGCATAGGCAAGCGACCTTCCCTTGGCCATCGACACCAATACTCCATTTTGTCGCTCGCCCAGTCGACCTGTCACTCGAGGACCATAGTGATCAAATGCGTGATACATCACCCCGGTGCCGCTGCTGATACTCAGAAATTCTGGACGGAACCCAATCAGGCCACGGCTAGGGGCTATGCAGTCCAGCCGCACCCGACCTTTTCCATCGGGAACAATATTGCGCAACTCGGCGCGGCGCTCACCCAGTTTATCCATAATCTTTCCCTGGAAAGTATCCTCAATATCAATGGTCAACAACTCGAAAGGCTCTAGAGTCTCGCCTTCAATGTCGCGCATGATCACTTCAGGACGGGATATCGCTAACTCAAAACCCTCTCTACGCATATTTTCTATCAGGATCGACAGATGCAGTTCACCCCGACCAGAGACGCGGAACTTGTCCGGATCCCTCATTGATTCGACCCGCAGTGCTACATTACTGAGAACTTCTCTTTGCAAGCGGTCTCTCAGATTGCGACTGGTTATAAACTTACCTTCACGACCCGCAAACGGTGAATCGTTTACCTGGAAGGTCATACTCAAAGTGGGCTCGTCTATACGGAGGGGCGATAGGGGTTCGACAACCTCAACATCGCAAAGCGTATCCGAGATATGCAACTCATCTATGCCTGTTATTGCAACGATGTTACCAGCCGAGGCATTCCGAAACTCAACTCGCTCTAGTCCATGGAACCCCAGAATCTGGAGTATGCGGCCGTTCCGTACCACGCCATCTGCGCTCGCCACCTTAACCTGGGCATTGCGTGACATACTGCCCCGTTGTATTCGTCCAATCCCAATCACGCCGACATAGTTAGAGTAATCCAGTGCACTAATCTGCATCTGGAACGGACCTACCGGATCGACTTGAGGCGGCGGTACATGAGACACGATCTTCTCAAAAAGAATCTCCATGCCCAACTCTCGACAACCCTGCTTGTTCAAACTCGACCAACCCTCAAGCGCCGAAGCATAAATCACGAGAAAATCAAGTTGCTCGTCGTTTGCACCCAGCCTGTCGAGCATCTCAAAAGTCTGCTCTACTGCCCAATCAGGTCGGGCGGCTGGGCGATCTACTTTATTTATCACCACAATAGGCCGGAGTCTGTGATCTAATGCTTTTTGTGTAACAAAACGGGTCTGTGGCATTGGACCCTCGACCGCATCGACCAACAGCAAAACAGAGTCGACCATAGACAATACCCTTTCGACCTCCCCACCGAAATCTGCATGCCCTGGTGTATCAATAATATTAATCCGCCAGTCTTTCCACTGAACGGAGGTATTTTTTGAAAGGATTGTTATACCCCGCTCCTGCTCCAGATCGATTGAATCCATGATGCGATCCGAGTCCTTACCATGGCTGGTTAAAGTGCCCGACTGGCGTAACAGTTGGTCCACTAGCGTGGTCTTGCCATGATCAACATGGGCAATGATGGCAATATTTCGCAGAGTCTCTGCTGGCAGTTTCATAATTTAGATCGGGAGAGAAGTGCGACGCGGCTGGTGAGCGAGCGGATTATCAATTCTTCGGCAAAAAGATTCGGGATTCCAAGACTACTTCCTCATGTGTGTAGGTGGTTGAATCCCACCGACGCACGTATTCAATCGGGATATTGCGGTTGTTGGCGGCGCTAAAATAACGAACGGTATTTAAAATTGCTTTGGAGTGGAACCGGCAGTGACCTGCCGATTCCAGCAACAATTCACATCAACGGTCTATCAGTAGCGGTTACCACGGCCGTAGCCGCCACCGCCACCACCACGAGGGCGTTCCTCGCGCGGTTTGGCCTTGTTTACCGTCAGAGCACGGCCGTTAATATCGCGGCCATTCAACCCTTCGATGGCCTGCTGCCCGCCACTATTATCGGACATCTCGACAAAACCAAAGCCTTTGGACTGGCCAGAGTCTCTGTCCATAATCAATTTGGCACTGTCAACACTGCCAAACTCGGTAAACAACGTCCGAAGCTCGTCTTCAGTCGTGTTGTACGACAGGTTTCCAACATAGATATTCATAAAAAATCTCTTTGGCATTAAAAAACGCGCTGCGCGGTACCAATGCCTGAAGCACTCGCATCAGCGTGAATGGAAGTGGAGCGGGATAGAGAAACTGGGATACGTTCGAAGCGTAGACAGGCTCCACAGGTATGCGCCTGTCACCATTCGGTGATCTGTCCGGGTAGACCGGCAAGGCGGCGATACTAGCCAGGTCGAAATAATAAATCAAGCGATATTACTTGCCGAGGAAAAGGAATTCATGATTTACACTTCCATAACTTACGCCATGAAGCCAGATCAAGACTCTTTGAAAAAGGATTAAACCCAGTAGAGATGGCTACGATTACAGGACACAAAGATACCAAGATGCTGATGCGCTATACGCATTTAAGAGCAGAGGGTTTGGTGGGGAGGTTGGGGTAGTTACTGCCAACACCTCACTAGCACTGTAAATCTTTCTGCCTTCATTATCGCGTCCGCTCCGATCGTCATCGCGTCGTACGCAAGTCTCACTGCCTCAGCTTCACTTGCAGCAGCCACAAGCGGTACTGAAAAAGTCATGAAAGTATTAAGTGCGGCAGCCCGAATTGCCGCAGCAAGATCAGGCTTTCGGATCGTAATGCTCGAGACCCTTAGGAACAAAGACACTTGTTCGTGCCATACAGTCGATGGGCGATCTGTCAGCAAGGTTTACGGCATAATGCGACCGCCCGGTCAACTGATGTAACCGTTCGCGTAACCGGCCACTGACTGTCATTCTTGGATTCTGTGTCTGTCTCATGTTGAAAATCACTGACCTTTCTCTCAGACGTGGCAACCGCCTGTTGCTGGAAAATGTGGACCTTGATGTGTTTCCAGGTCAGCGGATGGGCCTAACCGGTGCTAACGGCTCCGGCAAGTCTAGTTTGTTTGCCGTCATTGCCGGACGATTGGAGGCAGACCAGGGCAACGTGGCATTGCCTCGACAGACCCTGATTACCGAGGTCTTACAGGAAACGCCCGACTCGACCCGCACCGCCATCGACTACGTCATTGATGGCGATCACTCTTACCGATCCCTTGAAGAGAAGATTGCACACGCGGAAGTCAATGGTGACGGCACGCTACTGGCAACTCTGCACAGCCAAATGAACGACATAGACGGGTTTCGAGTCTCAGCCCGCGCCGGTCAACTGCTGCATGGACTGGGATTTACTGCGAAAGAGCAACGCCAGGGAGTAAATACCTTTTCCGGCGGTTGGCGGATACGCCTTAATCTCGCGTGCGCACTCATGGCACGGGCTGACTTGCTTTTGCTTGATGAGCCAACCAACCACCTGGATCTCGACGCCATAGTCTGGCTGGAACGCTGGCTAGCAAGTTATTCGGGGATCGTCCTTGTGATCTCCCACGATCGGGAGTTTCTTGATCGATCAGTCACCCGCATTGCCCACATTGAAGACCGCACGATTCAGGTCTACGAAGGAAACTATAGCCTGGCGGAAGAACGGCGAGCCGCATGGATTGAAATACAAAATAAACAACACCTGCGCCAGCAAAAACAGATTCACCACATGCGAGCCTTCGTCGATCGATTTCGCTATAAGGCTTCGAAAGCAAGGCAGGCCCAAAGTCGGCTGAAAGCACTCGAGCGTCTGCAGATCGTTTCTCCGGTCCATGCGAAAAACGGGTTTGTCTTCGAGTTCGAAACGCCAGATCACTCTCCTCACCAATTGATCGATCTCAGGGAACTGGATGCAGGTTATGACGAAGCTGTCTTATCAAACGTCACCTTTCGCCTGTCAGATGGTGACCGCATCGGCTTATTGGGAAGAAACGGCGCCGGTAAAACTACCTTAATGAAAACGCTCGCGGCCCAACTGCCACCGCTTCAAGGTCATTACACCGGTGACCCCAAATTGCGTATTGGCTATTTTGCCCAACACCAATTGGAACTCTTGAATTCAGCGTGGTCGCCGCTTGATCATCTAGCGGACATCTCGCATCAAGAGACCGAACGTTCCCGGCGGTCATTCCTTGGCCGCTTTGGATTCTCGGGTGATGCTGCGACGGAACCTGTCGCGATCCGCTCTGGCGGTGAGAAAGCCCGACTGGTGCTCGCGCTGATTGTCTACCGCAAGCCCAACCTGCTACTACTCGACGAACCGACCAATCATTTGGACATTCACATGCGCGAGTCCATATCGTTAGCGCTTCAGTCCTACAATGGTTGTCTGGTGGTAGTGGCTCATGACAGACACCTGCTGCGACTGGTCACCAACGATCTGTGGCTGATCGACGATGGCAGGCTTCGCCCATTCGATGGCGATCTTGATGATTATGTTAACTGGCTCCGCCATCGACAAAAAGGAATAGAGAATCCTAGTGACCTACCATCAGATGTGAAGAGCATAAAACGAAAAGGCGTCACTATAAAACCTAAGCAAAATATTCAACCGTCAAAATCTACCCGGCAAGAAAGGGCTCAACAGCGAATAAAGGTCAAACCACTGCGCGATAGACTCGATCGAATCGAAAAAGAAATCGACAAGGCAACCGAAGTACAACAAGAACTTGACCGGCAACTCGCTGATCCAGAGATATACAACGAAGCCAATCGAAGTCAGTTACGTGAATTACTCTTCGATCAGGCGAGAAACGCACAGCTTCAGCAGGAGTTAGAAGGCCGTTGGCTCGCGGCCTCGGAATTACTGGAACAAGCCGATGTGCCTGCCGAGTTGCCCCGATGCTAATTCCCAACGTTCAATCACAGAAACCCCTAACATCTTGTCTTTGGTCAGCTTCTTCGGGGGCGCAGTAAGACACGCATGAATCATGCGGCGCGAGCACTTACTCTTCCACCAGAGATAGACTTTCGCGATCGTTTTTTTCTACGTCCACCGTGCTCCCACGGTTTAACACTGAATTTCTGCTTGGGTTTACGAGCTGCCCCGTTAGCCCGTTTCTGTCTTGGCTCGGGACTGTTTGGCTCCAGTCCTTTGATGACCACACGTTTGATTTTCTGCCCGGTCAAACGCTCAATTCTGCTGAGTTTTTCCCAGTCACCCGGCCCCACCAAGGAAATCGCATGACCCTTGTCACCGGCGCGACCGGTTCGTCCGATCCGATGAATGTAATCCTCCGCAACCATGGGTAGATCAAAGTTAATCACATGACTGATCCCTCTGATATCCAGCCCGCGTGCCGCCACATCGGTTGCGACCAGTAATCTGAATTTTCCCGACCGCATGTTCTCCACCGTCCTCTTCCTTTTGGGCTGACTCATATCACCATGTAAGGCCTCACTCCTATGAGTCTGCTCCCTAAGACTTTTAGCCAGTCTATCCGCCCCGCGTTTGGTCGCCGTGAAGATCAGTGCTTGCGTTAGATCACCGTCTGACAAGTGATGATTAAGCAACTTGCGCTTGTGAGACACACTGTGCGCATGATGGACGTGTTGGCGAATTGATTGATGACGTTCATGATTTGCGGCCAGGCTGATGCGCTCTGGATTTTTTAACAGTTGTTTGGCTATCTGCAAGACGCCCCCTTCCAACGTGGCGGAAAACAACAATGTCTGCCGAGTTCCCGGTATCGCGGCAGCGATCTCTTTCACAGGACCAATAAAACCCATGTCGAGCATTCGATCAGCCTCGTCAAGAATAAGGATCTCGAGACGTGAGAAATCGACTTTCCCCTGTTCCATGTGATCCAACAAACGCCCCGGTGTCGCTACCAACAAATCTAAGGACTTACGCAGCATTCTGAGCTGCGGTGAGTAGGACATACCGCCGACGACAGTTCCGGTTGAGAAGCTGGCAAACCGCGTAAACTGACGAATGTTGTCATTGATCTGTATGGCCAACTCACGTGTCGGCGTCAGTACCAGGACGCGTGGGCCCCGACCCCCTTTTCTGACCGGACTTAATAACTGCTGCAAAGCAGGTAGAACAAAAGCCGCGGTCTTACCCGTGCCGGTCTGGGCTGATGCCATCAGGTCACGCCCCGAAAGCACTACCGGAATCGCTTGGCGCTGGATCTCGGTCGGCTCCGAAAAGCCGCTTGCCTCTACCGCTTTTAACAACCTGGCGTCTAGATTTAACTCTTTGAAAAGCACAATAACATCCCTTCCATCAGTCTGATGGATAATCCGATTGATTGACTACCTGAACTCTGGCGGGCTGACTGATGCCATCACAAAATCCGGCTCACTCAACTTGTGCCCTAGGCCTCAACCTTAAAACACAGGCAACGCTGCCAACCAGATTACAAGTGATAAGAAAACAAGTGGAAGGTCAGAAACGTACTACGCCTCTTTCAGAGGAGGCGCGACTATACACGGTGATCCCCAATAACTCCAATCAGACCCAAGTCGCTGAGTTCTTCCAGCCCCCTAAACGTACAACCGACCTCGTCACGGCCGCTCGGCCAATAGTGCCTCGAATATCTCTCGCATGGCCGTCCCACTGAAGTCCTGGGGCCCCTGCTGAAATTCAGAGAAGGATTATCTTGGCGAGCTT
>Ga0208895_1001396_pt1 | contig 10112 bp, 5 predicted proteins | sample ETNtaG_10_FD_185765 | JGI IMG/M metagenome (GOLD analysis project Ga0208895, IMG submission 185765) | Marine microbial and viral communities from oxygen minimum zone, Eastern Pacific Ocean - ETNP201302SV82 (SPAdes) (version 2) | ecosystem: Environmental > Aquatic > Marine > Oceanic ... | reverse complement strand
ACCGTGTTAGCTTTGCTCAGCAAGCACGTCTGCTACGGTAACAAAAGAACCAAAAACGAGAATAAGTTCACCGGTTTGATAATCTGCAAGCGCGCGTTGATATGCCGAGGCCACGGTTTGAAACGTCTCTATATTCTCTATGGTTGTGCCGGCATTAACAAGTGCATTTTCAAGTACTTCTGCCTCACACCCTCTCGGGCCACTTGTGGATGCTACATACCAATCAGCATTCAGCGCTGCTAAAGGGGCCAATGTTTCCGCTATAGACTTATCTTTAAGCATGCCTACCACAATACGCATCTTGCTTACATCGTATCGGTTTAGCCAGTTTTGCATCTCAGACGTTGCTTGTGGATTATGCGCCACATCTACAACCACTAATGGCGACTCGCTAATGGTTTCCTGTCGCCCTGGCATAGTGGTGTTTTTAATAATATCTCGAACCACTTGTTCTTCAGGCAATAACTCTAGGAATTCTAATGCGGCAAGCGCAGTACTTGCATTTTGAAGTGGGATCTTTGGATAAGGTAACGATGCATAGCTGCTGTTTTTTCCTTTCCAGCTCCACTCGCTATAATCACTTGCTACTACAGTAACGAAGTCTTGTGTTGCCCAGCGCACATTCGCCTGTAGCTCGTTTACCACATCGTAAAGCGAAGATGGCGGGAATAAATCGCCCACCACCGCATTACCGTTTTTACGCATAATGCCTGCTTTTTCTCGGGCAATCTTTTCACGGGTATTGCCTAGCCAATCTTGATGGTCAAGGTCGATAGTAGTGATGATGGCCAGATCTGGGTGGATAATGTTGGTCGCATCGAGTCGCCCGCCAAGTCCTACTTCTAGAATAACCACATCCACTTCCCACGACTGCATCATTTTCATTGCCGCTAAGGTGCCGAATTCAAAATAGGTTAAGGTGATGGGGTCGCCTTCCGTTTCCTTTCGCGACTTTTCAACAAACTCGAAAGCTTTAACGAACTCATTCGCTGGCGGTAACTCACCATTATAACGAACCCGTTCTCGATAATCGGTTAAATGGGGCGAACTGTATACCGCAACACTTTTTCCTTGCGACAGCATAGCTTGCTCGAGCAAACGACACGTGGTGCCTTTACCGTTAGTACCAGCTACCGTAATAACAAGCGATTGCGATAAAGAAAGCGCCATAGACTGCGCTACAGCTTTAACTCTGTCTAGCCCCATATCAATGGCACTAGGATGAATAGATTCGAGGTAGGATAGCCACTGGCCCAGGCTTTTTTGCGTATTTGAAGACAATGTGCCCTCTTTTGCGTTTGGCGCCGAGCCAGCTTTAAGATTGTTTTCGTTATTCACTAATTCTTATAATGCAACTTAACCAACAGGCTGTGTAATCTATCACGCATATCTCTGCGGTCAACAATCATATCAATTGCGCCCTTCTCAACAAGGAATTCACTGCGCTGGAAACCTTCAGGCAGTTTTTCTCTTACCGTTTGTTCAATTACGCGAGGGCCAGCAAAACCAATAAGCGCTTTTGGCTCTGCCACGTTGATATCACCAAGCATAGCTAAGCTTGCAGAAACACCACCCATTGTAGGGTCTGTTAAAACTGAGATGTAAGGCAGACCTTTTTTACTCATTTTGGCCAAGGCTGCTGAGGTTTTTGCCATTTGCATTAGTGACATGAGGGCTTCTTGCATACGCGCGCCACCACTTGCACTAAAACAAATAAGCGGCATGTCGTTTTCTAAACACGCATTCACTGCGGCAACAAAACGCGCACCGACAACCGAGGCCATTGAGCCACCCATAAAGGCGAACTCGAAGCAGGCAACTACAACTGGCATACCTTTAAGCTTACCCTGCATGACCACTAGTGCGTCTTTCTCGTTAGTGGATTTTTGCGCAGCTACTATACGGTCTTTGTAGCGCTTTGAGTCTTTAAATTTAAGTACGTCTTGAGGTTCGTGCTCGGCACCGAGTTCTACGCGATCGCCGTCGTCTAGGAACGCATCAATGCGGCGGCGTGCTGTAATTCGCATGTGATGATCACACTTAGGGCAAACTTCCTGAAGTTTCTCCAGTTCGCTTTTATACAACACAGCTTGGCACGAACCACACTTTGTCCAAATACCCTCAGGTACATTACCTTTGTGCGATGTTTGCGTGCGAGGAAGAATTTTTTGAATCCAGCTCATGGAAATTGAATCCTTTGTTTTTGTTTGCCGACCGTGACGATTAATATTTGTTCATACTTGTGGTCAACAACACATTAAATTTTTAAGTTTCATACTGTATTACAAAGAAAAAATGCGTAACACAATAGAACAGCTACCTAATATAGCGCGCTATTAGACCACAATACAACGAAATGGAAAAAACAAAACTGGTCTAAGAAGTTGGTAAGAGGTGGTATGAGAGGGTTAGCTTTAGCGCTATCAAAGTTAGCTGCTACCTGTAAAGCAGCTAACTTAGCCGTGAAGAGCCTTACGTTTAGGTCTCTGGAAGAAACAGCGGCCCTAGTGGCGGCTTAGGCAAGCCGTGCTCTTCTGGGTAGGTTACATCGACTAAATACAAGCCGTTTGGCTTCGCCGTGGCTGCTGATTTGCTTCTATCTTTTAAACTTAACAGGTGAGCAATCCAGTTTACATCTTGCTCCCCTGCCCCAATTTCAACAAGCGCGCCAGTGATATTGCGAACCATGTGATGCAGGAAAGCATTGGCACGGATATCTATAATCACATAGCGACCTTGGCGGTACACGCCTACATTGGTAACGTTGCGAAACGGCGTTTTACTTTGGCATAGCGCGGCGCGAAACGACGTAAAATCCTGCTCACCCAATAGTGCTTGAGCAGCAAGGTGCATTTTTTTTTCGTCTAATTCGCGATGAATGTGGGTAACGCCCGAACTGAGTATGGCGGGGCGCATTTTGGCGTTGTGGATAACATAGCGATAGCGGCGATGGGTAGCTGAAAAACGTGCGTGGAAATCATCAGCCACATTTTTTGCCCATGTAACGGCAACAGAGTTTGGTAAATTAGCATTTACACCTAACGTCCATGCACGCTCTGACCGAGGTGCGTCACAGTTAAAGTGAACAACTTGGCCGGTGGCGTGAACACCTGCATCGGTGCGTCCAGCGCATTGCACCTCAATAGGCTCATTGGCCACCGTTGATAATGCTTTCTCAAGATGCTCTTGAACACTGGGTACTTCCCGCTGGCGTTGCCAACCGTAAACAGCAGCCCCATCGTATTCAATCCCTAAGGCAATTCGCCCCATGTCTGTGTTACCCCTTCGCTAAAAAGGCGCTAAGTGTAGTCATCTCATTAGCAACTTGCAACGATGTGACTACCTAAAAGCCCCATATAAAAAGACCTGTATACCGTAAAAGTAAACAGGCCGATATTCATTAATTTTTTAAAAACTATTGTCCGCTATACGATTTTAGCCAGTATGGACTCCGCTTCCTGCTTTTGCTCTTCGCTACCCTCTTTTATTACTTCGTCAAGTAACTCTTTTGCCGCTTCCACATCTTCCATTTCTATATAAGCTCGCGCCAAATCAAGGTTAGCGTTCTGACCTGCGTCTTTATCAATATCAATTACAGTATCCTCATCAGATACGCCTGTGAAATCAGATAAACTCACGTCAAGGTCTAGCATTTGGCTGTCTGGGTCTACTGTATTTCCATCATCACCGTCATCCATTAACGATTCTACGTCTAGAAAATCTTCAGCTGGCGTTTGCGAATCACCTTCACTTTCTCCGTCACTTAATAATGCTGCTAGATCTAAGTCAGGGTTATCAAGCTTCAGGTCGTTCTCTTGCGTTTCAGAGGTTTGTACTTCTTCTGACAGCGGCCCATCGGGCTCGACCTCAGATGGCGTGGCGATATCTAAATCAACGTCATCTGGAATGGCAAGATCATCTAACTCGTCTGTGTCGTTCTCAAGCTCGAAGGTGCTTTCTTCTTCGTCGTTTTGCTCTAGCTCGAAGGTATCTTCAGCCTCGTCATCATGCTCTAGCGCGAAGGTATCTTCGGCCTCATCATCTTGCTCAAGCTCAAAGGTGTCTTCGGCTTCGTCATCTTGCTCAAGCTCAAAGGTATCTTCGGCCTCATCATCTTGCTCAAGCTCGAAGGTATCTTCAGCCTCGTTATCTTGCTTTGGCTCAGAATCCGTGGATTCATCTTCATCATCAATATCAGCAGGTTCAGCTAAACCGTCCGACTCAAGACTTTGAAGTAATTCATCAAACTCTGCGCTATCTAAATCGTCCAGTATTTCATTGTCGTCCACCGAATCGTCATCGTCTGAACCAGTTAACCAATCATCAAGGCCTGGTACATCGTCAAGCTCGTTAAACTCGCTTTGTTTACTATCCTGAACGCTATTTTCATCAATTGGGTTTTCTTCGTCTGAACTTGCAGCAGCAGGAATTTCTTCATCTATTGAAAGCGCATCATCTTCGACACTTTCTTCTGCTTGTGGCGCTTCATCGTCAACAACACCATCAACTTCCTGTTCAAGTTCAAAACTGTCTATGTCATCAAACGCCGCATCTAATAAACTATCGTCATATTCATCATTATCGGAAGACGGCTCATCTTCGATAGGCGTATCTTGTTGTGAGGTTCTCTCTTGCGCTGAGCTAGTTTCTTCTTGGTCAACAGCATCAGTATCCATCTGACTAAACGATGGAATATCATCCATCATTTCTCTTTCAAACGCTTCAATAGCATCATCTAGTGGATCGCCAGATGTTTCACCTTGTTCCTGCGCTGGCTCTAACTCTGCTTCTTCATCTGCGGCCTCGCCTGCTGATTCGTCTTCCTCGGGCGCTGGCTCTAGCTCTACTTCATCACCTGCGACTCCGCCTGCTGATTCGTCTTCCTCGGGCGCTGGCTCTAACTCTGCTGCTTCATCTGCGGCCTCGCCTGCTGGTTCGTCTTCTTCGGGCGCTGGCTCTAACTCTGCTGCTTCATCTGCGGCCTCGCCTGCTGATTCGTCTTCTTCGAGCGCAGGCTCTAACTCTGCTTCATCCTCGGCGGCTTCGTCGCTGTCCTGTACTGCGTCTGATTCGAGTTCCGCCAATAATTCGTCGGTTAGTAGGTCTACATCTTCGCTACTTTTCGACTCTTCCGCTTCCAGTTCCGCGAGTAGTTCGTCAGTTAATGGGTCGCTAAAGTCTGCTTCATTATCTTCGCTGCCTTCATTGTCTTCACTTTCGGTACTTTCGGCGTTGTCCGTATCTACACCGTCTGAAATGTCTATACTTTCGTCATCAGACTCAGGACTAACCTCAGGCTCTTCTTCTAATTCAGCTTCAAGTTCAGCAAGTAATTCATCGGTAAATGGGTCTTCGAATTCACCATCATCGCTTTCAGACATTGGTTCCGACACATCCGAAGGGGCGCTTTCTTCTGACGGGGCGTCAGAAGAAAGAGGCTGTTTTTCCGCTAAAGGCTCTTTACCATCCGGTTCAGCAGCTTCATCCTCGGCCTGTAGCTCTGCAATAAGATCGTCGGATAGTGGGTCGCTAAAATCAGCATCCAACTCTATCTCGTCACTATCAATTATCTCATCGCTATCAAATTCATCTAAATCATCAGTGATAGCGTCAAGGCTTTGAATAGACTGCGGTGAAGGAGACTTTGTCGTTATTTCTTCATCAAAATCGTCATCTTCATCATCGTCACCGAGACCGCCCATCATCTCTATCTGCTCAATTTCATTAAGCAAATCGTCGGTTATTTTGTCTATTTCTTTGTTCTGCTGATTAATCTCGTCATCAAGCTTACTCAGCATATCCTCGTTAATGAGGTCATCATTGCTATCTAATTCATCGGTAAGCCCCGCGTCAACGCCATGCTCTTCTAGCAAGTCGTCAATACTTATCTCGGGCTTATCATCCTCATCTTCCACACTCGGAAGCGAGGTTAGGCTTTCGCTTTCTTCTTTATCATCAACGTCGTTTTCAACCTCTTCCACAGAGCTTGCTAGTAACGCGTCAATATCATCTTCATCAACGTTACCTGATTCAGATGCTTCATTGACCTCATTTAAAATCTCATCAGGGTCTATATCATCGACATCCGCCAGTTCGTCGGTATCTGGCTCATTCGCTTCTTGGCTCTGCACATCGTCGAGTAAGTCATCGATATCGAAGTCTTCAACGTCATCGCTTGCTAATTCATCGTCAGATTCGCTTGATTCCTGCTCGCTACTGTCGTCGCCGCTCTCTTCGAAAACATCGTCATCGCCTGATAAGTCGAAACCTTCTAGGTCATCATCATCGTTATCATTTAAGACTTTATCTGATAAGTCATCGTCATCGAACAGGCTGTCTAACTCACTTTGGTCCAACTCGTCGTCACCGGCCTCAAATAGATCGTCGCCGCCATCATCTGGCACCAACATGTCGTCTTCAAGGTCTGCAAACGTTTCAAGTTCGTCATCCAAGCTTTCCTCTAAATCAGATGTCAGTACGTCATCAAGTAAATCATCGTCGTTAAATAAATCATCGTCTGACAACTCTGCGTTATCGTCTAAATCTGGCGCAAGAGCACTTGAAAGATCGCCGATATCCGCGTCAGGCACAGGTACATCATCACTTTCGGAAGTAATCGTAGGGCCGGGCGAAGGTTCTTCTTCCGGTTTGCTATTGCGTTTCAATAGCCACATGATTAAGCCACCCACGAGCAATAGCGAGAGCAGCGCCGAACCGGTTATTAAACTAATTGGGCTAGTTAGTGCTGAAAGAAAAGATGACTGCTTCTCTGCTTCGCGCTGTGCTTGCTCGGCCTTAATCATATCCAGCAACTCTTGCTGCAGCGCTACCTGCATATCAAGCTGTGATTTTACGTCGCCTTCAACTTGCCCTCGTAGTGATTCTAGCTCCCCATTCACTGCTTCAACGCGCTCGTACAGCCGTCTGTTTTCGTTAAGAATGGCTTCTACGTTTTCCAATGAAGCAGCAAATTGCATACGCAACTCATCGAATTGACGTGTTTGCTCTGCATCTAAACGGGTTATCTTCTGCTCAATGTCAGTTTGTGTTTGGGTAAGGTCTTGCTGATTAACTAAAGGAGACGCCGGTTTAATGTTTTTGACACTGCTGCCAGGCTGGTTAAGCATTTCTGCAAATGCCCTATCGTCCTGTTCAGCGCGCATTTGGGCTTTTTGCTTATCAATACGAGCTATGTAGCGTTCTGATGGCAGCTTCAAAACAGCACCATCAACCAATAGGTTTAAATTGCCGTTTTCAAAAGCGTTGGGGTTAAGTTCATAAATGGCAGCCATCACCTGATAAACACTCAGGTTATTATTCTGGCGGTAACGCTCGGCAATTCGCCACAGAGTGTCGTTGGCATCTATAGGGCCATATTCCAACCCTGAAAATTGGTCGGTAGCGTCCTTAGGACCTTTTAGAAAGGTAACACGTTCCTGTGCATCTACAGTAATAATAGGGCCAGACAAACATAGTGTGAGTAAAAGTAAGCCCGTCAAATGCAATTTCATAGCAGTCCTATATGCCCTCAAGCGTCTTTACCACCCGTGACCTGTGGGCGGATTTTTTAGCCAATCAGTACTGAAGAAAATATTGGCTTTTATTTTTATTCTGAAGCCACCTTGTCGTGTTTCTCATCAAGTTGGCGTTTAACAGTTGTTATGACCTTGGCGGTAAGATTTTTTTGCGCTTTTAAGTGTTCTTACACTTTGCCTAAGTGTCTGATTGTCTATTGTTTTTTAACGTTGTTTTGTTCCTAACTTTACAAACTATAAACCAGTTATCAAGGGTGATCTAGTTTGACGACAGTATTGCCTTACTATGCCCCTTAAGTTAACCGTCTATGTTACTTCAATAACAGCCCTTTCATTGCGTATCGGCAAGCACAGAAAAATATTTACCTTTTCCTGTGCTTAGCCGAACAAGCGGCTAAAAAATTAACCGCTTTTACTAACTATAGATAGTCGCGAATCAAGGTCTCTGCGATTTGAATGCTGTTTGTCGCTGCGCCTTTACGGATGTTGTCAGAAACAACCCATAGGTTTAAACCACATGGATGGCTAATATCGTTGCGAATTCTTCCAACGTGCACGATATCATTGCCGCTCGCGCTGCTTACCTGAGTAGGAAACTGCTCGTTTCCGTCATAAACAGTAACGCCGGGAGCATCAGCTAATAGCTCTTTGACATGCTGCGCATCAATGGGTGAGCTAGTTTCTAAATGGATTGCCTCAGCGTGCCCATAAAACACGGGTACACGTACCGCTGTCGCGTTCACCAAAATACTTTGATCGCCCATTATCTTCTGCGTTTCCCACACCATTTTCATTTCTTCTTTGGTGTAGTCGTTGTCTTGGAAGACATCGATTTGAGGGATAACGTTAAACGCAATCTGACGGCTGAACGCTTCATTTTTAACTTCTCGAGCGTTTAGCAAGCCAGCGGTTTGTTTAGCCAGTTCTTCCATTGCTTCTTTGCCAGCACCCGATACTGATTGATAGGTACAGACGTTAATGCGGTCGATACCTACAGCATCTTGAATAGGCTTTAACGCAACCATCATTTGAATGGTCGAGCAGTTAGGGTTGGCAATAATGTTTCTATTGCGAAATTCTGCCAGTGCATGTGCGTTAACTTCTGGCACTACAAGAGGGATATCTGGCTCGTAACGAAACTCTGAAGTATTGTCGATAACAATACAGCCTTCCTCTGCGGCTAGCGGAGCAAATTTTGCAGAAATGCTGCCACCCGCTGAGAAAAAGCCGAACTGCACTAATGACCAATCGAAGTCATCAGCATCTAACACTTCAATGTCTTCGCCTTTAAACGATACGGTACTACCAGCTGAACGTTTACTGGCAAGCGGATACAAACGGTTTACCGGAAAGTCTCGCTCTTCTAATAGTTCAATCATGGTTTGGCCCACTAAACCTGTGGCGCCAAGTACCGCGACGTCAAACGCTTGCGACATAATGCTTTATGCTCCTAATTTATATATAACTAAACCAAGCTTACCTGAAAGCCAAGCTCGGTGAATGTGTTTTGAATTTGCTTACTGGTGTTCTGTGGCAAGTGTAACGCATAGGCGCTGCACTCGCGACGCACTCTGTATTGCTTGCGCAGTGCCGAGAACGTATTCGCAATGTGTGCGTCTGGCGTTTCATCATGGCCTGACGTTAACGCAAATGCGTTTCGCGTTATCTCATCGTCTATGGCAATGTCATACACATTGTGGAATACGGCAATGAGATCATCAACCGACAACCGCGTTGCCTCGGGCGAATTTAACGCAGCTTTGATCGGGTTGGTCTTCTCTAAAAAGTCGCTAAGCGCTTTGTTTGGTGCTGTACCCACTACCTCACAAATTTGTTCGTAAATCATTTGCGTACCGCGAACTTTTCCTTCTACAGAATGACCCGCGATATGTGGCGTAACAAACCAAACGTGGTCAAATAGTGCTGTGTTTATGGCAGGCTCATTATCAAATACATCAAGCACTACTGTTGGCGTCTGTTCTTGTTGAAGCAGGTTAAGTAACGCTTCTTCATCTATAACCTCGCCCCGGCATGCATTGATAAGCAGCTGGTCAGGTGTTAATGCTTCAAGAAAAGTTTGGTCGATCATCTGATAAGTGGGATAGTCGCCGCCTTTAATAAAAGGCACATGAAGCGAGACAACGTCGCACTGTGCTATTTGTGCTAAATCTACAAATGACTGCCCGTTATGCTTCGTTTTACCAGTACCGGCTAACGCTTGCTGTAGCGGAGGGTCGTACAAGCAGTGTTCAATGCCAACTGCCGTTAAAATACGTGATAGTGCAGTCCCCACATTACCAGCGCCTACTATTCCCACTGTCGCATTATATAAATCAAGCTTTTGGGCTTTTTGCGCGTGCAGCAAAACACTTAACACATACTCGGCAACTGCAACGGCATTACAGCCTGCTGCGCTGCTATGTGCAATACCGACCTTGTCCAAATGTATTTTATCTAGATGATTGGTTCCCGCCGTTGCTGTAGTAACAAACTTAAGCTTGTTGGCGTTCGTTAACAGTTCAGGCGTAACTTTAGTGGTAGAACGCAGCGCAAGAATATCGACATCGCGTAACATTT
>Ga0208895_1001381_pt1 | contig 10178 bp, 9 predicted proteins | sample ETNtaG_10_FD_185765 | JGI IMG/M metagenome (GOLD analysis project Ga0208895, IMG submission 185765) | Marine microbial and viral communities from oxygen minimum zone, Eastern Pacific Ocean - ETNP201302SV82 (SPAdes) (version 2) | ecosystem: Environmental > Aquatic > Marine > Oceanic ... | reverse complement strand
TGAGCCTGTTCTTACATAATGACTTACATCGGCAATGGCTACCCACAGCTGCCAGCCGCCATCGTCTAGCGGTTCACAATATACTGCGTCATCGAAGTCGCGGGCGTCTTCACCATCGATGGTGACCAGCGGAAGCTGGCGTAAATCGATGCGACCTTCTTTGGCTTCATCGGGCACCTGATCGGTAAGCTTTTCCACTTGTTTGGTTACGCCATTTGGCCACTGGTGCGGAATGTCAAACGTGCGAAGTGCCATTTCTATTTCCATACCTGGCGCCATATGCTCACCGAGTACTTCAACAATTTTTCCCACGGGGTTCATTTTACGGCGGGGGCGTTGGGTAAGTTCTACCACCACCACCTGCCCCATGCGCGCACCGTTGGTACTTTCGGGCGGAATGACAATTTCATGCTGAAGGCGGCTATCGTCCGGCACAACCATGCCAAAACCTTGCTCTACGAAATAGCGCCCGACTATTGGCTCGCTTCTTGGCTCAATAACTTGGGTAATAAAGGCTTCTTTTCTACCGCGACGGTCGGTGCCGCTAATGCGCGCTTCAACCACGTCATCGTGTAAAAACAAATTCATTTGCCCGGCACTTATGAATAAGTCACCACTTTTATCTTCAGGACGCAGAAAGCCGTAACCATCTCGGTGGCCAATAATGCGGCCTTTTATGATTTCATCACGGTTTTGAAGTATGTATTTTTTCTGTTTGGTGAACTGTACTTGCCCTTCGCGCTCCATGGCGCGTAAGCGGCGCTGTATACCTATTCGGGCTTCTTCGTCGAACGCGTTCACCAAGTTACAAATATCAAGAAACGACAAAGGCTTGTCGTGTTCTTTTAGTAAACTCATTAAATATTCGCGGCTTGCTACCGGGTTGTCGTACTTCTCTTTCTCGCGCTGATAATGCGGATCGTCACTCATGTATTTATAAATTACCTTTTATTTTGTTTACTCAGTAAGCCTTAACCTGCCGCTGACGGGCGTTGCTCTGCTAGTTAATATTCAAACAACTCGTCGTCTGACATCTCAACTAACGTGCTCCTAAAGCTTACTTTATTTGTTCAAGACTTTTTTATTGTGGTACGCCTTAAAAAATACGTACAAGAAATTTTGATTCATAGATTGTTAGACACACTTACCAAATTTGGTTCATGTGGTTATTTGCTGCACAGTATAACAGTATTTACGGTAAAACATTGGGAGTAATTAAGGCGTGCTGAATTTTGCGGTTTATTGTAATGCAAGCGAAGTTATTACCGTGCTAGGCAATATCTTTTCTTCAATGTCTATAAGCTAATAAGGTTAAAGGGCGCAAGCTCACGTAAGTTATACATACACAGTATAAAAGTTGAAACACCCGCTAGTATATTGGTTTTAAGCTGGGTTTACTTTTTGCGGTTCGATACAAGTCGTAGGCAACCTGATAATGCATCCAAGCCTTGGCACTTATACCGCTTACCGCTTCAAGCTTGCGCGCGAACTCGACAGTTAAATTAGAATGCCCGTTAACAAATCGCGATAAATGTTTAGTCGAGACTTCTAAGCATTGCGCAACCTCTGATTGCTTCAAGGGTGACTTTGCCATGCATCTGCGTTTAAATACTTCGCCCGGATGGGGCCTCTTAAGATGCTCGGGCCGTGATGCTCGCTCTCCTGCTTCAATTAATGCGCAGCCCCTATCACCTTTAGATTCAATGCCTATGTGCATACTTTGTCTCATGGGTTGTACTCTCTATAATCCAGACTGAAACAGTCACCATCGTTGAAATAGCAAGTTACCGCTCCACAAGGCTCTACGCTATTAACTGTAATAGTCACGTACCAAAGTTCGCTTTCTTCGGATCGTACTGCACCGATATCTAGCAAATCAGATATTTGTGATGCAGCGTCTAAATCAAACAACGCATTCCAGACTTCATGACGATATGCTAACACAAGCCATTCATCGTAATCAGATAGCCACATTAAAAGTAGCTTTTGATGTAGGAAGCTTACAATTGCCATCTAACCACCCATAGAAGATTACCACAGAGGTAATCTCACCTCAAAAATATGTTTATATTTTAATCGAACAGGGTTGTGTAAACTTCAATCTAACGTCCAGTTATCGATTCAGTTCAGCCTGACATCTCGATGTCACAAACAATCAGTATAAAAATGGGTTTTCATTTTTGTTGTATGAGCGTTCAACAAAACAATTAATACACTATTTACCCTACCAACTTTATAAAGAGCAGGCATATGGATAGAAGAACGTTTATTAGGCTGTCGTCATTCGCGGGTGCGAGCGTGGCAGTATCTACTGGGCTAGCGGGGTGTACAGTTAGCACGTCAGCAAACAGTCAGCCTCAAACTAAATCGGAATTTACCCATGGCGTGGCCAGTGGCGACCCGTTAAAAGATGCAGTGATCATTTGGACTCGCGCGGTCCCGACAACAAATTCGAGCTCAGGCTCGGCTTTAGTTAAAGCCGATATTTTGTGGGAAATGGCAAGCGATGCAGCATTTACCGACGTGGTAAGTAGCGGAGTCGTTGAGGCTAAAGCGACACATGACTTTACCGTAAAAGTAGATGTGTCAGGTCTTCAGCCTGCAAGCAAATACTTTTATCGCTTCAGAAGTGCGAATAATGTGAGCCCTGTTGGCGAAACTCGCACATTGCCGGAAGCAGACGTTTCTAAGGTCACATTCGGCATATTTTCTTGCTCGAACTACCCTGCCGGCTTTTTCACGCCTTATATGGAAGCCGCCAAAGATGACAACATGGATTATGTACTGCATTTGGGCGACTACATATATGAGTACGATGGAAAGGGTTACGCCACCGAACATGCCAAAGAGATTGGCCGAACCTATGCGCCAGATAACGATACCGAGCTATATACGCTAACCGACTACCGAAACCGCTACGCGTTGTATCGCACCGACGAAGGGTTGCTTGCGCTGCATCAAAACAAGCCTTTTATTGTGGTTTGGGATGATCACGAAATTACTAACGACACTTACAAAGACGGTGCGGAAAATCACCAAGCAGACGAAGGTGATTTTTATGAACGTCGCGCTGCGGCAGTGCAAGCCTATTATGAGTGGCTGCCTATTCGCCCACCATTTGGCACTGAACGTTTAGAAATCTACCGTCAGTTTACCTTTGGCAACCTGCTTGATTTATACATGCTTGATACCCGCGTTTTAGCCCGGGATAAGCAGCTTGAATACGCCAACTATCGCGACGCTGAAACTAAAGCTTTTGACCAAGCAGGCTTTATGAAAGATATCAGTGATCCTAGTCGTGGGCTTTTAGGTGAAACCCAGCGCAACTGGCTGCATTCATCTATGCAGCAAAGTCAGGCAAAATGGCAGGTGTTAGGCCAACAGCTATTAATAGGCCGCATGCTTTTCCCTGTATCGATATTTAACGGCGTTGAGCGTAAAGAAATACCTGCTCATGTACATAGGCTTGCGAATATCAAACGCAAACAAAAGCAAGGTGCAGCACTCAGTGAGCAAGAGCTTGCACTTATCAATACGGTAATGCCCTACAATTTAGACGCATGGGACGGCTACCCCGTTGAACGGGAACAGGTTCTCATGCAGCTAAAATCCATCGGCAAACCCGTTATAGCTCTAGCAGGCGATACTCATAATGCATGGCACAACAAACTAACCCTTAAAGACGGAACGGAAGTGGGTGTTGAACTTGCCACCCCTGGGGTGACGTCACCCGGCATGGAACATTATTTAAGTATGGATGATGAAATGGCAGAAACACTTGCTGATGACCTTCCCCTTCTTATTGATGATTTACAGTATTGTAATCTTCACCAGCGCGGCTTTATGACATTGACCGTTAGCGAGGATGAAGCTAAAGCGACCTGGCACTATGTGGATGCAATTTTGACCAAGGCTGGAAAGGTGGTTAACACGCATAGCTTTGAGATTAAGGCATAGCTTTCTACAATTTTATAAGCGTGTATAGGCTTGAGTCTATGCACGTTATTTATACTGCACGCTTAGCCTCCCATTTAGCTTTGAGATCAGTATGGTCGGTCAAACGTCCCTCATCAGCGGCTTTCACTCCTTTTTCCACCTCTTGGATAAACCATTCTTCGCGAGCAACAAACTGCTTGATGGCTTCGGCCATCAGCCACGCCCTAGGTCTATCCATCGCCTTAGCCATTTCGCCTACACGTGCAAGTGTTTCATCATCTAATCTCACTGAGGTAGCTTTTAAAGGCATGCAGATTCTCCGAGGTTCTTAAAGAATCTTTATTGTAACTGCACTAGCATTAAATGTCTTCTTTCGCTTTTCATCAACAAAGACAGAGTGAAAGACATTATAGTTAAATTGCACCAACTAAAAACAGAGTCTCTGATACTCCTTCTTATAACCCATATAATTTAAATTACGTCCTATTCCCATCAAAATAGGGGCATATTGACGGAAATAGGTACTCTCTTATTCTTTACTTCTAGAACGCGTAATAAACACGCACACCAGCAATGCGTGGCATGCCGCGAACGAAGGTAGGAATGCCCAAGCCACCGCCTGTGTTACCTGCATCAATTAGAAACTCTTTATCAAACAGGTTGTTTATGTAGAACTCGTAAGCGAACTTGCTGTTGTCTTGAAGCAGTTTCACCGACACATCGGTTAACGAATAGGTATCTTGGGAAAGGCCAGGATAATTACTGCTTTCAAAAAACACCTCAGACTGGAAACTGGTAAGCCAGTTAACATCAATGTCGAAGTTATTCATGTTGAATACTTTGTTGATATTGATGGCACCGCTTACCTCAGGTGCTAAACGGAACTTGTTACCGCCGTATTCAAATGGCGAACCATCGGCAGTGTCGTTAGCAAATTCTGCGTCTAAGAAACCAAGGCTTGCGGTTAAAGTTAGCGTGTCGCTGTAATTGTAGGTAGCCATACCCTCGATGCCCGACATGGTCGAATCGCCCACTGTTACAGTAATCGACTGCAAGGTTTCTGCATCGGTAAAGCTTTGCTGATAGTCACTGTACTCGTAGGTAAAAATGGCACCCGAGAACAGGAAGTTTGCGCTTTGATACTTCACACCCAAATCGTAGCTGTCTACTATTTCTGGCTTAGTAACATTAACGCCACCCGCATTAGCATCAACCACGGGGGAACGGCGGCCCTTGGCGTAGTTCGCATACAAGTTCCAGTTATTGTTCACATCGTAACTTACCGCAAAGCGTGGCAAGGTATCGTCAAAGTCGCGCTCGGCATCGAAAGTAAACGCGCCGTCTGCGGTAGTAAAGGTATTACGGGTATAGCGGGTTTCATCAATGTAACGTACACCGGCAGTTACATTGATATCGTCGGTAACAAAGTAAGATATTTCCGCGACATAAGAGGCAATGTCTAGCTCGGCTTCAAATATGAACGGCCCTTGTATGAAAATAGGCGGTAGCGCAGGGTTTGAAATAGGTGAACCGTCGGCATTAAATAGCTGTGATACCAACATAGCACGCAGCGCTTCTATTTCTTCTAATGATGCATTGGTTGCAATGTTTTGGTTCAGCGGAATGTTTGAGGTGGCCTCAAGCTGTGCTTTTACCGCATCGAAGGTACCACGTACAAATGGGTCGACCATTACATAATAGGGCAAAATAGAATCGTCTTGAGTAATAGACGCACCTACAAACGCGGCCAATTTATCACCCGAGTCATACACTAAACGCATTGACGCACCTTTAAGCGTGGCGTCGTTATCAAAGTAGGCATCTTGAATACGCAAAGCAGAACCATCAGCGTCAAAGCCTTCGCTTACTTCTACATCTTTATAGTAGGCATCGGCGTGTAGGCTAAGCATTTGGTTGAAATCGTAGTTAATGGTTAAGTCATAAGCTTGAAGCGTTCGTTCAATACCTAGTTCACTGCCTAAGCTAAATTCGGCATCAGTAAAAGGGCTAGTATCTCCGCCATTGGGAGCGATAGAGCCTGATTTGAAGGCAATGCCCGGCTGGTCGTTGTACTCCATTGCTGCACGCGCAATGATTTCTAACTTATCATAGCTTGCAAGCCAGGTTGCGCGAAGAGCTTGCACCGATACACCTTGAAGGTCTTCACTATTGCACGGTACCTCTTCACCTAAATGGTTATACATGTTTGCATTACCATAGTAAGAATCAGCGCTACAGGCATTATTTTCTACAATGCCGTCCATTTCACGATAAAGCCCAGCTATACGAAAACTGTGGTTGTCGTTAATAGGCTGGTTATACATAAACTCAAGTTCTTGGCCCTGCTCTGAGTTATAGCCAACCTGCACTTTGCCTTCCTGTTCAAAGGTCGGAAGGTTAGAGTGAATGCTTACCGCACCGTTTGCTGCCGCCACACCGAAAAGCGTCGGCTGAGGGCCTTTTAACACTTCAACGCGAGCAATATCGTAAAGTGCAACACTTGCTACGGTTTTCTTGCTGATATCAAAGCCATCTTGATATACCGAGATGCGAGGCGTCGCCGATACCGATGACACATCGTCGGTTACACCGCGAATGTTGAACGACGGTAAGCTTACCGCTTGCTCCTGAATTTGAACGTTTGGCAATATACGAGAAAGCTCATCAAGTTCCATGATATTGGTGCGCTCTAAGAATTCGCTACCAATGACATCCATGGTCACTGGCACATCCATAACAGACTGCTCGCGCATTTGCGCGGTAACGGTAATTTCTTCTATGTAGTCATTCTCGTTTGCTGTATCAGGCGCTACTTCTTGTGCCATTGCCGCGCTCGATAGTGCTAAAGCAATGGTTGTCGCTAGCAAAGTGCGTGGGTAAACAGATAGTGGGTACAGAGGGCGCATCAAATCATTCCTTTCGTGTGCTTATTGGGTGCTTTATGTATTTTTATAAGCATTTCACCGACAGATTGGCGACATTGCTTATTGTTTAGATATATCAAAGCCAAAGAATGTAGAGCGCTTTTGAGACGGTTCGATGAACCATACATGACAAGTTGGAGGCAATTTTGTGACAGCGACTTCTTGCCTCGCTCTATACCAAAATTCAGTTGTTACGCAGTAACGGGTTATATAAATTTTGTGGAATTAATGCTCAACGAAAGTTATCACAAAAAACGCCCCTTTGAATCAAAGAGCAAACTAAGTACACTCATTCCACGTAGGACAGAAATAACTTTTAACTAAAAGCGAAATGGAGACTGCAATGAAAAAATTAATGATGGCTACAGCTATTGGCGCTGCGACCCTATTAAGTGCTTGTAGTGCAGAGCACGGCACTACGCAATGTACTACTGCACCTGAAGCTGAATGGCAAAATCAAGATGCGTTTCAGGCGCAACTGCTAGCGCAAGGCTACAAAATTAATGAGTTTAAAGTAACAGACGGCAACTGCTACGAAATCTATGGTTTTGATAAAGAAGAAAACAAAGTAGAAATTTACTTCAACCCAGTTGATGGCAGCATTGTTAAAGAAGAAAAACACTAAGTTTAGTAAACGACAAACACATCGTTTGCTTTAATGCTTGATAAAAACGCTGCAGGGATACTGCAGCGTTTTTTGTTTTAAACAGAGTAAGCCATATTATGAGTACAACAAAAGACACGCCTTCAGATATTTATATTTGGGATTGGGTTGTGCGCATTTGTCACTGGGGTATTGTTGCTGCTTTTATTACCAACTACTTTATTGTAGAGCCGGGCCGGCTTTATCATGAAATAGCAGGGTACGCTGGGGTGTCGTTTATTCTACTACGACTTGCTTGGGGCACGCTTCAACAACAAAAGGCGCTGAATAAGAGTGGAGAAATCCCTTACGCTAGTTTTGCCAGCGTATCTTTGAGTAAAAAGGCTTTTATCGAGCACTTTCACCATTTACAGCAAAAGAAAATCCCCACCAGGCACGGTCATAACCCTTTCGGTTGGCTAATGATATTTGCCGTATTCACTCTATTCTTAGGTTTAGGCATTACCGGCTTTATGATGGAAGAGATAGACGCCATGTTTGGCAACAGCACGTTGGAATGGATACACAGCATTATGGCCGATGTGCTTTACGCCTGCGTTTTAGTGCATATTGCGGCAGTGTTTTTAGTACAGTACTTAGGGAATGTTCAGCTTATTCGCCCTATGCTTACCGGGTGGCGAAAACGATAGTGTCTACCCCTTCACCCTGCGGAACGTTTTTGCTCAGTATTTTCCGTGGGTTCACAATAGCTATGCATAACCTTTTAGGCTCAATAACAACAAGTGGACGGTGCGTGACAGCTCTAACTATCCATTGGGCGCTTAGCTTGACGCACCGCTTTCGGGTGCATTAGCTTTTCTAAACGCGCTAGATAAGATGAAATTTTTTGATGCTGTTTTTTATCGTTTGTGACCGAGTTATAAAGCCAGTGATACGCATCTTCGTAATCGTAGGGGCTACCGTAGCCTTCTAAAAACAACTCAACCAATCGAATTTGCGCTTTTAGGTTTTTAAGTGCAGCGGCTTCGCGTAAATACACCACGGCGCGAGACTTATCTTGTTGTACCAACGTGCCTTTTGCGTAATAACGCCCCAGTTGTTCAAGGGCGGCGGGCAAACCTTGGTTCGCAGCATCTTCCATATAACCAATGCCTCGCGACGGCGCCGCATCAACACACACACCCCAAGCCAACATGTCGCCCCATAAAAATTGGTACGCCGGAATTTTAAGTACGTCTGCTCGCGCTTCAATATCTTGTACTAGCTGGCACCTGTCAGCCACCACCTTGTCTAGATGCGTATTAGCGTTAATCATGTCAATTAACGCGTCTTGGCTGTATAGCTGAACTGCACGCAGCTCTTCTACGGTTTCCCCCTCAAGAGCGTGAGCAGAGAACCCCGTTACCGAAACACAGATAAATAAAGCGGTAGATAGAATACGTTTCATAGCTAAGGAGTAAATATTGATTGCACTGTCTTAGTTAACTTATCGGCTTAGTATAGATTATCTTAACTAAGACATGCCTTTCTTTACGAAAATTGTGTGCTATCAGCTACAACGTTTTTTACCCCTGCACTTTCCGTGGCGCCTATATATCCATATAACAGCAGGTTACGTGTTAATTAATGACTACTTTTCCTGGGGCACAATGCCGATTGGATATGGCAAGCGTGATCGGCAAGATCGATACCCAAGTCGGTGAGATAGCCGCCATCGGGCTGAGTTATAAGCCCCTTGGCATAAAGTCGAGACGCGGCGTTTACCATGCTTTGGCTAGCATCGTGATGAATCTTTAGGCCCTGAAGTAAACTGTCTGTAGGAAACTTCAGTAACAAATTTAGCTCGTCTAGCATGTCCTGATCGAATGAACTCATGTAACCACCTTAGGCGAAAGGGTTTGTTAATTTTTATAACACTTTGCTATCTCACACCTAAATAGCACCTCTGTAAAGATTAATTTGTCTATAAAACGTTTAATCTTGTATTCGTGTCGCTTACTGATCGGACTTTCACGCTAAATAGTATATTCTTGCCATAAATAAAGTGTGTGGATACGCCAAACAGATGAAGTACAAAGATTTACGCGACTTTATTCGCCAGCTCGAAGCTAAAGGTGAATTGGTACGCATTAGCCAGCCCATTGATACCGACCTTGAAATGACGGAAATTGCCGACCGTACGCTGCGTGCTGGTGGCCCTGCGCTGTTGTTTGAAAACCCTAAAAACCACGATATGCCTGTTCTGGCAAACTTGTTTGGTACGCCTGAGCGTGTCGCCATGGGTATGGGGCAAGAATCGGTAGAAGCCCTTCGTGAAGTTGGCAAGCTGCTGGCTTACTTAAAAGAGCCTGAGCCGCCGAAAGGGCTTAAAGATCTCTGGGAAAAGCTGCCGGTATTTAAGCAGGTACTGAATATGCCTGCTAAAGTGCTAAAAAAAGCGCCGTGTCAGGAAGTGGTGCTTACCGGTGACGATGTAGACTTGTCAAAAATTCCTGTGCAGCGCTGCTGGCCCGGTGATGCCGCGCCTTTGGTAACCTGGGGGTTAAGCGTTACGAAAGGCCCGCACAAAAAACGCCAGAATTTGGGTATTTACCGTCAGCAGGTGATTGGCAAAAACAAACTTATTATGCGCTGGCTATCACACCGCGGCGGCGCCCTTGATTTTCGCGAGTGGTGTCAAACCCACCCGGGCGAACCCTACCCTGTGTCTGTGG
>Ga0208895_1001379_pt1 | contig 10181 bp, 10 predicted proteins | sample ETNtaG_10_FD_185765 | JGI IMG/M metagenome (GOLD analysis project Ga0208895, IMG submission 185765) | Marine microbial and viral communities from oxygen minimum zone, Eastern Pacific Ocean - ETNP201302SV82 (SPAdes) (version 2) | ecosystem: Environmental > Aquatic > Marine > Oceanic ... | reverse complement strand
AGAAACCAGAGTCGGCGATATCTCAGCACCGTACCATTCATCAAACGCATTGACGATTTCACGGGTACTCATGCCTTGTGCATAAAGCCAGAGAATTTTATCGTCCATGGATGTGAAACGGGATTGATGCTTTTTAACGAGTTTAGGTTCAAAGGAGCCTTCACGGTCAAGAGGTGTATCGAGTTCAAACTCACCATCTTCGGTTTTAACTCGCTTACTGCTCTTACCGTTGCGACTGTTTGATGACGTAGACTTTTGATTTTTCTCGTAGCCAAGATGCTCATCCATTTCTGCGTTCAGAGCCGCTTCAACAGTGATTTTCTTCAACATCTGACTAAATTCGTTTAAGTCCTCAGGTGTTTTAATGCCCTTGGCTGCTTCCTTTGCGAAAGCTTCAAGCTCTTTCTTATTCATGTTCATCTGCCTATCCTTAACTCTCTATAGAGTAAATTGAGATAGGCAGTTACACAAAATTAGTTACAGTCTCGTGAGCTAGTACAACTGAGCCATGTTTAACGATACTTTAATTTAATTCAACGATTGTTGTCTTTTTTGAAACTTCTTGTCTGTCCTCCTTTGTCATATACACCACTATCTATAATATTTAATGCCCTTGCAAATGTCGGATGTATTTCCCATGAGATATTCTTCTCTTTATTCCATCCATCTAATAAATTGGGTCTCAGAGTATAACTGTAAAATCTATGGTCTCGACCAACGCCACCAAGTGACTGCTTAGCTCGAATAAACTCTGTAACAAAAAGTGATTTAGCAACAATCAGAGCTAATTCATTGATTTCATCATGCGTCGCATCTTTTGGTGTTGGGATAATGTTGTTTGAAAAAACTCTACTTTTTATTAAATTCCTTAGAGACTTATATGATCCAATTTTAACCGTCCTTGCACTCGCAATACTATTAATAACAGCGGAAAGTTCAGGGTACATTTCCTTAAACTCACCTGCAACGAAATCAACTCTATTTCTACCATACTCAGCAAAGGCCAATTTGAAACAGTCAGTTGTTGCTCTCTTACCTTCTGGCCTTTGTTCAAGAGCAATTTTGCAATACTCGATCATCCACCTTGGTCTTTCCATGGAAACCGTATGAAATGCTCTGTAATTTGAACCTGACCCTTTAACAAACTTCATATCAAAATCGTCAAAATAGCGCCCTATCAAATTTGATTCATACGCAATTTTTCTTTCTTTGATATTTTTAAATTTACTTTCATTTGGCAGTGGCTCATGCTCTATAGATAACTCAAGCTGCTCATTTTCTGAGTCGACAAATCCACTTTCGTAATACTCAACTCTACGGGCTAAAATTGTCCTGAGCTGATCTTCAGTCCAACCAATCTTTACTACGCTTTCCCTAAGTTTTTGGATACTATCGAAATTAGTTTTTAAATAGGAGTAAATATGTGGTCTTATCGTTATTCTTATTTTAACATTATCAAATCTTGACGAAATGTAGTTAGCAGCTTGAAATAGACCAACTAATGATTTATTTCTGTCCGGGGAATTACTGTATAAATCATCCATTTCATCTAAAAGAAGCCAGTAATTTCTTTTGGCCTTTTTAACAATTCTTGAAAGCGTGGCTTCAGTCAGCAATGGATCGAAATCCACCTTTTCTATTGGGAGACTTTTGAATTTAAGACGCTTTAAAATCGAACCAATAAACGATAATTTTTTTTCTCCTTCCGACTCAGCATACTCGACAGAAGCCATTTCATCATCTGTCCAAGCAATGTTTTTTTCTGTTCCTATATTTGAAACGATCCACCCGAAAATCGAATTTTTCCAAAAATTGACGTGCTCATGAATGGATTCTACGTCTCTAATGAATTTAACTTCCTCGTAATATTTTTTAATTATAACGTTTCGCTTTGAATATTCTTTAAGAAAACTCTCGGTTGAAAGGATTAAACCGCTTTTTCCTGATCCCCTAGGCGCATTCAAGATTACTAGATAGTTATCAGGGTCAGCTAGTTCATCTAGGATTTCTTTTCTTTCTATCGCATAACTTAAGAAGTTTTTGTCATTTTGTGCTAGGTCGCTACCCAATAGCTTCTTTATATCCCTTTTCCTCACTTGCGATCTCCATTTCAGTTTCCTATACAATCAATCTGTCTAGTTATTTAGGTTTACCTTTAAACTCAAGGATACAAAAACTTTTTAAGCTTTTCAGGCAGTGATTAAACTGCTGCGTATCTTATATGATAGTAGTGCATGCTGCTTTTTTGAACAACAGAAACAATTTTTACTATCCGAAGTATGAACGTCTGTACCTTGTCTTCAGCAGACTACCGCCTTGAGGGTGGTGACGATCCGCCATTCGCTCATAGCTGAAGCTGGAAAACTAGGTTGTGAAGGTCCGAAAAACGTACGGAACTGCCTAACAGCATCATAGGCACCATGAGACAATGAGCGGGCTATCAGAACTGATTAAGCTCTATAATGGGTACTGTCAGATATAGATGAGATTAAGCCAAATAAATTAATTCAGATTACTTATAAACGACTGTTCTTCTTTGAATTTAGAAATTGTAAACCTGTCCATTTCGATTATTAAGGTCTATTTTTGGCGTATTGGGATCAGCGTTGATTGCCCATAGTATGCTAAAATACTTGGTTCTATAAAGTGCAAATAAAGCTACATTTTCGCGCTCTACGTCTGGAAAAATAAATTTGCCTTCACTATCTGTAACAGTTTTAGCTACTGCTATTTTTTCCGCTTTGGCAGCAAGAAAAGAATTTTGCTCATTTATTATTTGTTGTGGTGAAGGCGTATCGAACCTATAAACGGGCGTAGCACCATAACCAGTTTCCAAAGATACGACAGTGTTTAGAGTTGATAGCCGGTTGAGGTTATTGTAAAGCCAGTTAAAATTGCTTATTGCACTGCAATTCGACTCCTCAATTAGCCGTACCGCCATAAATTTGTAATGACATTGTTCTTTCCAATACTCTTTGTCCATTAATTCACTTCTAGCCCTCACTATCTTATGAGCATTCTTTTTAAGAGCACTGTCTTTTTCTCTATATTGTTGAGCTTCAGAAGATTTATTATATCTCTCTAATCTTCTTATTTTGCGTCCTAGTTCCAGCCTGATATCTACTATTTCATCTAGCTCCACAGACATTTCAGAGATTTTTGGCTTGTAATTTACGTCTGTGATATCGCAATTTATCCCATGTTTTTTGAATTCATCAAAAAAGTTCTCGTAGACCGGTTTCATGCTGTCCAAGTCATCGCAATGTTTTATTGTCGCTTGTTTGGCTACGTGGGTTGCTAACTCGTTATTAAATATCGATATGTCCGAAGCAGGTAGCAAAAAAATATCAATAGATGCGGCAGGGGTTACCTCTCCATTATCCCTAATTGCGTATACTTTTCCTTCGATTTGTTCTGATAGGCAACCTGCTGTTAGAAGTGCAAAAATCATTATGATTAGTTTTTGTATTGTGTTCACGCTGTCCCTTTTACTATTTTTATTTTCGTACAGAGTCTTTAAATATTTTTCGACGGAGTTGTAGCGGATAAAAAGTGCTTGTTAGTCCATTAAGTAACCAATTATATTATATTTTTTCAGGTGATTACCGCAACATTTAAAAAATAAAAACGTTGATAGGCCTATGTGTAAGGCAGGCACTTGGTAAAGAGGTTAAGCCAATTTCTCAATGGTTCTATATCAAGGGCTTCAGTATCAAGATCTAATTTACGTTTACTACGCATACTGTCACGGCCTTTTACATAGGCTTCACGAACTGCATTTTCTATAAGCGTAGTGATGAGATTTTGGGATTTATAATCCAAACTTCTCTGAAGGACAATGATTTGTTTATTAAACGAAAGGGCAGAGCCAATTTTAACGTCCTTCATTTGTAGCTTCGCTGCCTCTACAGTGGCATCGAATCTTTATGAGCATTACATGAGACTTCAATGACTTTATCAATAGTATTTTCTTGCACGCCCATTTCAATTGGAAGTTTCTGATTGACACTGTCGATAAGCTTTTTCAGATAGGGTTACAGGAGTTGAGCCTACTTCAACATCTAATAAATCGGTATTTTCTAATGCCGGAAATTTATCTCTGTCATAGGTTTTGTGACCAAGCTCTTTAAGAGTGCCGATAGCTTTGGCGATCTCGTCGCTAGTTAATTTTTTTTGAGCTATCGTTATTTTGAGCTTCGCAATCAACTCATCCATATTTTTTGGCACTGCGACTGTTCCTTGCTTTTATAGCTAACAACTTATTACTGAGACTTCATAGTAACACTCGTTTCCACAGAAAAACCATATTCTGTGTTTTCAGGGGAAAGTTACAACGGCAGCTTCACGTACGGAGCAGCCTAACCACGTCAGAGGCACCTTAGACAAGCAACGGTCTTTCGCCTATATCAAAATGTCAGCCCCCATATTATGCAAAGCTGACGTTCATCTACTTCCTTACTTTTTCATCCGCTCTCGGAATGGTTATGATATAACTATATGATCAGAAGCTATCAATATTTGTTCACGGAAGACACTATGACCGATATAGTTTGCACTAACTGTCAATCAAACAATATAGGCTTAAGCAAATCATTTCTTGGCTTTACGAAGTGTCGATGCAAAGATTGTAGTCACAAAGACATTTATAAACTATCGACTCGCCGTGAAGTGACATACATCTTACTCTTGTCTGTATTGCTTTGTAGCATTGGCGTTTATTATTTCGATACCCTTGACGCCGGTGCCCTGACTTATAATGACGTTATTTCGCCGTTTTTTATTTATATATTTGTCTTTAGTATCGCTTTTGCACTCTCGCGAAACCAGTTCTTGAAAAGACTGCCGCAAAAACAGATCGCCGTAACACATAAAAGCATTCCCTCTCTGAAAAAAACATTTATAGCGCTAGCGCTGCTCAGTCTACTCACTAGTGTGTTTTTTTTCGAACCATCTAAAGAGATCGCTCCTCTTGAGGTGAAGGAGCAAGATGTTAAATGGCATCTTTTTGACAAGACTGGTTTACCGGTTCAGATTACTCTTTACGTCAAGAATGTTTCAACCAATAAAGTGAGTGGTAATGGTGTTTTTTCTCTGACATTAGACAATGACAAACTTGGGCCACAAATTTTTAACTTTATCGATAAAAACAATTTAATCAACACTATCCTTTCCGATTTCAAGGATGCTGATAACCCTAGAACACAAGCTTTGATTAATTACTACGAGAGAGGTGGAGAATTTGAAAATAATAGAAATTATGAGCAGTTTTCCGTTAAAAAGTTTGAGTCAGAGTCAATCCGATTTTCCGGAAAAATTAACTTAGATCCTCAAGAAGTTACTAAACTTTTTTTCCATAGACGTGCCGCCGAGTTTGCGTGATAGAGCTGCGAAATTCCGATTCATCAAAGTTGAGGACGAATAAATCAGCAAAGTTATAGACAGACGGCTAAAGACAATTACCCCCCATTTAGACAAAAACACTTTTAACTCCCGCTACTCGCCCAGAGCTGCCCGCCTTTTCAAATAGCAGCGAGGTCTGTTATACGTACTTTGCAGTCCCATAGCTAGTTTTGTAAACAGAAAAAGACAGTATTTGCATAATCGTTGTTTGTATATTATATATACAATTGTAATGTGAATTAAAAGAACTGAGTAGTAGCTCTGTGCTTAGAAGGAACGACTTTATGAAGGGAATCAATTTCAGTACTATTTTTCTTATTTTGCTTCTTTCAGGGTGCTCCTCAGCCCCTAACCAACCACCTATACGCAAAGCCCACCTTTCTGAATTTCAAAATCATTGGGTCGGCGATACAGAGCTAAACCATGCTGACAAAAAGTATGCTTTAGAAACATGGGTTTATTCTGTTGTAGCAGATAGAGCTTACCTTGAAGACGAAACTCTTTGCCTTCCTCTCAATGAGCAATGGAAAGAAATAACCATTGATGAAAACGAGTTTAAGAATATGCAAAGTAATGGTTTCTATGGTCAAGCTTGGCATCGAACTGTTTCGAATGGTAAAAAAGAATTGATTATCGCATATAGAGGAACAGATGGTTCTGGAGATTTCATGTATGCCAACTTCCGATTTTTTAGTACCAAAAACGATGACTCTCAGTTTACTTCATCCCTGTTGTTCAGAGATTTAGTTATTGAAAAGGCGAATGCTAATCCCAGCTTGGCATATGACTATGTCACATTCGTCGGCCACTCCTTAGGTGGGGGGCTTGCCCAGTTTGCACAAGACTTTACGGAAAACAGTAAAGCATATTCTTTCAATGGGTCGCCAAACAGAGGGCGATTGTTTTCGCTGGGAAAACCCCATGAAGAACCTCGCAATGCAACCAGAGTATATGAAAAAGGTGAAGTCTTACGACCACTGAGGTGGCTACTTTTTGATTTCGACCCTTCTAACAACGAAAATCCCGGTGAACCCGGTATGAATACTCGGTGGATAGACTTTTATAAAGATTCACTTATAGCAAACCACAACATGAAAGACTTTTCCACTGCGCTAACAAGACTTGCTGCTTTTGCAGGAGACAAAGAAGCCGAGAGGGTGATTGACTATATGAGAGAGAGGCGCTTGGACAATGTAGAAAAACATCCATCTCATTGTTCGATTAATGGTGTCATCACGAGTAACTAATGCTAACAGTTCATTGGGCAAATCAAGCGGACCAGCATATTTCGGACTTAGGAATTAGCGACTTGGATATCTCTAGGCATTTATCAATCTTTCAGGACGAAAGCCAGACTTTAAGATTTTACTAAACGTCTTCTTTACGTACGTTTCTGCCGTAAAGCGTCAGCGGCATCTTGAGACAATGAGCGGACATACAGATTATCGAACCTGAAGCAACTGTGTGCTAAAAACAGTAATCGTATAGCTTTTACTAAAATGGCTACACATACGTAACATTGTTGTTCCAGGCATAAATGCCTATTCCAAAACAGACTATGTAGGACATACTTGCTAATATGACCGCTCTATTGTTCATCAAATAATTTCACATGCAGAAAAGTATTAACTGGCCATCAAGAATAAACAAATATCCTAAAACGCTGGAACGGTTTCGAGCCACTTGTATATTCTTTGACGTTAAATTCCCCCCCTTCTTAGCAGGGAACATAAATAGTAAGACATGGGTGAGTTGGGGGGCTTTAACTGCGCTAGCGAGTATTCCTGAAATATTTACGATAGAGATCGAAACTCTTGGGTACTATGAAGCTTGGGAAAAATCCCCTGAACGGTTGTTCTTAAAACAGCATTGGCTTCTCGCTACATTAAAAGAGCTAAGAAACTATGAAACCCATTTTGGGTTCGTGGAAAGAAGAAATGTTAATGAAATGCAAGGAGAATCTATTGATTCTACGTTAAACCATAAATCCCTCTTTTTTAGAAAAGTTTGTTTTAGCGATATATCTCAACTCAACAATGTTAAGAACGGAAAATCTTATATGAATCAAGGGGGACTCGCTAAATTCAATGAGATCGTTGAGAAAAACACTGTAGAAGATATCGTAGATATGGCGTTAGACATATTATCAGAACAAATTTGTATCTTTTCTAGCAAAATAAATATTCATGATTAATTTATTTTCGATAGATAAATGTTTCTAAGTCTGTAACAGTCTCAGGGGCTTTGCTTAGCTTTGTTATTGCTATTTTTTAATGTACTTAAATTCTGTTTTTCCTGACGACAACCAATGTTCAAGGTCCTGCTTAGTGTGATCTAGCATTTCTACTTTATTGGCAAGAACTTTGCTAAGAGCTTTTAAATACTCAATACCCGACTTAACTACATGAGTTAAAAAAATAAGGAAGCGTTTTCGATCGGGTGAGTATATAAAGTCTGTTTCGGACTCAAAAAGCCTATGACTTCCATCTGGTTTTACATATGTGTTTATAGCTGTCTCTAAAACCCAGAGGTTGTACATAAACATAACTTCCGGTTCGTCCGTGCCTTTGAGTATGTAGCGCATTTCCGGCCTCCACCCAATAGCTTTTTCCAGAAGTTCAGGATTTATATGACCAATAAATTTATTTCTTAAATACTTAGCAAACTCGAACTCTTTAGATGCCTCTGCATATATGGTAGATAAATTCCTGCGCTCCGCATAGATCGAGCGCACGGTTAATTCAAAGTCTACTAGGTTCGCGATCGTAACAAAGGCATGCTTAAACAAGATGATACTGGACATATCTTTGAAACCAGAATCTTCAAACTGCTTATCTATTTCGACCAGATCCGCTTTCAATAGCTTAGATTTAATGAATTTTTCCATATCTCTCACGGGCCATAACAGCTTATTAGTGAAATTTCATTTTAACATGCATAATCTCTTAAAAAACATTTTCTGTGTTTTCATATGAAAGAATAGGAAATGCCCGCTTTACGCTACATTTAGGACGGATTAACGCGTAGAGTAACAATGTCAAAACCGAAAAAAACCGCAGTGGGCCGTAAAGCTCTAATCAATCATCATGATTCGCTCTACTGATTATAAATAAAGAGCCTACGACCAATATCACCATGGGTAGTAAAAACCACAATTCCTGCATCATGAACTCCTCGTTTAAAACATTTCTTAGGATCACTTAAATCTTACCCAAAAGTAGAAAAAGCAAAGCAAATGACTGCCTCTTTAATACACGGACTGTCTAAAAAAATCGTAATAACGCTCGTGACACCAGTTCACGTCCATCTTTTTTACACGATGGATTATCGTAATATTTTTTCATGCCCCACAAAACTTTATTTATTAATAGTATATTAATCAGTGCGAAAGTCGGATTAATAGTTGTGAAAAATAAAGTAATGCAAACCCCACTGAGAGTGCCCAAACACAAACAAATGATTTGGTGAGCATCTAACTCACTCATAACAAATTCCTACTTTCATTCTATGTTCCTTTGATTGTTTACCGTCACTAGAAAATTTAATGAAATTGTGATAATTTTCAAATTCTTTACTGCGAAGCTCAGCAGAAAGAATTTGCACAACTAGCGAGCTAAAACCTACTGAAGCGGCTTTATCTTTTTGAGTGATAGAAAAGGGCTGCAAAGCAGCCCTAAAGTAATTCAACCTGCTTAGTCCAGTCGTCAATTGCCTCGGCTGAAAAGTAGCGAACTTTCGTTACACCGAAAACATTCTCAAACTCTGCATCATCAACTTTATCTGAATTTATAAAATCGACGATTTGAAGCTCGAATAATAAGAACAATAAACATCGCTCAGATGGCTCGAAATATTTCTTCCTGAACTCTTCTGGAAGCTGATTTGAGAGACCGTCTGAAATAACAAACCCATTGGTAACAAATTGCTCGTTCTTATGTTCGTACACATAATCCAATGTATCTGAATTGAAATACCAACATAAACGAAATTTGTCAGGCCAAGCGGTTCTTGTTGCTCTTTTGAACTGATGAATAAACGTAATTTGCAGATCTTGCGTCTTAGTCTTCTTTGTCATAGTTATGTCCTGTTTGGTAAACCTCAAGATTAACTAGTTACGAAGTGGGAAAATTTTGACAGTTGAGAAGACAGCACCAATCTAGTGAAGGAAAATTAGTAACGAATTAATATATCGGAAAGCTTATAATCATACTTTATAAAGTAACAATTATGAGACAGTTTTGAGACGCTCAATTCGCGAGAAGTCAATGAGTGGAATAAGATATGAAGATAAGAGAGCATCGTCGTTGTGAGTTGGTTGAAACTTCGCAACCTGCCCCCACTCTCAATAAATAGCTAAAGCAAAATACACAAAATCTACACACACTTCTTTATAAGCCTTTAAATTGGTGACTTGGACGCGGGTTCAAATCCCGCCAGCTCCACCAATTTCAAATACTAAGACGTCCTAGGACGTCTTTTTTTATGCCTCAAGCATGAAGCGTTCAACGCGATAAATTCGACGCTCAAACTATGGCTCATCCTCCAGAGTACTTTCAGTATTATCAAAATAAGCTATCTGAAATTTAAAGAAACAGATTTATGGGGCGGTTAAGTCTTACTGAATTATAGTAGGATCAATGTATTGTTTCTTTTGATGGACCTTTTGCGTATTTCGGTGAATCCGAACGGTCATTTCGGTTTTATCCGATCACTTTTTCTTCTTCTTTTTCGTCCTTGCCAGTTTTACCTTAAGTGATCGGATTGGTCTAGTTTTCTCATCG
>Ga0208895_1001376_pt1 | contig 10188 bp, 6 predicted proteins | sample ETNtaG_10_FD_185765 | JGI IMG/M metagenome (GOLD analysis project Ga0208895, IMG submission 185765) | Marine microbial and viral communities from oxygen minimum zone, Eastern Pacific Ocean - ETNP201302SV82 (SPAdes) (version 2) | ecosystem: Environmental > Aquatic > Marine > Oceanic ... | reverse complement strand
TTTAACTTCGTCTTCTGCAGTTTGCGTGGGTGTCTCTGTAACTTCGTTCTCGCTGGATGTCCTGCTAGGACTCTCGCTTATGATGGGTGTCTTTGTAATTTCAATATGAGGGACAATGCCTAATATGCGCTGTTTTAGTTGACCTTCTAGGCCGTTCATAACAGACACAACGATAATCAGCGCCATCAATCCCAGTGCAATACCGGCCACTGAAAATCGATTAATAAATGAAACAAAACTGGTTTGGCTTGCTTTGTTAGACTTGGCATAACGATAAGCAATGAATGCAGAAAGAGGATAAAACATAGCGCCTTGCTTTTCAGTAATACGGTAATCTGCCTTACATTTAGCTATGCTTAATGAATGAATAATTCAGATAAGTAGCCCAAAGACGAGATGACGGGTTAACCCCAAAATAGTAAAGTGGGTATACTACGTGTGAACGGTATACTACTTATAAGTTACTAACTGCACAAGAATTAGTGGCAGAGGAATGATGTGAGCGAACTTAGCCTAGAACAAAAAAAAGCCCAATTCGATGAGTATTTTTCTATCGCACATCGCATAAACGCCAATGTGCGCCCGTTAGGCGCGGACGAAATAGTACCTGATGAAGAGAACTTGGAAGAGTCGATGCCCTATGCATTTCGCATTGCCAGCGAAATGGCCGCTATAGAAGCACAGGCAATTCGTCCGCTTCGTAATCTAAGTGACCACGCTGAGTCGCTGGCTGACTACTTAAACCATCAGGCACGAAAAATCGATTTGATGATGTCATTCGTTTTGCACCAGCAAGACGAGCCTGAGTTTCGCTTCAAAACCGTAAAGCTCGGTGGTGGCGGTGTAGTCATCGAGTCAAAAGAAGCGTTGGACGTGGGTGCTAAGGCGAAACTTAAACTTTTCTTGGATGCCGAAGCAGCAGCAATTTTTTGTTATGGCGAAGTAATTACTTGCGAGCAGGTTGAAGATAGTTACCATATTGCCTTTATTTTTAACACCATTCGAGAGCAAGACCAGGAGCTTTTGGTTCGCGCTAGCTTGCATATTCAAACACAACAGTTAAGAAAGCGGGCGAAAGAAAAAAAGCGGGATCTGAATAGACCCTAACATCAGTATATAAGCCGTAAAACTCATCTTGCACTTAAAAAACAGGACGTCATGACAGCCACTTTATTATCGCTTCCATTACCTGCGCCTAAAAAAGAAGCCTCATCACAAGATCACAAACACTGGGGCCAACTTCAAGGCAGCAGTGCCGCACTATGTATCAGCCAAGCACTCAGCCAATACAAAGGCCCTATTGTACTGATTACCGCCGATACTCCATCGGCAATGAAGCTCGAAAAAGAAATAGCTTTTTTCTTAAGCGATAATACAAAGCATACACCTATTACCCTGTTTCCAGATTGGGAAACACTGCCCTACGATTCGTTTTCGCCTCATCAAGACATTGTTTCTCAGCGATTAGAAACCCTGTTCCGCTTCACACAGCAAGGCGAAGGCATATTCATAGTGCCTGTTAATACGTTAATGCAGCGTTTAGCCCCTACCGATTATTTAGCAAAGTACCTGCTTATGCTAAATAAGGGCGACACCTTGGATAGAGATCAGTTCAGACGTAACCTCGAACAAGCCGGCTACCTGCATGTTAGTCAGGTAATGAGCCACAGCGAATTCTCGGTGCGCGGCAGCATCATCGACCTTTTTCCGATGGGAAGCGACCAGCCATTTCGAATAGACTTGTTTGATGACGAAATCGACTCCATTCGCTATTTCGATACTGAAACCCAGCGCTCTGGCGAGGCAGTAAACGAAATTCGCTTGCTACCAGCACGAGAGTTTCCTACAGACAAAGAAGCAATCACGCTTTTCCGCCAGCAGTTTTTAGAAAAGTTCGACGCAAACAATGCATCTGAAAGCGTATTTTCTCAGGTAAGCAAGGGCACCATGCCGAGCGGTGTGGAATATTATCTTCCCCTCTTCTTTGAAAAAACCGCTACGCTTTTTGACTATCTCCACCCTAAAAGCCTGCTTTTACTTCACGGTGATGTGCAAGACGCCAGCGAGTTTTTCTGGGCCGACGTACAAGAACGTTACGAGCAGTATCGTTATAACTTAGCCCGTCCACTGCTTGCACCAGACGAGCTATTTTTACCTATAAATGAGCTATTTGGTGCCATAAAGCAGTGGCCTCGTGCATCTCTTTCCAGCAAGGTACTTGAAGAAAAATCAGGTACTAACAACCTTCAATGCGAAAAGCTTGACGACATCGCGATTAACTCGCAGAAAAAAGTACCTGCTGAAAGACTCATTAAAACGGTAAATCAAGCCACTGACAACGGGGCTAAGGTACTGTTTTGTGCTGAAACCCAAGGTCGCCGAGAGGGTTTGCTAACCGTACTTGCCAAAGCGGGCATCAAGCCAAAGATTGTTGATAGCTTTAGTGATTTTATCGCAAGCCACGACAGCATTGGCATTACCGTGGGTATGGTTGATAACAGTTTCCGCTGGCACACTCAGGAAGGCGAGCTGTTATTCATTACCGAAACCGAACTATTAGGGCAAAAGGTAAGCCAGCGCCGCCTTCGCGATAAACGCACCGCCACCGACGAAAGCGCAATTATCCGTAACTTGGCCGAACTTTCTATCGGTCAGCCTGTGGTGCATCTTGACCACGGTGTTGGCCGTTATTTAGGCCTTCAAACATTGGACGCAGGTGGCGTAGCAACAGAATATTTGTGCATTGAGTATGCCAAGCAATCTAAGCTTTACGTGCCTGTGGCCTCGCTTCACTTAATTTCACGCTACACTGGTGGTGATGCCGACAGCGCGCCAGTTAGCGCCCTAGGTTCTGACGCATGGACAAAGGCCAAGCAAAAAGCCGCCGAAAAAGTTCGTGACGTAGCCGCTGAGCTATTAGATGTATATGCCCGCCGCGCAGCTAAGCCAGGTTTTGCGTATAAAATTAACTGGGACGACTACCAAGCGTTCTCAGACAGCTTCCCCTTTGAAGAAACGCCTGACCAAGCCCAAGCCATTGCTGCGGTTATGCACGACATGGGCAGTCCATCGGCTATGGATCGCCTAGTTTGCGGTGACGTAGGTTTCGGTAAAACCGAAGTTGCCATGCGCGCGGCATTCCTTGCAGCTAATGCTGGTAAACAGGTGGCTATTTTGGTGCCCACTACCCTATTGGCTCAGCAACATTACGAGAACTTTAAAGACCGCTTTGCTGCGTGGCCGTTTGAAATTGAAGTGATGAGCCGTTTTGTAAGCGGTAAAGCGCAAAAATCTGTGGTTGAGCGCATCGGCGAAGGCAAAGTAGATATCGTAGTAGGCACACATAAACTGCTGTCTAGCGATATTAAATATAAAGACTTGGGGCTGGTGATCATCGACGAAGAACATCGCTTTGGCGTGCGTCAAAAAGAGAAACTTAAGTCCTTACGTGCCGATGTAGATATCTTAACGTTAACCGCTACGCCTATTCCTCGTACGCTTAACATGGCGTTATCAGGCATGCGCGACTTATCGATTATTGCCACAGCCCCGGCCCGTCGTTTATCAATTAAAACCTTTGTGCAGCAGCGTAATAAAGCCGTTATTCGCGAGGCCATTATGCGTGAGATATTGCGTGGTGGTCAGGTTTACTTCCTTCACAACGAAGTAGATAGCATTGCGCGAACGGCTGAAGAAATCGCAGAAATTGTTCCCGAAGCCCGTATTGCAGTGGGGCACGGCCAAATGCGCGAGCGTGAACTTGAAGGCGTAATGAGCGACTTCTATCATCAGCGCTACAACGTACTTGTGTGTACTACCATCATTGAAACAGGTATCGACGTACCAAGTGCGAATACCATTATTATGGATAGAGCCGACCATCTAGGTTTAGCGCAGCTGCACCAGCTTCGAGGGCGTGTAGGTCGTTCGCATCACCAAGCGTACGCCTACTTATTAACGCCTCATCCAAAGCGCATGACCAAAGATGCAGTGAAACGATTAGAAGCAATATCACAGCTTGAAGATTTAGGTGCAGGTTTTGCGCTTGCTACCCACGATTTAGAAATTCGTGGTGCCGGTGAGCTGTTAGGCGATGACCAATCAGGGCAAATAGCGAGTATTGGTTTCAGTTTGTATATGGATATGCTCGATAAAGCCGTTAACGCCCTTAAAGAAGGCCGAGAGCCTTCATTAGACGACGCGACTTCGGGCCATACCGAAGTTGAACTGCGTATTCCAGCCCTATTGCCTGAAGACTATATTGCCGACGTTAACACTCGCCTATCGCTATATAAGCGTCTGGCAAGCTGTACGTCGCAAGACGACATTGATGAATTCCAGGTAGAATGTATTGACCGCTTTGGTCTATTGCCAGAGCCAGCTAAAAACTTGATAGAAGTGGCTGAAATTAAACTAAAAGCCCAGGCGTTAGGCATTCTAAAAGTAGACTTGTCGGCCCAAGGCGGTACCATAGAGTTTAAAGAAACCACTAAGGTTAACCCAGGCTATATTATTAGTTTGGTGCAAACCAAACCAAACACCTTTAAGTTTGAAGGAAGCCAAAAACTGCGTTTGGTGAAAAAGACCGAAACAGCTAAAGAGCGCATCGCGTTTATTAGCGATATTATTGCCGATTTTGCAAAGGAGTCGCGGTAACATGAAGTTATCTCGCTGGTGCCCGTTAGTTGCATCAATAAGCGCCGTTTTCTTAACGACAATTTCAACTACAGCTAACGCCAATGACAACTGGTGGTTCGATGTGGAAGTTATTGCGTTTAAGCGCAACGTGGCACTAACTGAGTTAGAAGAGCAGTTTTCTTTGGCTGACAACTTGTCAGCCCCTCGCGCTCAGGCAGACATCATCAGCGATATCATTTCGCCTGATATAAGCTATCTAAAACAAGGGTTAGCCGTTTGCGGCGCTGATACATCGGTAAAGTGGCCTAGCAACGGACTTTTGAGCGTGCCCACAAAAGATGTAGATTTTTTGTCGCTGCCTAAAGGTATCAGTGCGCAGTACAGTGACATGCCTTCTAGCTCCTACTCTGAAGAAGCGGGCTATGGATATAATGAAAGATCTGGTTTAACAGCCAATGAGCCACCTTCTACACCAGACGTAGCGAGTCAGGCACAAGGCGAAACCATTAATGGCGATGAGTATGGCGCTACTTATTCTTCAACAGACTCCAACTATAGCGATAGCCTTGGCTACCCATATGAAGAGGTCATCACTGACGACGCTACACCCGCTCCTGATGCTGCAACCATCGCCAGCTATTGGACGTCATTCTTTGGCGTAAAAGATACTTCGCCTATCACGGTGCCTGCAATTAAGTACTGTGAAGAGGCCAAGCCTTGGCTTAACGCTGAAGTAACCACTGCACTAAACGTTGTTGCTCCAAGCAACGTTGAACTTAACTCAGGCGTTTCGACAAGCGAGAGTAAGTCTAGAAGCAGCGCGCTTCAACCTGTAATCGTATGGAAGGTGAATCAGCCTGATAATAGGCTACCCGCTCCAGCAAGTTTGCCTATTATCATTGAAGGTCACGACTGGCCGGCTGCTTCAAAAGCGCATCTGCTTACCAGTAATCAGCAAGCACTGTCTTCAATTTCTCGCCAAATACGTTCTAATCGCGAGCTAGAACGTTTGTTCCACGCTACCTGGCGTCAGCCGGTTATGTTTGGTAAGAACAAAGCTTTCAACGTGCGCCTTTATGGTGGGCAAAACTACGCGCAGCAGTTTGACATGAACGGTGATATGCGAGAGCAAAAACTAGCTAATAGCTCAGATAATGAGCCGAACAATTCTGCTACAGAATTTGGTTATGACTCCACCGCCGCTCTTTCCGATTACGATAGCAATTATACCTCGGGCACAGATAAAAACAGCCTAAGTGATGTAAGTACTGCTTTTGAAGCTGATAAAATTGCAGCGCAAGACACTGATCAATTTATTGCTGTTTCAGATATTTTTGCCGATTTGAACCGCCGTTTGTCAAACCCGCAGGCTATAGAGTATGGCGCATTTAAAGCGCTTGATACGCCGATGATTGTAGAGCAAGGTGAAGATGACGCTATAGATGCTTCGTTAAGAACACCTATTTGGGAAATTGACGGCACTATCAAAGTATTTCTTAAATATATCAACCGCGTACCCTACCTTCATGTTGATAGTGAGATGTTTTATCGCCAGCCGGTGCCACTAAGCTACTTCAGCAGTGAAGATGATAGCACTGGCAATGCTGCTAAGCCTCGTCAAGCGACATCAACAGAGTACAAGCTGGTTTCGGTTCCGTTAGCTGAGCAAAGACGTGTAATCAGTACGCAACTGCATTATTTCGACCACCCGCTGTTTGGTTTTGTAGTACAAATTCGTCGCTACAACCGCCCTGACGTTACCGAGTGATTTTAGTAAACGCTTACTGTAAGCACTTTGGTTTTAAAAACAAAAAACAACATTTGCGATTGATAGAGAGATTTAGGTTTTTATGAAGATTTACACTCGCACTGGTGATAAGGGCAGCACGCAAATTTACGCTGACAAAGCCGTACGTGTAGATAAAGATGATTTAGTAGTACAAAGCTACGGTGATATGGACGAACTCAATAGCCATATAGGGCTACTAGCAGCGCATGTTACTGACAAACATAAGCCAATGCTCCAGGATATTCAGCGCAACCTGTTTCAAGCTGGCTTTGCTATTTCAGCAAGCTCAACGCTGACACAAACTGATATTGAGAACCTAGAAAGTCTTATAGATAATATTACCCGTCAAATGCAGCCAAATACGTCGTTTGTACTGCCTGGCGGAAGTAAGGCTGCTGCGCAAGCTCATGTTTGTCGTGCTGTTTGCCGACGAGCTGAACGTGCTGTCATTAGCCTATCTAAACATTATGACGTGCCAGAAGTGGTACATGCTTATTTAAATCGCTTAAGCGATTTTCTCTTCACTTTTGCACGATTTATAAACATAGAAGCTGGCGTAGACGAAGTACCAGTTTAAGCGGCCGGCATTAAAATCAGAAGACGAAAAACGGTAGTTTTAAAAACTACCGTTCGCTTAAGCGCTTCACCAGCTCAACCCCACTGTCGTATTTATCTTTTAGCCCTGCAGGCATAACACGGTCATAAAGCGCTATAACGCGCTCTTGCTTTTGTAAATCGTTGTTAGACAGGTTAGCGAAGCGCGTTTCCAATCCATCAAGGATAGTCTCAGCCCCTTGTGGATTGTTGCAGGCAAGTACCATGTCGCAACCTGCTTCTAGCGCTGCCTCAGCACGCGCAATGTAACTTCCTGCGACACTTGCGCCATGCATGGACAAATCATCAGAAAATACTGCACCGCCAAAGCCTAGATCCTGTTTAAGTATATCCTGCAGCCATTTAGTTGAAAAACCCGCAGGCTTATCGCACACCTGATTATAAATAACATGGGCAGGCATAACGCCATCAAGCAGCGCACGCTCGATTAAGCGTTCAAATACCACCATATCGGTACTGCGTATTTCATCAAATTCGCGTTCATCGACGGGTAACGCTATATGAGAGTCTGGTGCTACACTGCCATGCCCAGGAAAGTGCTTTCCAATAGCCGGCATATTTACAGCCTTTAAACCTTGGATTAGATGAGCGGCAAGGCGAATAACGTCGTCTGCATTGTCTGAGAATGCTCTGTCACCAATAACTTGCGATACACCATTTATATCAAGCACCGGTGCAAAGCTAAAATCGATATCTAAGGTTTTAAGTTCATAAGCCAATACTAATCCACACGCTTTTGCGTATACAGCACTTTCATCTTGATGCTCTGACTGCCTTAAAATATCGCCCATTGCAGGTATGGCGGTAAAGCCTTCACGAAAACGCTGAACGCGGCCTCCTTCATGATCGACGGCGATCAGTACTGGACGCTTTGCAAAGCGTCTTATATCTTGAACCAGCGCAGAAAGCTGACGTTTATCATGATAGTTGCGGCTAAATAAAATAACGCCACCCACTACTGGATGTGTTAACTTTTCCTTTTCTTCAGGCAAAAGTTCTTCAGCCTGACAGTCCAACATTAGTGGTCCCACAGCACCGCCTTAGTATGTGTCATAAAACATCACTTCAAATTTGCAATTTCTGTAGCTAGGATAGAGAAAAATAGGGAGTTTTACACGTGATAAATTGGTTCAAGTGGTTGGTTTTAAGTGTTTTAACATTACTTTTGTTAACAGCATTAGGCTTGTATACATCGCTACGCCTTAGTTTACCTGCACTTGACGGAAACAGTGCCACTTATCACGTAAACGCACCTACTGAGCTAAGCCGTGACGAACTAGGCCATGCTATTATCAATGCTAACGATATTTTCGACGCAGCCTATGCACTGGGTTTTGCGCATGCTCAAGATCGTTTCTTTCAAATGGATTTACAACGCCGTGCCGCATCGGGCAGTTTGTCACAATGGGTGGGGGACATTGCCCTAGATGTTGATAAAAAAGCCCGCTTTCATCAATTTGGGAAACGAGCAAAAGTCGTATTCGATAACCTCCCCTCAAAACAACAAGAACTACTCGTACGCTACGCCCATGGGGTAAATGACGCATTGTCTGAGTATACGTTGCCACCTTTTGAATACCTAGCTGCAGGCGTTGATATAAAACAATGGCGCCCCACTGACAGTATTCTGGTTATTTACAGTATGTATTTGGATTTGCAGGGTAGCCAAGTAGAACTTGATTTAGCAAGAGAGGCACTGCTTTCAACATTTGGGGACGATTTATACAGCTTCATTACTCAGCCGAGTAATTATCAGGCAGCATTAGATGCCAGCGAGATACCACTGCTTGAGTCTCCTATTCCAGAGTACCCTGCATCGCTACGCCCAATTACTCACTCACCAGAAGATAGTAATGGCGAGAGCATTAAGCAAGAGCCTGAAGACGCGACTACTCAGTACTCAAACGATAGCGACAATACTGCTATTGCCCGTGCACAATATAACGGTACTGAACTCCCTGATATTGGTAGCAATAACTGGGCGGTGACCGGGAGTCACACCACTACAAGCGCAGGCCTTTTAGCAAACGACATGCATTTGGGCTTACGGGTTCCCATCATCTGGTATCGCGCCCAGCTAAACTATCAAGAATCGGGCAGCGATGTGCAAGTAACCGGGGTTTCCCTTCCGGGCATTCCTGGCATTGTTGTAGGCACCAACGGCCATATCGCTTGGGGTTTTACGAATGCAAATTTAGACAATGTAGATTGGATTGAGCTAGGCGAATCGACGGCCACAAGTACGGTAACAGAGCGTATTCCTTTACCTGATGGTGAGCACACATTTGAGTTTGAAGTAAGTTCGTATGGGCCAGTGAAAGAACTCAATGGCAAGCGCTATGCACTTAATTGGGTAGCGCATCATCCGTTTGCTGCGAACTTGGGAATAATAAACTTCGGCAATGCAAAAAATGTCCAAGCAGCGATAAAGATGGGCCAACGCATTGCTATTCCCACGCAAAACCTCGTGATTGTTGATGAAAGCGGCAATGCGGCTTGGCTTCCTGGCGGCGCAGTTATGGAAAGGCAGCAGGCTTCATTCACTGCTATAAAAGAACAAGAAGCAGTAAACACACCACCAAAGCGCGCATCGAAGCTTCCCATGGTTTTAAACCCCGATATGGGAAGAATATGGACTGCAAATGCTAGAGTAATTTCGGCTGATGACTTCAAAGTCTGGGGCGACGGTGGTTACGCGCTAGGTGCTCGCGGACAACAAATAAGAGACCGTTTATTTGAAAAAGACACCTTTACTGAGACTGACTTTTACGCCATTCAGTTAGATAATCATGCCCGCTTTCTTATTCCTTGGCAGCACCTTTTGTATGGGCTGCTCAATATACAAGACATTGAATTTAAACCCGACCTCGCTTACCTAAACACATGGGACGAATGCGCATGTGAAGATTCGGTTGGCTACACGTTAGTTAAGCACTTTAGGCAGGAAGTGGTACAAACCCTTTTTGGAGGCGTACTTTCAACGTTAGACCAACAAGGTGTAAACAGCCGTACACTCTTACGTGGCATTGAACCTGCTGTGTGGCAACTTATTCATAGTCAGCCTGACTCTTGGCTACCTAACGATACTGAAAGCTTCGACGAGCTACTTGTAGACGCTTACAGGCGCGCCAAACACAAGCTGTAGA
>Ga0208895_1001373_pt1 | contig 10193 bp, 9 predicted proteins | sample ETNtaG_10_FD_185765 | JGI IMG/M metagenome (GOLD analysis project Ga0208895, IMG submission 185765) | Marine microbial and viral communities from oxygen minimum zone, Eastern Pacific Ocean - ETNP201302SV82 (SPAdes) (version 2) | ecosystem: Environmental > Aquatic > Marine > Oceanic ... | reverse complement strand
ATCTATCTCCTTTTGAACACATTATAGAAAACTCCATCCCATACATTTGGAACAGACCTTATCAACGCCGCTTATTTTATTGATTTTTCAGGATCTGTCAAGTCTAAAATACAAAAATATATTTAGTTTTATTATATTCTTGATGTCAGTAAAAAATTTTTGCTGATTTAACTGAACGAGTTATCAAATTTTGTTTGGAAATCAGCACGGCGTTTACGTTCCATTTTGGGAGTATTTGCCTGTCGAAAATCATTTGTGGAACACAAATCGGACTTACACAATTCGTTTTCGATTAATTTTTCTGCTTCCAAGCTGAGTTCCCAAAATGGATGTTCCATATTGTCTTTACGTGACAATTCTCTCATCAACTGAACTTTCCAACCGAGGAACTGCAAACCTGAAGCGATACGTCTGTAAAGGCAACGCAGCAAAAACATGCTGTTTAATTTTGGCAGGAATACTCCGGTTTGGAAAACTGCTTCATGAAATTCCCAGGGCCATTTTTTTTTAAAAACAGGTGCCTGGGAATTAAGACATTCAGGTTCTGAGTGAAAAGTTTTTGAGGCAGCAGCGGACAGATGACCCGAGTGGTTTGACTGCAGATTTTCTGTCGATTTTTTTATCAATATTTTCTCCGGCATTAGTAATGTTTTGAATGTCCCACGATCCTGCGCATCGTACAGTGGCGTTTTGTTTTCCGGGAGTTCATCGGCTAAAAGCCGGACGATTTCAAAGCTTTCTTTGACCGCCCCGCGTTTCGTAGCGGGAACCGGAATCCATTTTAGGCCGGTTTTTGTCATTTGATTCCCATTTTTCAGTACTTCAAGTAATTTCCGATTTTCTGCGGCCAACAGCCATTCCATTACTTCCTTGCGAGAATTTGCCCGTAAATGTAAACACCGCATATTTCCCTTATCCCGGAGATCAAGCAGTGAAAAAATCTGTCTTTCTTCGCACAGGGCAACACGCATCCAGCCAAGTTGAAATTGATTCAGCCACTGGTTAAAAATAGCAGTCTTACCATTGTTTTTCGTGTTCCCCTTCCGCCACAGATCGAATTGCGTCTGAGCGAATTTTGAAAGCTCAACTCTATTGTGCTTTATTTCAGATTCAATCAATTCCGGCAATGCTAAAAACAAATCCGGAACTTTAAATTTTGCCAGTCGTTTTTCCAAAAAGTTCTGTAAGTTAGATTCTGAAAAATCTTCTCCGGTTTTTAAAAAAGCTACCGGTCGTGCCCCGAATTCTGTGTCTTCTACTGCAACTACTACTGCCTGTTCTGTCTTTCCAAATTGGAGCAAAATTCTTTCTATTTCTTCCGGATGAATATTTTCACCACCGGAAATGAACATGTTGTCCTTACGTCCAGTAATTTTCAATGATTCCACATCTCCCTGATTTTTTGTATCTTTGGAACACCAGAGACCTATATCTCCTGTCTTAAACCAGCCGTTTTCATCAAACGGCTGATGCAATCCAGTTCCGTCCAGGTAACCCAAAAAACCGCTTTTTCCGCGCACTTCGACCTCATTATCTGCAGCAATCCGGACTTCGCGAAACGGCAAAACCTGGTAAAACCCGCTTTTTCCGGTTGCCACCTGAGAAGCCATTTCTGTGGAACCGTAAGTCGTTTGTACGTTCAGCCCAAGCTGTGCGGATTGATCAAGCAATGTTTCTGGAATGGATGAACCTCCCAGTAAAATCAGCTTGAGTTGGCATAAAGCGTCTTTTCCTTTTGTCGTTTGCAGCAAGCGACGAAGTTGAGTTGGAACCAGAGAAAGGTGTGTGACGCTCCTGCTTAGGAGTGTCTTGGACAGAGATACGTTTTTAGCAGGAATCACCATTGCTGCACCAGAAAGCAGAGTCCGGAACAAAATAGCTAATCCGCTTACATGAGACATCGGCAGCGACAACAACCAACGATCTCCAGGATTCAGAGGCATTCGCTCATTTGCTCCAAGTGCATTGTAAAAATGATTGGCCAGCGAATGCACCACTGCTTTTGGAGAACCGGTACTACCGGAAGTAAAAATGATTGTGGCCCAGTCTTTCGGATTTATTGAGTTTACCTCCTTACCAGCAACAGCATCGGAATTTCCAACAGGGTTTGGTTGTAACGAATTTACAGATGTAGGCTGAGATTTGAATTCGTACTGAAATTCTGTGTAACTAAAAGTACAGCCGATTTGCTGTAACATCTCCATTTTTTGTTTTTCCGGGATTTGTTGATTTAATGGAACCGCTACTGCACCGCGCATCCACAAAGCCAACATTGATTTGAGCAGGTTTTCAGTGTTTTCTGTACTTAGATAAACACGCTGTTGTGATTCTGCCATCAGTGAATCACTCAAAAGACGTGCTTCAATCATGAAGTCTGCAAAAGTCCAGGAACGTTTTTCAGTGATCAAAAATGGTTGATTTTCGTAATGCTCAAGAACTTGATTCAGTATATTTGGATTAACGTCAAACATCAGTCCAAGCCTCCAATTTCGCAAGTACCTTCGGAAATTATTTCCAAAAAAGTATCTTCGGATTTTGGCCACGAGTCAGGAAAAACATAATTCCCGTTTTGAATTAAAAACCGAGGTTCAATCAAATCCTGCTCAAACCATTTTGAAGTATCCAAACCTGCTGGAAACTTTTCAGACAAGAGTTCATTCGCCATAAAAGCAATCCAGTTCAAACCCAGACCACTTTCAAAACAACTGCTCAAAACACAGTGGATACCGTTTTTTTGTGCATGTTCGATCCACATTTTTGTGTTGTTCCAACCACCCAAAATACTGGGCTTTAAAATCAAGGCCCTGATTCCGGATAACGATACGTGTTTGGCTGGGGTATCAGATTTTGGAGTTGGAGCATACCAAAGTGTTTCATCAAGAGCCAGGGGCATTCCAGTTTGTAGATGGAGTTTTTCCAGTTTGTTACTGTCAAGTAACGGTTCTTCGCAGTATTCAATATTAAAATCCTGCACCGCCTCTGCAAATTTTAAGGCATCCTCCCATTCCCAGGCTCGGTTTGCATCAAGGCGAAGTGCTATTTCATCACCCAGAATTTTTCGAGCAAGTCTGACTCGCTCAATGTCTTGCAGGATAGTTAATCGTCCAACTTTTAATTTTACGGCCTTGAATCCACCATTTCGAAGTTCTTCACATTCCATTTCAAGTACAGTTCCTGAACCAACCGCCAGGCCATTCACTGGAAATATCTGTCCTTTAAAATCAATTTTTGAGGGTTTTCGATAATTCCCTGCCGTTTCTTTGAAACTATGAAACTTTGAAACATTGTGATTTTGAAACATGGTTCTTAGAGCCATGTCTAAACCAAAATTAACGGACCCAAAAAGAGCTGCAGAACAAGTGACTGGAAGGGAATTACCGGAAAGATAATCCCGGATTTGGGTTTCAGCCTCTGACAGAGTTTCCGGATGCATACCTGTGAGCGGAGTAATCTCTCCCTCACCAAAATTGTCGCCAACTGAGGTGCCGTCATTTTCATCGTGAAGTCGAAGAATCAAACCGGTACGCTCATGCATTTCATGTCCAAGCAGGTACAGAGGTTCTGTTAATGGGAGAGAATAACGAAAAAGTTTCCAACGGCAAAGGCTCATTTTTATCCAATCCACCATCCCAGGGAAAAAAGAATTCCATAGATTAGGATGAGTTTACCGGTGGAGGCCAAAGTTATATTCAGTTCACTGCCTTTTACTCCGGAAATAATTTGACGAATTAAAGAGAAGCCTGGAATAATTATCACTGCAGAAATGCAAGCATACCAATGTGTTTCCGTCCAAAAAGCTAAAATGAAAGGAATCACTGCTGAAAACACAAGGGCTGCCAGATATTCTGCTCGAGCGAAGGTGGTGCCAAAACGGACAGCTAAGGTAAGTTTCCCAACTTTCTTATCCGTTGGTTCGTCACGTAAATTGTTAACGGCAAGAAGTGCTGTAGCTAATAATCCGGGACCGAGCCCTGCAATAATAACTACCGGTGTAATTTCAAGTGTTTGCACATAAAAGGTTCCGCCCACTGCAACAGGACCAAAAAAAATTAGTACAAATAAATCTCCAAGACCCAAATAACCAAGGGGCCATGGCCCACCTGTGTATAGTATTCCTGAAGCAATTGAAAGTATCCCGATTATAACAATAGGCCAGCCGCCCCGAAAAACAAGATAAATTCCCACCAAAGTAGCCAGTCCAAAAACCATCACAAAATTCCAGAGCATTGTTTTTGGTCTGACTTGTCCTGATTGTGTCACACGGACGGGACCAAGACGTTCCTCGGTGTCTGCACCCTTGATATAGTCAAAATAATCGTTGGAAAAGTTCGTGCCGATTTGAATCAGCAGTGCACCCAAAAGTGCTGCCAAGGCCGCAAGTGTATGTCCCTTTCCCTCTCCAAAAGCCATTGTGGTGCCGATCAATATTGGAGAAACGGCTGCACCCAAAGTTTTTGGACGAATTGCCGACAGCCAGACCCGTAAATAATTAGAAATGTTCACTACAAAATCTTATTTAAACAAATTAGCATGGACCCCGTTAAGAAAACCAGGGACAACTCATGGATAGCGGATGAATTTGTTGAAATCCGGTTTACGCTTTTCCAAGTAGGCATTTCGTCCTTCCTGTCCCTCTTCAGACATATAAAAAAGCATGGTTGCGTTTCCAGCCAATTCCTGTAAACCGGCTTGACCGTCACAGTCTGCATTAAGCGCCGACTTTAAACAGCGTAATGCCATCGGAGAATGCTGCAGCATTTCCCGTGACCACTGCAGTGTTTCTTCTTCAAGTTTTTCCAGGGGAACGACTGTGTTAACCATTCCCATTTCCAAAGCTTGCTGTGCAGTATATTGGCGGCATAAAAACCAGATTTCGCGGGCCTTTTTCTGCCCTACCATTCGAGCCAGATAGCTGGAACCATAACCTCCGTCAAAGGAACCGACCTTAGGTCCGGTTTGCCCAAAAATTGCGTTATCGGCTGCAATAGTCAAATCACACATCACATGCAAAACATGTCCGCCGCCAATGGCATATCCTGCAACCATTGCTACAACAGGTTTTGGACAGGTTCTGATTTCCCGCTGAAAATCTAAAACATTGAGACGCAGATGTCCGGTTTCGCTGTCTTCATAACCGGCAGAGCCGCGTATACGTTGATCACCTCCGGAACAAAAAGCTTTTTCACCTTCACCTGTTAAAATTATTACTCCGATTTTTGTGTCTTCCCGCGCGTCATTCAAGGCTGCACGCATTTCACGGACTGTCAGTGGACGAAATGCATTACGAACTTCAGGACGGTTGATAGTTATTTTAGCAATACCTTCATTTGATTTTTCGAAATTTATGTCTGTGTGGCTGCCGCAAGATTCCCAATAATTATTATTCATTTTGCTCCATTCTTGATATAATCAGTTTCTCAAAATAAAAACTAATGTTAGCACACGTCTCTGTTCAAGACGATAAAAAACCCAGAAGAAGAATTTTTGGTAGGAAATGTTATGAAAAAGCTTGATTTTAAGTTCTCTTTTAAGTTAGAATTAAGGGTTATCATATAAATCACTTTATATTCTGAGAACAGGAAAATGTTTGCAATTATACGTACAGATGGAAAGCAGTACCGTGTAGCTCAAGGCGAAACTATTCGTTTGGCCCGGATTAGTGCAGAACCGGGAGATGCTTTTGAAACAGACCAGGTGCTGGCCATAGGGGGAGAAGAGAGTGAACTGAAATTTGGGAAACCGGTAATAGTTGGAGCAAAGGTTCAGGGCACAATACTGCAGCATGGAAAAGACCAAAAAGTTATCGTTTTTAAACGTAAGCGTCGAAAAACTTATCGCAGAAAATATGGTCACCGCCAGGCACACACACTGGTAAAAATTGATAAAATCAGTGCCAAGGCTCCTGCAGCCAAAAAATCAGTGCCAGAAGAAATAACTGCAGAAAAAGACACGGCTAATAAAACTCCAGCCAAAAAAACTGCACCTGTAAAAGTTGCTGCCAAAAAGGCTGCACCTGTAAAAGCTGCTGCCAAAAAGGCTGCACCTAAAAAAACTACAGCTAAAAAAGCTGCTGACAAGTAACCTCTAGCCTGAAAAAAAACAATGGCACATAAAAAAGCTGGCGGCAGCAGTCGCAATGGACGTGACTCACAAGGACAAAGACGGGGAGTGAAAAAGTTTGGCGGAGAACTTGTTAAATCCGGAAACATTCTGGTACGTCAAGTTGGTTCTACTTTTCACGCAGGTCTGAATGTTGGTACCGGGAGAGATTTTACTTTGTTTTCAAAGGTCTCTGGACATGTCCAGTTCATTCAAAAAGGAAGCGGGAAACATAAGCGCAAATATATCAGCGTTATTGCGGACGATGCAGCAGTATCTGCTTCTGTTTGAGATATGGGCGATAAACCCCGTTCACTTTCCGGAATAAAACCTACCGGTACTCCCCATTTAGGAAACTATCTGGGAATGATAAAACCGGCGATACAATTACAGAAAACGCACGAGACGTTTTACTTTATCGCCGATTATCATGCTCTTACCTCCACTCGTGATCCCGGGAAACTAAGGGAATACACAAACGATCTCACAGCCATTTTCGCAGCACTGGGCATGGACTTTGAGAATCACGCATTTTTTCGACAATCTGACATTCCGGAAGTTACTGAACTGACCTGGATCCTTTCCTGTATTACATCAAAGGGTATGATGGAACGGGCACATGCCTATAAGGATGCAGTATCCAAAGAGCAGGATGTCAGTATGGGGTTATTTTGTTATCCGGTTTTGATGGCTTGCGATATCCTGATTTATGACTCAAATTTTGTCCCGGTGGGTCAGGATCAGCGGCAGCATCTCGAAATTACGCGTGACCTTGCCATTCGTTTTAATCATCTTTATGGAGACGCCTTAGTTGTCCCCGAAGCAATCATTGCAGACGATGTTGCCACCATTCCAGGGCTGGACGGAAGGAAAATGAGCAAATCCTATGGAAACATAATTCCTTTGTTTGCATCGGAAAAACAATTTCGCAAAGCTATTATGAAAATCACTACCGACTCAAAATCAGTGGATGAAGCTAAAGATCCAGAGGCGTGCAGTGTGTTTGCTCTTTTCAAGTGTTTTGCAGATAAAGCAGATCAGGAAGCCTTAGCCGAACGATACCGTGCAGGAGATATGGGCTATGGTGAAGCGAAACAGCTTTGCTTCGAGAGACTTAATGCTGAACTTCATGAACCACGTGAAATTTATCAGCAAATACGGAACGACCAGGCAAAGTTAGATGGTATCCTCGAATCCGGACGTGACAAAGCACGCGTCATTGCCAGGCAAGTTACTGATCGTGTACGTAACAAAGTTGGTTTGTGATTTCTGAAAAAGCAACAAAAAAATTTGAATTCAACTGATTTTCACTGATTGCAGCGGATATTTATCTATGATTTTCCGTAAAAAACTGAGTTACAAAACACTAATCTAAAACCACCATTTATCATATTGAAATGATTCCTGATATTCTTGCATCACGTTATGCCAGTCTTGAAATCACCTCAATCTGGTCTCCAGAAGGAAAAGTACGTCTTGAACGAGAATTCTGGATTGCAGTGATGAAGGGACAACGTAAATTGGGAGTTGATATACCTGAGACTGCGATTGCGGCGTACGAAAATGTCAGGGATAAAATTGACCTTGAAAGCATTTCGAAGCGTGAACAAAAACTGCGGCATGATGTAAAATCCAGAATTGAAGAATTTTGTGAATTGGCCGGATACGAGCACATTCACAAAGGGCTTACCAGTCGTGATTTAACGGATAATGTGGAACAACTGCAAATTCTCCGTTCTCTACGTTTAGTAAGAAGCAAAGCTGTGGCAGTATTGCATCAGTTGGCTGATTGGAGCTTACGCACCAAAGACATAATGCTCGTTGGACGGACCCACAATGTTCCTGCACAGCCGATAACTTTGGGCAAACGGCTGGCCATGTTCGGAGAGGAAATAATGTTCGGGCTTGAGCGGCTCAATCACCTGATTGAAAATTATCCTTTGCGCGGCTTGCAGGGAGCTGTTGGAACAAGACTTGATCAATTGGTTTTGATGAACGGAGATAAAAAAAAGGTGCAAGAGTTAGGTGAACAAGTACTGGAGCATTTAGATTGCAGTACGTCTTTCAATGCGGTGGGCCAGGTTTATCCGAGGAGTCTGGATGTAGAAACCGTGCGTGCGTTGATTGCACTCAGTTCCGGAATTTCGAGTTTTGCGAAGACTTTGCGTTTGATGGCAGGACAGGGTTTAGCAAGTGAGGGATTTCAGCAGGGACAGGTTGGCTCTTCAGCAATGCCCCATAAAATGAACGCCCGCACTTCAGAACGAATCAACGGTTTTCACCAAATACTAAACGGTTACGGCACGATGCTTTCAGGATTGAGCGGTGATCAGTGGAATGAGGGGGATGTTTCGTGTTCAGTAGTCCGGCGTGTGGCACTTCCCGGAGCTTTTTTCGCGTCTGACGGGCAACTTGAAGCAGCCCTTACTGTGCTGAGCGAGATGGGATTTTTTGAAGCCGCGATTGCACAGGAACTGCAGCAGTATCTACCGTTTTTGGCCTCTACCACATTGCTGATGGAAGCAGTGCGCAAAGGTGGTGGACGAGAAAGTGTGCATGAGGCGATCAAGGAAAACGCGGTTGCCATCGCGGATGCCTTGAGGAACGGAGATCTTGGTGAAAATGATTTATCGCAGCGACTTGCAGATGATGAACGTGTTCCTTTGGATTTGCAGGAAATAGAAGCAGTTCTGAATGATCCGGAAAATTTTGCAGCTTTTGCGCTAGAACAAGCAGAGAACTTCGCTGCTCAAGTTGGTAAATGGACCGAACGCTTTCCGGAAGCAAAAAAGCTTGTACCGCAAGCGTTGCTTTGAGTAGGGAAAAGGAGCCGGCTTCGCGGCCCCTTTTAAATAGGGAAAACTGCTAATTACTCAGCAGATTCGTACTTCTTTAACTCAACTGATTTGATATGCTCCAGACGTAAACGTGAATAGACTTCAATTAAAAACGGGCGCAGTTCATTGATGTCATCGTCATCAGAAAATTCTGTGAAAAACTGTTCATATTGATCCAGTGCAGGAACAAGCAATCCGTTATCCTTCAATAGCCCTGCATAAAGGAATCCGCTTTCATCCATACTTTGAAACTCGTCTTTTTGCTTTTTGAACTTTGCGAGTTTTTTCCCGGATAACACTTTCAGGTTCGCGGCTTTAGCTGTGTAAGCCACAACGCCGCTTCCATCAAGAACTTCAACAAAATATTTTTGTTTTTTGCTGAAAGGTTTTATCCTGGTGCGAACAATCTCATCTCCTGTTGCCGGAACATCATAGACAGCAGAATCTGTCCAGGAATTGGTTTTGCGATCCTTTGCTCCCAAATGCAGGCGGTAGGCGTAATCGGCACCGGCAGTTTCCCAGGCCAGCTCAGAAAAATCTGCTGAAATGGTATTTGTCGCCAATTTTAGGTTAATCCCTCCTTTTTTAGCAGCACGCCGCACAGTAGTATATTTCTGAGTCTTTTTGAACTGCTTTGACAATCCTGACAATAAGCCGCCTCCAGCATCGGTTCCACCCAGGCTTCCCTCAAGTACTTCTAATCCTTTTTTGGTGAATTTGATTTTTGAATTGGCTGTAAGCAGAGTAGTTTCGTTTGTTTCTTGATTCAAAAACTTTATCGAACTGTCTGTACTGACCTTGACCAGATAATTGGCATAAACGAACTTGTTGCGCCGAACTTTTTTCCAGCGTTTCCCCTTTTTGCTGTATTCAATTTTGCCCTTAATATCAACTAGCATTCCCAGGGGTATTTTTTTGGCCAGCACCGGCTGCAAGGCAAAGGCAGAGAGAAAAAGGAAAAAAGTGATTAATTTTATGAAACGCATATAACCTCCTGCGGTTGGGATTAAAGTGGTTTAACTCTATTTTGAGCTTAACACATTAACTATAAACAGACAACACCCTTTTAAGCTGATTCTTTTATTTACTTCAAGCAAGCTCAGGCTATGTCTTTTGTCTCCACAGTCTACAAGCTAAGATTCAACAACACAAACTTCTTTTTTTATCAACGGTAATTCTATGATAAATGTAAGCAATATACAAGTTTACTGATTTATTACTAGTTGTTACACTACAATGAAAAAGTTTTTCAGATGC
>Ga0208895_1001372_pt1 | contig 10193 bp, 7 predicted proteins | sample ETNtaG_10_FD_185765 | JGI IMG/M metagenome (GOLD analysis project Ga0208895, IMG submission 185765) | Marine microbial and viral communities from oxygen minimum zone, Eastern Pacific Ocean - ETNP201302SV82 (SPAdes) (version 2) | ecosystem: Environmental > Aquatic > Marine > Oceanic ... | reverse complement strand
CGTTAATCATAGACCCAGGCACACCATCAGGCCTCTGAATATAATTTTGCAACTCTGAGGACGAGAATGGTTTACTTCCAAACGTTAAAAACACCTTCTCCAGGAAAGCACTCCATGCCAGCTGGTCAGGGTCATCTTCATTTGCTTTATCTATGGCGAGTACAGGGTCTGCCACTTTTAAGTCCGGAAATTCGCGACCTACCCAGGCTACTGGCTGCCTTACAAGCTCATCCCACTGTTCATAACTGGCTGTCGAACCCTGTGCCCTAGTTTGCTGTTGTTGATAACCTCTAATTACAGTAAGCACAGCTTCTATTATTTTTTCTCGATGCTCCTTCACATAGCGGGTGGGCTCTACCGGAAACTTCCTCCGATAGGGTTTATCGGAACGAGGATCTATACGGCACTTGATTACCCTTCTAACTAAATCAGAAGCTGGTCTTAAGTTATTTCCGGTAAATAAGATAAATGCATTGTTCGGCAACTGCATATTTCGGGACTGTCCAAGTATCCTGTCCCCAAAAAATGGCCCTGTAAGGAAGCCAGCGAGTACTGAGGACTGTAATACGCCCATAACGTTATCCCAGATAAGGACTCTTTCACCGCTCATGCAAAGTGCGAATAATCTTTTTCGTATCTCGTCGTTATTGCCTCGAATATCTGGCCAGATTGTAGGTTCTTTACCGGTACATATTGCCCCAATCGTCCTGGCCAGCAATGTTTTGCCGCTTCCCTGAACAGGTGCATCAAAACCTATAGCGGGGGCGATATCTAATACCGGGCGAGTGACTGCCGTAAAAATAGCAGCTAACAATACGCCCTTATCAATAGCACCACATAAGGGGAAATCAGCAAATGGTGCCCAAATCTCGGCAAGTGCCTGTTGCAGTTGTTGCCTAGTTGGATGTTCAGGTACAGAAACGGTTGAGGTAAGGTTTACCATGCACAACCGGCTACCTGAATCGTAGCCATTCTTTTGAAGCAGTCTTCCCTCTCTCGTGATCACCGGAGCCGTAACAACGGCTTTCAATTGCTTTAGACGCCTTTGACTTCCTAAGCTTAGGAGCTGCTTGGAGATCGTCTCAGGCGGGTCTTTAAGCACTTTCTCTGTTTTGCTGCTTTTCTGCTCATGCGAGTAAAATTGAATACGGGAAGCGAGCATATAGGTAACGGCTGGCACTTCCATAATGGGACACTCGACGCCATCCGTTATTTGTATTAACAAACCTTCCTTATCGAATAAATCATGTTGCTCCCGCAAGAATTCAAGAACTTGGTAAACTGCGTCGGTTGTCCTTCCTCGCTTCAATTCGATCATCCGTGGTTGTCGAAGCAGAGTAAAACTTTGTCCACCATGGGCCTGGCTAAATAAGCGAGGTGCGCTACCTAGCAAATACAATATCCCTACCGTTTTAGAATTATTGTATTCCGGTTCTATTGGATCTTTAGTCTTTGCTTTATGGTATCGATTGGGATTCTCAAGTACTTCAGATACCGTAATAAAATCACCATTGTCGAGAACTAGCTCAAAGTCCCCCGTTAATACTTTGTTATCTAGTGCTCTAGCCACCGTAACGCGGGCAGATTCTATCTGCGCATCACTACCACCAGCAGCCATTTTCACAGCCCGCCTTTCTATGTATTGCTCTTTAGCCCGTTGAGATGCGGAAATTACCTCCCTCTTTTTCTGGGTTTTGACTTCCTCAAGCTGCTTCTTCTCTCCTGGAGTAAGCTCTCTGAATACCGATACCGTATCGACTAAATCGCCTGCAACAATTTTGGGCTTTCCTCTTCTCTGTTCAACACCGTCTGAACATACTGCTCCGGCTGCAAAATCAATTCTATTACTCTGCCAGACGTTAGCGTCAAACACGGTCCGTTCGAGAAGTTGACCCGCCACACCCACATCTAGCCGCCCATAACCATTCAACCAGAGTCTGTCTATCAGTACCTTGCCTGCCCTCTCTATATCCTGGGCACTCTTTACAATAAAATAAACTCGCTGGCCTTTAAGGCCGCTTTGTTCGATATCGCCTGTATAAATATAACTACTACTGCTTACCCACCACACATACCCGGCCATTCTAAGTTCGGGGAAAGACTGAGTAAGAATTTTTATTAGGTCTGTCTCATCGAGTATTGCTTGTCCATCTTGGGGGTCATAATCCAACATGAAAATGCCGGGTCCATTTCCCCATTTAAAGTGCTCTTTTGAACGAGTAAACACTCCCTCTTTTGTATCCAAATTTTCATAAGAATTTTTGGTTACCAGCTTGGCATTCTCAACCGGCAAAACGCCATAACAAAGCGCATTATTCGGCTCTAATCGTTGTAGGAAGTCTGCGAAAGAATCGAGCCCACTAATTTCTTTAAGATGCGCGAACCCCTCATAGAGATTTGCGCTTGTGCTTTTCTGTAACTTTCCATCTACTAGGGAAAAATGTTTCGTTAAAGTTTCGGGTTTAAGTGAAGAGAGTACGGTAAGCTCTATTTTATGATTAGCCATGACGAAGGGCCTTATTTAGCTGTTTTTCATTTAATTGATTCGAAGTGTCATTGATAGTCTTTCTATTGACGGGGGCCTCTTCAGTTTCTGTAAGACTTGCAGCTTCTTTTGAAAAGGTAATAAAACCTGGGGGCGTGGAACGAATATTAAGTCACTGGAACGGCAATAGGTTATAAAAATAAGCGCATCCTCAGTTGATTTGTCTAATTCAAGTCCGTAGCCCTCAAATAGTGAATAATCGGTCTCAGACAGTCGCCGAATTCTGACTTCTCTTTTAGGGTTAACATCGAACCATGAAATATCTGCTTCATGAGAAGCCGCCGTTGCTCTCAGATAGCTTTGTCTATTAGAAATAATGCCAGCGGTTGGTATTAGTATTCTCATAATTCAGCTCCAACCGGACGGAAAAGAGACTGAGTTATGGCCTCCGAGTACTGCTTTCTCTTACCGACAAGTTCAGATATTAGCTTCCTGATTTCCTCGTCCCCCTGTCCCACCGATAATGCTGAGATTACCGCTTGAATTTCATGGGAAAGATAACCGATCTTTTTAGGTCCAAGAGAGATGAAGGGCGGTAGCAGTCCGTGGACGGTCTTTTCCCTTACGCCAGAAAGGCTGATACCAAGTGTCTCGGCGACCTCAGATTTACGAAGTATTTTTAGATGTGGAATATGTGTCATGTGTCGTTACCTGTGTTAGTGAACAAGCACATGACAACATATATTTTTTTGGAGACTATCCTATTTCCCGGATGTGCCCATAGGTTCCCAAGTTCTCACATATATAAAATATAGTTTGTGAATTCGGTTCCAGTTTACCTGTTCACATACTTTATTGGGCACAAAACGTTCGGTGCTTTCACGACATCTCAGCCTACGGAGATACCAGCCTCATGATGAAAAGGTTCGATTCCAAGCCCTTTTTAATAAGGGCACCCTTCGATATATCGAAAACTCGAGTTATCTAGCAATCTATTAATTTTCTTTGGTTTAATCGCTTCTTCCAAATGAGCCGCCGAGTAGTTTTTGAGTCTCCCTGTCGGCTGCCCTACTTTGTTAAAGGTGGCCGATATAAACATCTGTTCGTTGGGTGGATCTGGAGAGTCGATAAATAATTTGTACTTACTATTTTCAAAAACAAACGTTATCCCGTCTTCGTTTATCTTCTCGTTGTTCAGACATCTCAATATCCAATCTTGAAATGAAATTTCGGGGCCCCTCTTCCATGTCCCGTGAGGATGTATTCGTTTATAAATTCCTCCAAGAATAGTATTGGCTGAGTAATTTAGTCCAACGCCTTCACTCGCTTTAGTCTCCTTTCGATATGCTTCTATTAGCCTCTTCAATTCTCGACGATGAACATACAAACTATCTACATCAACGATGGCAGCTTCGTATGACGATGTCCTGAAATAAGATTTTCTTTTGGGCGTAGATGTCAAAGTAAAGTCTTCATCGGAAAATTGTAGATGGTTACCGTACTCATCAACCAAACCGCTTTGGTTTGGAACTTTAAGACGTACATTACCTCTAGTTCTCAATTCACGAACTTCCTCCGCCATCAAATACCAATATGGGTTTCTATTCTGTCCCTCGTAGGTTATTTGGTTTCTATATTGTCTAGCGGTATAACAAATCCACAGCGTCAGTTGACCTTCACCGGCTAAACTCAAAATTGAATCAACCTCAGTCCTGAAATCTTTAGCTGCCTCTTTGAGCAATATATAATCGGGTATTAAATCATTAGCCATTCACGAGCCTTAAATGTTTCTCGGAGTTGGCTAAGCTAAGACTTCCACTTGCCGCGGCATCAATAAAATCTGACCACCATGTCATCATGGACTTTCGCCTTTCGACATAAGTAGCGCGATTGTATGCACTTCGAATTTTATCGCTGTCACCATGAGAAAGTGCCGCTTCAATGAGGTCGTAATCAAACCCCTGTTCATTCAAAGTAGTACTCGCCAAAGATCGAAGACCATGAGCCACCAACCTGTTTTTAAAGCCCATTCGCTTTAAAGCTGTATTAGCCGTTTCTTTACTAGCATGACTTTTCGGATTTCTGTGAGAAGGAAATACATATTCACGGTGGCCACTGATAGGTTTCATTATTTCGAGTAACGCTACGCTCTGGGACGATAACGGCACGATATGCTCACGGCCCATTTTCATTTTGGATGCCGGGATAATCCACAGAGACTCATCAAAATTAATCTCTTCCCATTTAGTTGTTGCAGCTTCTCCGGGTCTGCACATGGTGTGTAGTTGCCATTCTATGAGACATCTGGTGGGCAACATGACCTGGGCAAAGTTGAGCGCTCTCATTAACTCAGGAAGCTCTTCGGGGCGTAGGCTGGGCATATTCCTAACTTTATTAGATGGGATCATTTGCTTAATACCAACCAGCGCATTGTGATGAATAAGGCCGGCATTAACAGCGAAAGTCATTACGCTATTCATACGTTGAGCAACCATCCGAGCCATTTCATACTTTTCTCGGCGTACAAGATTTTGAAGTACCTCAATGGCTTGAGGTGCAGTAATACAATCGATAGGGATCTTCCCAAGTTTTGGAAATATATGGTTATCCAATGACCGCCACATTTTGTCAGCCGTATTTTTTGTTACCTTTGTACGGTGAATTTCAATCCACTTTTCAGCTATAACTTTGAAAGTATTAGATTGGGACTCGGCTTGCTTGGCCGCGACTTCTTCACGATGTAGTTTCGGATCAACGCTCGCTGCCAATAGCGTTCGATACTCACCTCGCTTTTCACGAGCGGTAGCAAGAGAAACATCTGGGAACGAACCTAGGCTTATATCACTACGCTTTTTGGTAAACGGCTTATAATAGTTAAATATCCATAACTTAGAGCCATTAGGCTTAATGCGTAAGTATAATCCACCACCATCCGCAAGGTTATAAACCTTTGCTTTAGGCTTGGCTTGTGTGACTTGAGTAGGGTTTAGCGGTTTAGCTATGCGAGCCATAGTAGTATCCAACGTCTAAAAGTTGACCAGTACTACTAACGATACTGCTATAAAAAATGATTTTAGACAACGTCAAATGCTAACAATGATGACATAATCAACTACAAACCTATGATTTATAGAAGTATAAAGTCGATAATGATGGTTTTGATATTCAATATGGTGCGTCTAGCCTGATTCGAACAGGCGACCTCTACCATGTCAAGGTAGCGCTCTAACCAACTGAGCTATAGACGCATAAAAACTGTGTTGCACCAGATAGGTGGGCGAATGCCAGACAACGGCGCGTATAATACTCAGCACCGGCGCTGCCTGCAAGAAAAACTTAACAAAAGCCCGTTCAAGTGACTAATTTCGCAGCAATTCGATTGCTTTTTGTCTTTTAAAGACGCTTACTTACACCATGTTAAAGGGTAGCGGCTTAATGGCGTCGACTAGTGTACCGTCGTTCACCGCACGCATAAAATACTCCCCTAACCTATCAGTTTCTTTTAACACCGTTTGCCAGTATTTAATGCGGGTTTCCGCATCAAGCACTTCAAAGTCTTTACGGTCTGGTATTTTACTGTAAGGCAGGTTCGCCACAAATGACGCCGAGGGCACTAACATCACCACATTATCGTAGCTTGAGCGATGCGGTACTCTGTTTTTTAGCCCTTTATCAAACCAACCAGGAATAGGCTTATCGTAAAAGTGAGGGTATAACACTAACCCCTTGTCAGGGCCAAAGGATAAATCGAAGTGGTAGTCAATAATTCCACCGTCGCGATACATGCCAGCTGGCGCCCCTTCTATGTTCTGCACACCTTCTATAACAATAGGAATAGAGCCAGACGCTAATAGCGCACTGTGAATATTGCCTTGGGTTAAATCGTGATATTGCGTTGGGAGCTGATAGGGGTCGTTAATTTCAAAATTCGTATTTGGCGAAGAAAAAATATAGCGGGTGTATAACCGAGAAAGGTTTTTTCGATTTACTGTATTGGCCGCCGCGCTCATAGCAAGGCCAGAAAGCTGCCTAAATTTACTTTCAAAGCGGGTTGCGCCTAAACATTTGGCTACAATAAGGTGCGCCTTAAAACGGGAATTAGACAAGACTTCTTGTTTGCCGGTGTCATTCACCATTTCCTTCAACAGGTCTTCGGCTTTCGCGGTAATTTCCCTTGGGGTAGGTTTGTTACTGCTATAAGTTGTGGTTGAGTACGATGATGCTAGCCGGTTTATTGCGGCAAAGGGGTCATTTTGCACTGCACAAATTGCACGAAAAGCACCCGCGGAGGAACCAATAACATGTACTTGATGATTTACATTAGCGAACCACTCGGGAAAAAGTACCCGATCTAGCCCTGCCAAAGTAAACCATTTAGGGCCACCCGATGCGCCTAAAAAATAACTGAACAGGTCTGGGCTAAACCCATTTTTCATTATAGTTTCTCGGGCTTTTTTACCTGCGTATACGTCTAACGGGGCCACTTACATTCCTTGCTATTTTAAAGGGCCAGCGTTTATGCATATAACCCCTTAATTTGACTAATTCGGAGAAATTTAACAGTTAACCACGCAAAAGTAACCTTCTTGGCCTTTACGCGTCTTCTGCTCAGACCACACCTTTAAACGCGTAAGCGGGGAAAACTAAGGGCTGAGTGCATCTATCACTTTTAGAAATACGCGATACTCATCATCAGTGATATTCTTTAATTGCCTATTTTGCCACGCGACCACCCGCGGCGTGATTTGCTCATACATCGCCACACCTTCGCTTGATAATGCAATGAGGCTTGCCCTTTTATCTTCCTTACACATACGTTTTAACACCGCGCCCTTGTTCACTAAGCGGTCTAACGCGCGAGAAACTTGCACCTTGTCTAGGCGGGTCGCTGCGGCGATGGCTTTTGCGGTCATATAAGGCTGCTGTGCGTCTTTTTGGCACGCGCCAAGTGTTGCTACAATTCGCCACTCGGGCATTGTAAGCTGGTAAGTGGCATATTCCTTTGCAAGAGAGTCACTTAAGTTGCTAGCCAGCATTGCCACCTTATAGGCAAGCATGTCATTTAATTGCACAGTGTTACCCCTTCTCTTTCACTTTCTCTTTTTTGTTTATCAATGATGACTTAAAAAGGCGAGTTGACGTAAACCTTACATGAAGTGTAATAGCTTGGCACAATACTCCTAACTCCATTAAAGGCTTGGCTTCAATCAGTATTGGCTTATCAGTTGGCACGACTGTAAACCTAGCTTACCAAAAGCGCCTGCGCATCAAATGCACCACAAACCATCCACCATTGATTTACAATTATTTTACCTCTAGCCTAAAGCATATAGTTTCATTTGTAACTAATCTATTGCTAAGCGCAGCTAAAGTAGCGCCAATAACGGAAACCTGTATGGATAATTTATCTTATTTAACTGGCTTTAATAACGAGCACGAAACTGAAGCCCTGCCCGGCGCTCTTCCTAAAGGCCAATTTAGCCCACAGAAAGTTAATTATAAGCTTTATGCTGAGCAATTTAGCAGTACCGCATTTACTGCACCACGGGCAGACAACCGTCGAAGCTGGACGTACCGACTACGCCCTTCTATTGCCATGGGCGACTTTAAAAAAATAGATAATGGCCTTGTGCGCACGGCACCTGAAACGGCTATCCCCTGCCCACCCAATGTGATGAGATGGGACCCCATTCCATTGCCTGACAGCGAGTGTGACTTTATTGATTCGCTTGTCACTATCGCCACTAACGGCGACGCTAAAACACAAACGGGTATGGGAATACACTGTTACAGCGCCAATATGGATATGCAAAATCGTGTGTTCTATTCATCTGACGGTGAGATGCTTATCGTCCCCCAATTAGGTGACATGCTGATTACCACTGAGTTTGGAAAGCTTCATGTCTCGGTAGGTGAAATAGTGGTGATCCCTCGCGGTGTACGCTTTGCTGTCGAACCATTAGGCGGCCCCATACGGGGTTACATTTGTGAAAATTACGGGCATCCGTTTGTTTTACCAGAACGCGGCCCTGTTGGTGCTAACGGCTACGCTAATCAGCGGGACTTTTGCTATCCCACGGCGTGGTTCGAGGATAATGACACGCCACACACCATGGTAAACAAGTTTTGCGGCAACCTATTTGAGGCCCCCCTTGATCATTCTCCGTTTGACGTAGTGGCTTGGGTAGGTAACTCTGCACCTTACAAATACAACCTATCGCGCTTTAACGTAATAAACACAGTAAGCTTTGATCACCCCGACCCCTCTATTTTTACTGTGCTGACTTCCCCATCAGATCTTGAAGGCACAGCTAACGTAGACTTTGTTATCTTCCCACCGAGGTGGATGGTAGCCGAGAACACCTTCCGTCCACCCTATTATCACAGAAATGTGATGAGTGAGTTTATGGGGCTAATAGAGGGCATGTACGATGCAAAAGAGCATGGTTTTGTGCCGGGCGGGATGAGCTTGCATAATTGTATGACGCCCCATGGCCCTGAAGCTGAAGTGTTCGACAAGGCATCGAATGCCGAACTTACTCCCCAGCGCTATGAAAACACCCTAGCGTTCATGTTTGAATCTCGTTATCCCATTGCGCCAACGGCGTTTGCTATGCATAGCGACCTTCGCCAGAAGGATTATCTTTCTTGCTGGAAGGGCCTACAAAAACACTACGATGGTGAAAAGTAGTACTCCGCGATACCTGTACGGATTTGTGAACACCTGACACAATACGCAAAATCTATTATTGATTACTAAAATCATATGGTTAGGGAAAATATGCCTCCCCTAACCGTATGTTTGACGTACCGCTGAAAACAAAACGTTACAGCTGTTCTTTCCATCCTAAAAATGTGTTGCGCCTACCTCTATTGCTTGCATTTTCACTACAACCTTACAATCAGCTAACAATTATAAAATATGATTTACGTTGAGGATGTATTGCTATGGCTGATTTATTTGAAAACCCAATTGGGTTAGATGGGTTTGAGTTTTTAGAATTCACAGCGCCTGAAAAGGGCATGTTAGAGCCTATCTTTGAAGCGATGGGCTTTACCCTTGTTGCTCGCCACAAATCGAAAGACGTAGAGTTGTGGCGTCAAGGCGATATCAACTTATTGAGCAATTATGAAAAGAACTGCCATGCCGCATACTATGCAGAAGAGCACGGCCCATCAGCATGCGGGATGGCTTTTCGCGTAAAAGATTCACAGCATGCCTACAAAGAAGTGCTGGCCCGTGGTGCACAGCCAATGGACACCTACACAGGGCCAATGGAACTTAAACTGCCAGCCATTAAAGGTATTGGTGGTGCCATGCTTTACCTTATCGACAGGTATCAAGGTGAAAACACCATATACGATATTGACTTCAACTGGATTGAAGGCGTTGACCGCCACCCCGAAGGCTGTGGCTTCCATACTCTGGATCACCTTACCCACAATGTGTATCGAGGGCGCATGGATTTCTGGGCTGGCTTCTATGAAAAGCTATTTAACTTCAGAGAAATTCGCTATTTCGATATTAAAGGTGAATATACTGGGCTGCTTTCAAAAGCAATGACCGCACCTGATGGCAAAATCCGTATTCCGCTAAACGAAGAAGCCGTGGGCGGTGGTGGCCAAATTGAAGAGTTTTTAATGAAGTACAACGGTGAAGGCATTCAGCACATCGCGTTTGCTTGTGATGATTTATTAGCGTGTTTAG
>Ga0208895_1001361_pt1 | contig 10264 bp, 9 predicted proteins | sample ETNtaG_10_FD_185765 | JGI IMG/M metagenome (GOLD analysis project Ga0208895, IMG submission 185765) | Marine microbial and viral communities from oxygen minimum zone, Eastern Pacific Ocean - ETNP201302SV82 (SPAdes) (version 2) | ecosystem: Environmental > Aquatic > Marine > Oceanic ... | reverse complement strand
CCTGCTGAAGCCGGTGAGGCCGTAACCGAGGCTCCTGCTGAAGCCGGTGAGGCCGTAACCGAGGCTCCTGCTGAAGCCGGTGAGGCCGTAACCGAGGCTCCTGCTGAAGCCGGTGAGGTCGCTGCCGGGACCTTCCCCGACGACGAAGCCGTGGAAGGGTCCTGACCGGCATGGCTGACATCACTGCACGAGAGGTCAAGGCCCTACGTGACGCCACCGGCGCCGGGATGATGGACGCCAAGCGTGCGCTGACCGACGCCAACGGCGACTTCGAGGCGGCTTCCCAACTGCTGCGCGAGCGCGGCCTTGCAAAGGCGGCAACCCGAACCGACCGGGACAACGTCGAGGGCGTCGTCGCACTTGCCGGCAACGGCACCCGTGCGGCGTTGGTGCACGTCAAGTGCGAGACCGACTTCTCGGCCAAGTCCGATGCCTTCATCACCCTGGTCAACGGCATCGCCGACGTTGTCCTCGCTGACGGTGAGGGTGCGGTAGAAGGCTTCACCGGAGCACTCGAGGACCTCAAGCTCTCCACGAAGGAGAACATCGAGGTCGGTACGGTCACCCTGATCGAGGCCGCCGAAGGCAATGCGCTCGACACCTACCTGCACGTCCAGGACGGGCGGGGGGTCAATGGCGTGGTCGTAGAGGGTTCGGGCGTCGACGCCGAGGCCCTACACCAGGTGGCGTTGCACGTCGCCTTCGCCAAGCCGACCGCCCTGTCCCGTGACGAGGTCCCGGCCGACCTGGTGGAGCAGGAGCGTGCGTCGCTGCTCGAGATCACCAAGGCCGAGGGCAAGCCCGAGCAGGCCTGGGAGAAGATCGTTGAAGGTCGGCTTTCGGGTTGGTACCGCGAGTCGGTGCTTCTCGAACAGGGGCTCCACGGCGACAAGGCCCTGGTGAAGGATTCCCTAGGCGGCGGCGACATCGTTCGCTTCGCCCAGGTATTTCTGGGAGGCTGATGCCGTGACCGAACGCCTCACCCCACGTTGGGACCGTGTGGTCCTGAAGGTGTCAGGAGAGGCGTTCGCCGGTCCCGCCGGTTACGGCATCGACGGCGAGATCGTCGCCCGGATCGCCCAGGAGATCGTCGATGTCTGTCGCGAGTTCGAGGTTGACGTAGCGGTCGTCGTCGGCGGCGGCAACATCTGGCGGGGCATGTCGGGCGCCGGTGCGGGCATGGACCGCGCCCAGGCCGACTACATGGGCATGTTGGCGACCACCATCAACGCCCTGGCCCTCCAGGACACCCTCGAACAACTGGGCCAGCCGACCCGGGTGCAGACCGCCATCCGCATGGAACAGATCGCCGAGCCGTACATCAGGCGGCGTGCAACCCGCCACCTCGAGAAGGGCCGGGTCGTCATCTTCGCCGGCGGCACGGGCAACCCGTTCTTCACGACCGACACTGCCGCTGCCCTGCGCGCAGTCGAGATCGAGGCCGGGGTGGTGCTCAAGGGAACCCATTCAGGAACCGACGGCATCTACACCGCCGATCCGCAAGCCGATTCCGAGGCGACCCTCCTCGACAAGGTCAGCTACCTCGAGGTGATCCAGATGGGGCTTCGGGCGATGGACGCCACGGCGGTCACGCTCTGCATGGAGAACAACCTGCCGATCGTCATGTTCGACCTGATGACATCCGGAAACGTCCGATCCATCCTCGCCGGAGAGCCCGTCGGTACTCTGGTCGCCTGAGTTGGGAGGATCCTTGAGCGACGAGATGGTCCAGTTGGTCCTCGAAGAGGCCAAGGAGAAGATGGCCGATGCCGTTGTCCATACTCGACGCGAGTTCTCGACGGTACGAACCGGTCGGGCTTCGTCCTCGATGGTCGAGAACCTGACCGTCGAGGCCTATGGCGTCGAGATGCGGATGCAGGAACTCGCCACGTTCAGCGTGCCCGAGCCCCGCCAACTCCTGATCACGCCCCATGACGCGGCGAATGTCCCGGCGGTGGAGCGTGCAGTCGTCAACGCCGACCTCGGCCTCGCTCCGAGCAACGATGGTCGCACGATTCGGCTGTCGTTCCCGGAGCTGACCGAGGAACGTCGTCGGGACATGGTACGAATGATCAACGGCATGTCCGAGGACGGCAAGAACCACCTTCGGGGCATCCGCCGCCATGCACGCAAGGATCTGGACGACATAGAAGGCGAGGGCCACGTGTCAGAGGACGACATCCGGCACGCCGGTTCACAACTTGACGACCTGATCCACCGGAACGAGTCCGAGATCGACGAGGCTCGGGCGGCCAAAGAGGACGAACTGCTCGAAGTCTGAGCAGGACGACCGAGGGAGGATTCGTGAACCAGCAGCGCAGCAGCGACCAGCCCTTCGAGGAGATCCGGATTCTGGGCCTCGAACCGGCCGAAGACGAGGTCGAGCCCGGTCGTTCGGTGTTCGGCGGCGAACCGCCGACCGAGGACCTGCCCCACTGGACCGAGCCGCCGACAACCCCGGTGGCTGCAACGCCAACGGGCTTCGCCCCCGAACAGCCCCGCTGGGCGGACGATGTACCCGAACACCACGAGTCACAGCACCCCGTCGGCGCATTCGACGAGCCCACAGCAGCAGCCTTCTTCGAAGACCCGTCGTCGGGTCTGGGATCCGGCGAGAGCTTTGATCCACCCCTGCTCCCTCCTGACGACCCACAGTCGGTCGGCGCAGGGCGGTCCTCGATCCCCACACCGGCCGAGTCGGGAAGTGGGCGCAGACGCCGTTCGGATCGTGGGGGTGCCGACAGCGGAGGTCGTGACATGCCGTCGGCGATCATCACCGGGCTGGGTCTCGGTGCCCTGGCGCTCGTGGCGTTCAAGGTCGGGGCACCGGCGACCCTGGCCCTGTCGACCGCCGTGCTGGTCCTCGCCGCCGTCGAGTTCTACGGATCGGTGCGACGCGTCGGCTACCAGCCGGCCACCCTCCTGGGGATCGTGGCCGTCGGATCATTGAACCTGGGCGCCTACTGGCGCTTCGAAGCGGCGGTTCCGCTGGCATTGGGCCTGACGGTGCTGTTCTGCCTGCTCTGGTACCTGACCGGGGTCGACCGGGACGCCCCGATGGTGAACATCTCCGTCACCCTGTTCGGTGTGCTCTACGTGGGGATGCTCGGATCTTTCGTGGGGCTCATGCTCACCGATGGGAACGGCATCGGGTTGCTGCTTGCTGCCGTGCTGGCGACCGTCGGCTACGACGTCGGCGGCCTGTTCGTCGGTCGCCTCGCCGGCCGTACGCAGTTGGCTGCCGTCAGCCCCAACAAGACGATGGAGGGACTGGTCGGCGGGATGGTCGCCTGCTTCGCCGTCTGCGTGCTGGTTGTGGGCCGCATCACGCCCTTCGCGGACGACCTCATGTCGGCTGCGGTGCTGGGCATCGTGGCGGCCGTCGCCGCACCCCTGGGTGACCTCTGCGAATCGATGATCAAGCGGGACCTCGGCATCAAGGACATGGGCAGCGTCCTCCCCGGCCACGGTGGCCTGCTCGACCGCTTCGATGCCCTGTTGTTCGTGCTGCCGGCGACCTACTACACCGCCCGGATGCTCGACCTCTTCGGGGCCTGAACCCGCCCACCCGTCTCCGGGGCTCTCGACCGGCACCGTAGGCTCCGCCGCATGCCGACGACGCGTCCTTCCCCCGAGCGGCGCGTGGCAGGGCCATGACGCGGGTCGCGGTGCTCGGGTCGACCGGTTCGATCGGGACCCAGACGCTCGACATCGTGGCCGCCCGCCCAGACCGGTATGAGGTCGCGGCGCTCGGTGCGGCCAGCTCCGTCGATCTCCTGGTCGAGCAGGTGGAACGCTTCCGTCCGCCGGTCGTGGCGATCGCCGATGCATCGCTAGCCGCCGGGTTGGCCGACCGGGTCCCCGCCGGGACCGAGGTCCTGGCGGGCGGTTCGGCTCTGGCCGAAGCGGCGTTGACGGCCGAGGTGGTGGTCAACGGCGTGGTGGGATTCGCCGGACTCCCGGTCACGCTTGCCGCCCTCGAGTCGGGGCGACGGTTGTGTCTAGCCAACAAGGAGTCCCTCATCGCCGCAGGGCCGGTCGTGCGCGAAGCCCGGGCCACACCCGGTGCCGAGTTGCTGCCGGTGGACAGCGAGCACTGTGCCGTCCACCAGTGCCTGCGCGGTGACGACGGCGGGGCCGCCGTGGACCGGGTGGTGCTCACGGCATCCGGTGGTCCGTTCCGTGGCCGCTCCAGCGAAGAGCTGGTCGATGTCACGATCGAGGATGCGCTCGACCACCCGACCTGGTCGATGGGCCCCAAGGTCACCGTCGACTCGTCGACGCTGATGAACAAGGGGCTCGAGGTCATCGAGGCCCACGAGCTCTTCGACGTCGACTATGACCGCATCGACGTCGTCGTTCATCCGCAGTCCGTCGTCCACTCGATGGTGTCTTTCACGGACGGAACGACCATGGCACAGCTCTCCCGACCCGATATGCGTCTGTGCATCGGGTACGCAATGGCCTACCCGGATCGACTCGACCTGCCCTTCGGCACGATCGACTGGAGCGAGGCTTCGCGTCTCGACTTCGAGCCGCCCGACCGTGAGTCGTTCCCGTGCCTCGACCTTGCCTTCGCCGCGGGTCGCCTCGGGGCGACCGCACCGGCCTGGTTGAATGCCGCCAACGAAGTTGCCGTCGAGGCCTTCCTCGAGGGGCGCCTGCCCTGGGTGGGGATTGCAGAGGTGCTCACCGATGTCCTCGAGGACTGGCCGGGCCTTGCGGCCGACAGCATCGAGGCCGTCCTCGACGCCGATGCGCGGGCCCGTGAGGTCACCTCGACACGGCTGGCCGGTCGCCCGTGACCGGGTTGCCACTTACCGCCGGCGACCGCCGGATCAGGCTCCTGTTGCTGGTCGGGGGCACGGTGGCCGTCGGGCTCTCGTTCGGCATGTCACTGCTGGTCGTGGTGCTCTCGTTCGTCGGCATGCTGGTCGTACACGAACTGGGCCACTATCTCGTTGCCCGTTGGACGGGCATGCAGGTCACCGAGTTCTTCATCGGATTCGGACCACGGGTCTGGTCGGTGCGACGGGGCGAGACCGAATACGGCATCAAGGTGATCCCTGCAGGGGCCTACGTGCGGGTCACAGGGATGACCAACCTGGATGACGTCGATCCCGCCCATGAGCACCGCACGTACCGGCACCAGTCGTATCCGAAGCGGATGGCGTTGGCGTTGGCTGGTTCCGGGATGCAGTTCGTGCTGGCGGCTGTGCTGCTGTTGGTCATCTTCACGGGGATGGGCCGTCCGGATGTCGATGAGTGGGCCGTCCGCTCGGTCGTTCCGGGAACTGCCGCTGAAGCGGCGGGGATCCAGGTCGACGACCGGATCCGGGCTGTCGCCGGCCGCCCGGTGGCTGACTTCGATCGCTTCGGCGAGGTCGTCAGGGCGTTGCCGGGCCGGGTCGTGTCGGTCGAGATCGAGCGGGAAGGTGTCCACCTTGTCCGGTCGGTGGCCGTCGGTGAGCGCCTGACCGGCAGCGGCGCCTCCGCATTCCCCGGGCTGTTCCCCGGCGATCGGATCGTCGCCGTGGACGGTGTGGCGACAGACAGCTGGTCGGAGGTCGAGGATCTCGTAGAGGTCGGCGCCCAACACCAGTTGCGCGTGCATCGCAGCGATGACGCCACCGTCGTGATCACGACCGTGGCGCGCAGGTTGCCCACCGGGTCGGCTGCGGTGGTCGGCTTCTTCGGCGTATCGCCGAGGCATCCGATGGTTCGCCTGGGTCCCGTCACGGCGGCCAGGGAGTCGGTCACGGCGTTGGGTGACCTGTTGTGGATGTCCGGCGACGCGCTCGTCCACTTCTTCACGCCCGGTGGCCTCTCGGGGTTCGTCGGGGGAGCTGTCGAGCCAGGTGGCACACAGGGAGACCTCGGCGTCACGTCGGTGGATCCGGATGACGAGAACAGGTTGCTTTCAATCTACGGAGCCATTCGGTTCGGTGATGCGGCGTTCGACTCGGGCGCCCACAACTTCCTGTGGTTCCTCGTTCTCGTGAACGTGTTCGTCGGTGTCTTCAACCTCGTACCGCTGTTGCCTCTCGACGGTGGCCACATCGCCATCGCCACCTATGAACGCCTGCGGTCCCGGGGTGGCCGACGCCATGTCGCCGATGCCGCAAAGTTGGCTCCGCTGACGTGGGCGGTCGTTTTGTTCCTGATCGCCCTCGCCGTGATCGCCCTCTACCGGGACATCGTCGACCCCCTCAACCTCGGCTGAGGGGTCGGGTCGGTACCGTGCCCGGGCCGACGGGGGCGGCTTCCGGCCACCGGTAGCCTTCGAGGCGTGGAGGTCACGGCAGGGTTCCCCCGGCGCAGCACCCGGCAGGTGATGGTCGGCGATGTTGCCGTCGGCGGTGGTGCACCGATCAGCGTCCAGTCGATGACGGTGACGCGAACGGCGGACCATGAGGCGACCCTCCGGCAGATCTACGACCTGGCCATGGCCGGCGCCGACATCGTGCGGTGCACCTGCAACGAGATCGAGGCGGCCGAGGGCCTGGCCCGGATCGTTCCGCGTTCGCCGGTGCCGATCGTCGCCGACATCCACCACCAGTACCGGATGGCGCTGGCCGCCCTCGAGGCCGGGGTGCACTGCCTCCGGCTGAACCCCGGCAACATCCGGAAGCCCGAGCACATACGCACGGTGGCGTCCGAGGCCCGTGACCGCGGGGTGCCGATTCGCATAGGCGTCAACGGTGGTTCCCTGCATCCTGAGCTCTATGAGAAGCACGGAGGCAGGGTTACGCCTGAGGCCATGGTCGAGTCGGCGCTCGAGGAGATCGGCTACTTCGCCGAGGTGGGCTTCGACCTGATCAAGATCTCTGTGAAGGCCTCGAGCGTGCCGATCATGATCGAGGCCTACCGCCAGCTTGCAGATGTCACCGACCACCCGCTCCACCTCGGTGTTACCGAGGCGGGTCCACCGCCGGCCGGGCTGGTCAAGTCCACTGCCGGGATCGCCACGCTGTTGGCCGAGGGAATCGGTGACACGATCCGCTACTCGCTCACCGCCGATCCCGTCGAGGAGGCCCGTGCCGGCAGACAACTGCTCGAGTCGTTGGGGCTGCGCGAGCGCAGGAACGTCGATCTCATCGCCTGCCCCAGTTGCGGACGTGCGGAGATCGATGTGGTAGCCGTCGCCGAGGAGGCAATGGAGGCCTTCGCCGAGCGCCGGATTCCCCTCCAGGTTGCGATCATGGGTTGTGTGGTGAACGGGCCCGGTGAGGCGAGGGATGCCGACCTCGGTATCGCCGCAGGGCGCCGGCGTGGTCACCTCTTCGTCAAGGGTCAGAACGCTGCCGTGGTCGACGAAGGCGAGATGGTCGATGCCCTGGTCGAGTGGGCGGTGTTCATCCACGAGCACGGCGCCGATGCGGCACTGGCACGGGTCGACACCGAGAGGGCCGTCAGGGAGGCGGAACGGGATCGCAGGGGTCTGCTCGCAGAGCAGGGCGACGACGCCAACGACGCCGGCACGCTGATCGAGAAAATTCGCAGCCGGGTCGTCTGACGCGACGATCCTACGTATGGGCTCGGGCCCTTGGTCGGGACGGCGGGCAGGGGTATGCTGCCGCCGCACGTACATCGTTCCGGGACGAGACGTGGGCTTTGCCCACGTCTCTTGCCTTCTTCGGGCGAGGTACGAGGACGAGAGTACGAAAACTAGAGGTGGCCCGGCCGTCGAGGTCGGTGCCAGCAGGACCGAGCAGGAGGAGCGATGGGTGTGACCGACAGGGTCGGCTCCCTCGTCGCGCCCCTCTGTGACCGTGTCGGCGTCGAGTTGCTCGACATCGACTACGACGGTGGGGTGGTTCGGGTCACGGTCGACCATCCGGACGGCGTGGGCATGGATGCCATTGCCGCCCTCACCCGTGAGGTATCCCGGGCGCTCGACCACGAGGATCCGGTGAAGGGCCGCTACACGCTAGAGGTAAGCAGCCCGGGGCTCGAACGCACCCTCAGGAGACCCGGTCACTTCGTGCGGGCAATCGGCTCGACCGTGACGGTCAAGACGCTGCCCGGTACCGACGGTGACCGTCGGGTGCAGGGGATCCTGGAATCCGCCGACGGGGGTGGTATCACGCTACGAACAGCGGAGGACGTCGTGCGCGTGCTCCGCCATGACGAGATCCAGAAGGCGCGCACGGTCTTCGAGTGGACATCGGCGCCCGAATCGGCCCGAACCTCGCAGGGTCGTCACACAATCGACGAAAGCGAGGTCGGACGATGAATCTGGAAATGTTGGAGGCCCTTCAGGCCCTGGCCACCGACCGGGGTATCCCGGTCGATGCGCTGTTCGCTGCCCTGGCCGATGCCCTCGAGACCGCCTACAAGCGCACCCCCGGGGCCCATGAGTTCTCGTGGGTCACGATCGACCCCGACACCATGGAGATCCGGGTGTTCGCCCAGGACCTCGACGAGGAGGGCGAACCGGTCGGTGGCGAGTTCGACGTGACTCCGGACAACTTCGGTCGGATCGCGGCGCAGACCGCCCGTCAGGTGATGACGCAGCGGATCCGCGAGGCCGAGCGTGACATGAAGTACGAGGAGTACGCCGGCCGTGAGGGTGACATCGTCACCGGCATGATCCAGCAGACGGATGCCCGTTACACCCTGCTGGACCTGGGTCGGGTCGAGGCGTTGCTGCCCCAGGCGGAGCAGGTGCCGTACGAGCGGCCTGAGGCCAACACCCGTCTGAAGGCCTACATCGTCGAGGTCCGCAAGACGGCGAAGGGTCCACAGATCGTCGTCAGCCGTACCCACCCCGGCCTGATCAAGCGCCTCTTCGAGCTCGAGGTTCCGGAGATCGCCGATGGCGTTGTCGAGATCAAGGCCTGTGCCCGTGAGCCCGGGCACCGTACGAAGATCTCGGTGGCGTCCAACGACCCGAACGTGGACCCTGTTGGTGCCTGTGTCGGAGCGCGTGGCGCCCGTGTGCGCATGGTCGTGAACGAGCTGCGTGGCGAGAAGATCGACATCGTGCCGTTTTCCGAGGACCCGGTCGACTTCGTGATGAAGGCGCTTTCGCCGGCCAAGGTCAAGGACGTGCTCATCGACGAGGAGTCGGGGACCGCCACGGTGATAGTTCCCGACTACCAGCTGTCGCTGGCGATCGGGAAGGAGGGTCAGAATGCCCGTCTGGCTGCTCGCATGACGGGCTGGCGGGTCGACATCAAGAGTGAGACCCAGGTTGCCGAGGAGGCCGCCTACGCCGACGTCGACTGGGCGGAAGGGGAATGGATCGTCGACGAGGAGACGGGCGAACAGGTCTGGCGACCCGCCGAGGGTGGTCCGGCCGTTTCGGCCGACCAGTGGGTTGAAGCCTCCGCGGAATCCGCTGAGGATTCCGGGGATGCTCCGGTCGAAGATGCTCCGGTCGAAGATGCTCCGGTCGAGGATGCTCCGGTCGAGGATGCTCCGGTCGAGGATGCTCCGGTCGAGGATGCTCCGGTCGAAGATGCTCCGGTCGAAGATGCTCCGGTCGAAGATGCTCCGGTCGAAGATGCTCCGGTCGAAGATGCTCCCGACAGGAACGACTGAGCCGGTCCGTGCCCGAGCGCACGTGCATCGGGTGCCGGCGTCGGGCGCCGTCCACCGACCTGGTCCGGATCACCTGGTCTCCGTCTGAGGGGCGCCTCCTGATCGGCTCAGGTCATCCCGGTCGAGGAGCGTGGTTGTGTCCGAACGCCTCGTGCGGCGATGCGGCGATGCGGGGTCGTGCCTTCGGACGGGCCCTTCGTGTGGACATACCATCCGAGGTGATCGAGGCCCTCCTGGCCGATGGCATCAACGGGTCGATTCGTCCGCCCGATTTCCACGGGTGACACGGGGTGCCGCCTGCAGTTCTGCGGGTGAACCGGCCACTGTGGCGATAGCGTCGACCAGCGGCCCGAAGGGCCTGATCACCGCGTCACCGCAGACCCAACGACCAGAAACAGGACGTCGACGACACCGTGCCGAAGAACATCCGCGTGTACGAACTGGCGCGCGAACTGGGGATGGAGAACAAGGAGGTCCTGGACCTCTGTGAGGTTCTCGGCATCGGTGTCAAGAGCCACTCGTCGGGCATCGTTGAGGCCCAGGGCGACCGTGTGCGGCGTCGGGCTGCGAAGGAAGGGCTCATCCGCGAGGTGGTTCCGGAGCCTGAACCGGAGCCTGAACCGGAGCCTGAACCGGAGCCTGAACCGGAGCCTGAACCGGAGCCTGAACCGGAGCCTGAGCCTGAACCGGAGCCTGAACCGGAGCCGGAGCCCGAGCC
>Ga0208895_1001355_pt1 | contig 10287 bp, 10 predicted proteins | sample ETNtaG_10_FD_185765 | JGI IMG/M metagenome (GOLD analysis project Ga0208895, IMG submission 185765) | Marine microbial and viral communities from oxygen minimum zone, Eastern Pacific Ocean - ETNP201302SV82 (SPAdes) (version 2) | ecosystem: Environmental > Aquatic > Marine > Oceanic ... | reverse complement strand
AGTAAAAGTTATATATAAACAACGTTTGTTGCAGTGCAACATTTGTTGCAGTGCACAATAATATAGTATTTAAAACTGAATGTCAAGACTTTTTTTATTTTTTTTATTTGATCAGGGATATTAAAGTCAAATTTGAACTTTAGTTTACTCCTGAATTGGTTTTCTAAGTAGTAGCTCTTTTACAGCCACTGCAGGTTTTATTTTACCTTCTGTAACTGCCAGAACTTGATTACAAATTGGCATCTCAATTTTTAACTTATTCGCAATCGAGATAACTATTTTCAATGCGTTAAGTCCTTCTACGGTGGCCCCGACAATTGTTAATGCCTCATTGACTGTCGCATTATTGGCTAACTCTTTTCCAAAGCGACGATTTCTTGACAAGTCGTCAGAACAGGTTAAGACCAAATCACCCATACCAGAGAGTCCTTGAAAGGTTGTTTTCTCAGCGCCTAAAGTAATCCCCAGCCGTGTCATTTCAGCTAAACCACGAGTAATTAGTGCTGCTTGGGTATTTGCTCCAAATCCCAAGCCGTTTGCTATTCCTGCAGCAATTGCAAGGACATTTTTTACCGAACCACCGACCTCAACCCCTACAATATCATTATTTTTGTATGCTCTTAAAAGTTCAGTTTGTATGGCGTCAGCCCAAAATTCTTGAGTATCATGGTCTTTTGAAGCTACGACAATTGCTGATGGTTTTTTCTTGGCAATCTCTACAGCAAATGTTGGACCAGAAATTGCACATGGATGGTAGTCGGGCAAAATCTTTTGAAAAGTTTCATGAAGCAAGCATTTATTATTTGGATCGAAGCCTTTAGTTGCCCAGGCAATTAAGTGGTTGCTATTTAGGTGTGGCTTAATACTAAATAGTATCTCACTAAATGAGTAACTGGGTGCTGCTATTAATATTGCTTTGGTATTCTTAATCAGACTTAAATCTGTGCTCAGCTTAATATTGCTTGCGAATGTTTCAGTTAGCGCTGGGTGTTTGTTACCTAACTTACTAATAAATTTTTTATTATTTGCGATTAGAAATATTTCGCCAAATTTATCACTTAAGGCGATAGCAAGAGCGCTACCCCAAGCTCCAGCACCAACAATGCTAAGAGATTTTTTCATGATTATTTTTTAATTGGAAGTCCTTGCTTTTGCCAAGCATCGAAGCCACCTTTTAGACTGTATACATTTTCAAATTGGTTTTTACAAAGAAGTTCTGCTATACGGTTTGCTCGCGTACCACTCTTACAGTATGTTAATATTTTTTTTGATTTATCTAATGAGTCAAGTTTTCCTTTTACCTGTGCCATAGGTATGTGTATGGCAGACTTAATAAAACCAGACGATCTTTCTTTATTTTCACGCACATCTAAAATAATTAAATCGTCATCATCCATCAGAGAGATTGCTCCGTTGGTATCAACAACCTGGTACTTTTTTAGTTTATCGCTATATATATTGGCAATAAATAATACAATAAGAGCAAACAGTGTCCCTGTTAGTAATAGTTCGCCCTGTAAAAAATTAGTCAGTTCGGTCATTAGTTATTTTCCTGTAAAAAAGTGTTCAACATTTGATGGCCATGTTCGGTTAGTATTGATTCAGGGTGAAATTGAACACCTTCTACGGCTAATGTTCTGTGGCGTACACCCATTATCTCTTCAATATTCCCCGACTCATCATTGGTCCAGGCTGTTACCTCAAAACAATCAGGCAAAGTTGGTTGTTCTGCAACTAAAGAATGATATCTAGTTGCGTTAAGTGGGCTATCTAGACCATCGAATACTCCTTTCCCAGTATGCAGAACAGGTGAAACCTTTCCATGCATGATTCTTTTTGCGCCAATAATTTTACCTCCAAAAGCTTGTACAATTGCCTGGAACCCTAAACATACACCCAAGATAGGAATAATGCCAGAGAATCGTTCTATAAGTTCAAGGGAAATACCAGCTTCGTTTGGCGTACAAGGTCCAGGAGATATAACTACATGATTTGGTTTTATTTTTTCAATTTCATCAAGCGTGATTTCATCATTACGATAGACATTAACCTTCTGCCCTAATTCACCAAAATACTGAACTAAGTTGTATGTAAATGAGTCGTAATTATCAATCATTAAAAGCATAAAAAACCTTTGTTTAATTAGCCTTACCTAAAACAAACGTCATTTTACAGACAAAAACGAGACAAAGTTAAGACACTGAAAATAGCAATTAGAATCTTTAAAGCCAGATGCTTTTAATCTCTCAAGATGGACATCTTTACTTTCAGTTATCATGATATTTTCTAGAGATTGACGTTTCTTCGATATCTCTAATTCACTATAACCATTAGCACGTTTAAAATCCATGTGGAGTTTTGTCAGACTGTTTTGTTTTTGCTGATTATCAAAATGTATCTTTTCACTAACAATTAGAATGCCTCCTTGATTTAGGCCTTGATATATTCTATTTATCAGAGCTGAGCGTTTTTCAACTTCTATAAATTGGAGAGTAAGATTTAAAACAACTATAGAAGCATTTTCAATATTAATATCATTAATATCGCTACAAATGACAGCTAAGTTATCAATTTTGCTGATGAGATTTTCTTTACATTGTTTAACCATCTCTTGAGAATTATCTACAGCAATGAATTTGTTGTTTTTTGATTTATTATTTAGTGCCAAAGCGAGAGTTATAGCTCCGGTAGAGGTTCCTAAATCATAAAAATTAGTATTGTCTTGTCCATATGTTCGAACCAATAGGCCAACCATTTGTATCATTGCTTCATAGCCCGGAACAGAGCGTCTTACCATATCATCAAAAACAGCAACAACAGTATCGTCAAAGCGAAAGTCAGCAATGTCGCTATCATTATTAAACAAATCATCACGCATAAAGATGCTCCAGAAAGATTTCACTGACAAGTAGTTTGGTTTTTGCTATCGTAAAAGTTGAGCGCCTAGCCCAAGTGTTGCTGTATTTTCCAACCTCTAGATGTCCACGTTTGATGGTCTGATCATTAAAAAGAATTTCACCTAACGGCTTTGAACCTATGGCAAGAATATCTTCGGTATCAGGCGTTTTGGGGATAACAGATCGCGCAAATACAACAGCTTGACTGTTCCCAATTAGCTCAACTTCTCTGACAATGATTACATTTTTTTTGTTAATATCGAGTAATTTCAATTCACATTGATATGGATTATTTTCTTGCTGTGATAGAACATTGACGCAAAAGTCATCATATTTATTTCGAAGTTTGGCTGTTAATGATTGATTGTCTAATAACCAGACAAGGACATGCTCAGGAATGTTTTCATTAACACTAAATGACCGCCACTGAAATTTATCTGGATTGAACATAACAAAGGCATTTTACAAGAGTCTGATAGTTGCGTAAATTCTATGCTATCGAGTTATTAAATAATTTATGCATTGGCATAGTGAGATTTATCACTATCAATCCAGCGATTGATTAGAGAATGTTGATCTTTATCGCCTGCTTCCAACATTTGTGATGCATAGTAACCAGCTTGTTTAAGTAGGTAAGCGTCTCTTACAATGCTGGCAATTTTCATATCGGCAATACCAGTTTGTTGGGTTCCTAGAACTTCTCCAGGTCCACGCAACTCTAGGTCTTTTTGAGCAATTACAAAACCATCGTTGCTGTGACGAAGGATATCAAGTCTTTGTTTTGCAGAATCACTCAGAGGTGACTGATACATTAAAACACAAACACTCTTTTCAGACCCTCTGCCGACACGGCCTCTTAATTGGTGTAACTGGGCTAGTCCGAGTCTTTCGGCATTCTCAACAATCATTAGACTTGCATTGAGGACATTGAGCCCAACTTCAATCACGGTTGTAGCAACAAGTACATTAATTTTTCCGTTGGCAAAATCTTGTATGATAATTTCTTTTTCTACCTTATTTAATCTCCCGTGAATCATAACCACTTTGATGCCTTCAAGTTTTTTTGAAAGGTATGAATAAGTTTTCTCAGCAGATTCAGCGCGAAGTTCTTCTGACTCTTCAATCAACGTGCAAACCCAGTAAATTTGCTTACCTTCTGTACAAACCTTTTTAATTCTCTCAACCACTTCGTCTCTTCGGTTGTTACTAAGTGCAATTGTCTCAATCTTTTGCCGACCAGGAGGTAATTCATCAATAACTGATGTGTCTAAGTCTGCATAAGCGCTCATCGTTAGAGATCGAGGAATTGGGGTGGCAGTCATTACTAGTTGGTGTGGCACTTTTTTCGCTTTTTGTACCAAGGATAAGCGCTGGTGTACACCAAATTTATGTTGTTCATCTATAATTACGAGGCCTAAATTGTTAAATGAAACACTTTCCTGAAAAAGTGCATGGGTACCAATTACGATCTGTGCTTTACCAGAAGCAATTAAATTTATTTGCATTCTTCGTTCTTCAGTATTTTGAGAGCCTGAAAGAAAGGCAACCTTAATGCCTAAATGATCAAGGTAAGAAGTAAAGCTTTGAAGATGTTGTTGCGCCAATATTTCAGTCGGTGCCATGATTGCAGTTTGAAAGTTATTCCCCACTGCCTGAAGAAGTGTAAATACTGCCACTATGGTTTTTCCTGAGCCTACGTCGCCCTGTAACAATCTCAGCATAGGTTGTGGAGAAGACATGTCTTGATTTATTTCTCCTATACAACGTAACTGTGCACTGGTAAGTCGAAAATCCAAAGACTCCATTAGTTGATTAGGTAAATTATCATGAATAGAAAAAATGCTTGATTTCTGGGTTTTTCTTCGTGCCTTGATTAGCAGGAGGTTTAACTGGTGAGCTGCAAGTTCCTCAATAATTAATCTTTGTTGCGCAATATGTTTGAAGTTACTTATTGAAGTTAAATCTTCTCCTTTCCTTGGGTGATGGAGTAAATACAAGGAATCCTTAAGGTTTGGCATCGTGGTTTTTGCAATCCTTTCAAAGTAATCATTAATTACTGTAGCCCTTAATGTTTCTAAAGCATGACCAACCCAGAGTTTAATTTTATTTTGCGTAATCCCTGCAGTAAGGGGATAAACTGGAGTTAACGTTGAATCCAAAAGTGGTGTTTGTTCTTGTGAAATTAACCGATATTCAGGGTGATGCATTTCGAGCCCTGAACGTCCTATTTTTATTTCACCAAAACACTGAATATATTCGCCTCTGACGAAAGCTTGTTTTTGGTACTGATTAAAATGAAAAAAACGAATTAAAAGCTTTTGATTATTATTGTCAGAAAGATAACACAGTAATTGGCGTTGTCTTGTAGGGACTTCTTCCAGTCTATCAATTGAGAGTTCAACCAAAATTTCATCATCCACTTTAGCTGCAGAAAGTGGGGTGATCTGGGTTTTGTCTTGGTATCTGTTGGGTAGATGAAAGAGAAGATTTTCTAGAGAGTAAATCCCGATCTGATTTAATCTTTCTGAGGTTTTTCCCCCTAATCCGTTAATTGAAATAACTGGATCAGAGAGCGATGACATTGGATTAGTAGCTGTACTGATCCGAATTGACCACCATTACACCATCCATTTCAACGCTAACTCCTTTTGGAAGTTCATTCACCCCGATTGCTGCACGGGCAGGATAAGGCCGGTCAAAGTAGGTTGCCATAATTTCATTGAGGACTGCAAAGTTGTTAAGGTCTGTCAAAAAAATATTAAGCTTAACGATATTACTTAAGTCACCTCCAGCTTCTTCACAGACAGCAGTTAAATTCTTAAATACTTGGTGAATTTGCTCCTCAATACCTCCTTCAACAATCCCCATGGTTTCCGGAACTAAAGGAATCTGCCCTGAAAGATAGATTGTTGTGCCACCAGTAATTGCTACAGCCTGAGAATATGTGCCGACAGCTGCAGGAGCTTTTTCCGTCGAAATAATGCGTTTTTTCATGATAATGAATTGAATTTATAAAATAGGTTTTATTATATTCTGGATGATTGTTTTTTGTAGAACTCTTTAATAGTTATTGATAGACGAGACCATATATTGCCTAGAAGTAATTTTATAAAAGGGAATAGGAAAAACCTTAGTTTTGTCTGACGCCACGGATTCGCTCAGATCGACGGCGAAGCATTTCAAGTGTGGTAAGCAATAAAATGGAGAATATTACAAGAATAGTTGCAGCCGCAAGAATAGTTGGGCTGATTTCATTACGGATTCCAGACCACATTTGTCTTGGCAGGGTGTATTGTTCTGGTCCGCCAACAAAGAGGACAATCACGACCTCATCGAAGGAGGTAATAAATGCAAAAAGAGCTCCTGATATTACGCCTGGTGCGATTAGTGGAGCCTGTATTTTGAAAAAATTTCTCAGAGGTGAACCACCTAAATTTGCCGCAGCACGCATCAAGTTGTTATCAAATCCTGCTAAAGATGCTGTTACAGTTATAACAACGAAAGGTATACCGAGAATGGTGTGAGCAACAATCAAACCTGTAAGGGTAGCAACAAGATTTAATTTAGCGAAAAAGAAAAACATTCCAGCTGCAGTAATGATAAGTGGCACAATCATTGGAGAAATCATGAGTGCCATTATTAAACGATTAAATGGCATATGTCGATTTGATAATCCTAGGGCGGCAAGTGTTCCTAATACACTAGCGAAGAAGGTTGCAAAAACAGCAATAAAGGCACTATTTTTGATGCCAATCATCCACCTGTCGGTACAGACAGTTGTTCCTGTATTGTCACTACAAATACCAAATAGCTCTTTGTACCAGCGAGTACCGTAACCGTCAAAGTTAAAAGACCAAGTCTCAAAACTGAAGATTTTCATTTCAGGGACAAATTGTAGGAAAACTGAATTGGTAAATGATAGTGGAATAACAACTATCAAAGGTGCCACTAAGAAAAACAATACAAGGCCACAATATGTCCTATAAGAATAGTGCCAAAGTTTCTCTCGAGGTGTTGTATAGGAAGGAAATTTCATTATTAACCCATTTTCAAATTATCAATTCCAATAAATTTGTCGTACACCCAGTAAAGCGCTAATACGGCAATTAATAACATGGTGCCCATAGCAGCAGCAAGTCCCCAATTCAAGGTTTGTTGCATTTCACGAGCAACAAAGTTACCAATCATGAGTCCATCTTTTCCGCCCACTAACTCCGGAGTAATATAGTAGCCAATGGCAACAATAAATACTAGAATACATCCCGCACCAACACCTGGAACTGATTGCGGAATATAAACACGAATAAAGGCACGAGTAGGGGTGGCGCCAAGGTTCTGAGCAGCCTTCATATAACTTGGCGGTATACCCTTCATAATACTATAGATTGGCAAAATCATAAACGGCAATAAGATTTGTGTCATCACAATAATGGTTCCAGTAAAGTTATACATCATCGGTATTCGATCCTCATCACCGAAACAAAGATCGATATTTGTTGCTCCAAAAAATGGCAGATTAACCATACCTTCAAAACACGGCAGAATAGTCACGAAGGTATCGTTAACAACGCCATTTTGTTGAAGCATAATCATCCAGGCTACAATTCGTACCAGGAGTGATGTCCAGAAAGGCATCAAAACACAGATCATGAGTAGATTTGATATTCTCATTGGTAACGTTGCCAGTAAATACGAAACAGGATAGGCAAGTATTAAGCAAAAAATGGTCACCATCAAGCTAACCTGAAGGGTTCTCATCCATATGGTTTTATAAACTCTTAAATGTTCTACTTTCTGAATAATGTTCTTATTGGCGTCATATCTTAAATCGACTGCATTAAGATAATAGCCCATCGTGTAAGGGTCTTTCATTGCACCCAGTGATTGCCAAAATTCAACCTTACCCCAGCGCTTATCTCTTTTGATCATCTTCTCTTTGTATGGAGCTTCCCATGTATAGGGCTTGATTTCTTCTTTTGATCTTTTATTTACTTTGGTTGCTGATTTGACTGTCTTTAATAATAAGCTTCGCCATCCAGAGAACTCATAAGTCATTCTAGTTCCAGACTTACCAAGTAAATTTTTTCCAATATTTTTTCCTTCACTATTTTCTAGTTTGTGAGTGATTCTAATATCATTTATCACTGCAGCAAACATTTCTTCACTAGGAAGTATGGATTTATCTTCCCATACTTCGTACTGAGCAAATGTTTGTGGAAAAACATTATTGATATAGACATCATCAACACTTCTTGAAAGGAGCGATCCTATTGGAGCAACAAATAAGGCTAGTACAAATAATAGCGGAACTAGTATCAGTAGAAAAGAGCGAATCTTTGAGCGACGTAGGGATTTTCTTAAGCTATCTTTAAGAGGGACGCCATCATTCGTTAGTAATGGTCCTTGAGAATTAATTGTCGAAGTATCACTCATAAAATAATGACTCTGATACCTAGCTTTTTGGCTAGATTATAAAACATATTTTTGTAAAGTTAAAAACAGGTCGGTATTTATACCGACCTGTTTTATTAATCGAGTATAAAACTAATTAAACTCGTTTGGTCAGCTAATTAATTAGCCATCCAAGCTGCATAACGGTCATTTACCGCTTGACCATTATCTGCCCACCAGTCTGGATCCGCAAGGATACCACCTTTCATATGCTCATCCGTATTAGGCATATGCTCCATGATATTTACACCTGTATTGAACCACGGCTCGTTTGCTTCCATAAGTGGAAGAGCAGATGGACGCATAGGACCATAGTTGATCCAATGAGCTTGACCTGCTTGTTGCTCAGTGGCAGAAGCATGGATTAAGAAGTGAATTGCTGCAGCTCTGTTTGGAGCTCCGTTCACAAGAACTAACCATTCCTCTTCAAGAACTTGTCCGTCCCAGACAGTAACATAGTCAGCACCGTCATTTAGAACAGCACCACCGATACGTCCGTTATAGGCTAGTGACATAGAAACCTCACCAGAATTAATTAGATCTAGTGGTTTCGCACCTGCAGACCAAAAAACTACGTGGTCTTTGATTGTATCAAGTTTAGCAAAAGCACGATCTTGTCCTTCTTGAGTATCTAATACATCATAAATATCGGCAATAGCAACACCGTCAGCATACAATGCCATCTCAGTTATAGCGCTAGCCCAAGTGTGAACGCCACGCTTTCCTGGGAATTTCTCTAAGTCAAAGAAGTCTTGCATAGTAGATGGTTGCTCACCCTTGAACGTGTCAGCAAGATGGAAAGGAACATATGACCACCAAATTTGCGGAACTACACAATCATTTGGTACATCAACCATGAGATCCTCATCCATCGGTGTGCCATCGGGTGCAGGTAGGAATAAACTACGATCTAGTTCTTCAAATAGACCTTCATCACAACCCGTACGAGCTTGAGATGGAAGAACGTCGACGATATCCCATTGAACATTACCTGACTCAACTTGAGCACGAACCTCACCTAAACCACCATTGTAACTAATCATATTTACCTCACCAGAGGAATAGGTATCAATATAGGCTTTTTGTTGTGACGCCGAGTAGCCACCACCCCAAGAAACCAAAGTTACAGCTGCTTGCGCTGCGCCAGCCAACATCGCTGTTGAAATAGCACCTGCAATCAGAGTTTTAGATATTACTTTTTTCATATTTTTCTCCTTTATAAAAAAAATGCCAAAGCTCTATCCATCAAGAGCCAGACAATCTTCCGACATCCAACCAATATTAACTTCCTTACCCTCTTTGAGGCTTACGTTATCGATTGAATTTGGAATTTTGACGATAAAATCGTCGTGTCCACACACATTAAAGCGCGTGCGAATATGGTCGCCATGGTAGATTAATTCTTCTACCTTAGCTGAATAAATGTTTGGTGTTCTTCCCTCTGCGGGTGAAACAAAAATACGTTCTGGGCGGAGTGACAATGTGGCGCGTTCGCCAACACTGTTGACATTGACTTTACTTGCTACTACGATATCGCCAGAATCTGTTTTAACGGTTACCTGGTCACCATTGATTGCTTCTACGGAGCCCATTAGGCGGTTATTTTCACCGATAAAGTTCGCTACAAAGGCATTCTCAGGTCTTTCATAAAGGTGTTCTGGTGTAGAGCATTGTTGTACAACGCCATCATCAAAAACAGCAATACGGTTAGACATGGTAAGCGCTTCAGTTTGGTCATGTGTGACATATATCACTGTCAATCCGAGATTTTCGTGGAGGTGTTTGATTTCATACTGCATTTGCTCACGCAGATTTTTATCAAGTGCACCTAAGGGTTCATCCATCAGAACCAGGTCAGGGTCAAAGACAAGTGAGCGCGCAACTGCAACTCTTTGCTGTTGACCACCAGATAATTGCATTGGACGCCTACTACCAAAAT
>Ga0208895_1001353_pt1 | contig 10297 bp, 8 predicted proteins | sample ETNtaG_10_FD_185765 | JGI IMG/M metagenome (GOLD analysis project Ga0208895, IMG submission 185765) | Marine microbial and viral communities from oxygen minimum zone, Eastern Pacific Ocean - ETNP201302SV82 (SPAdes) (version 2) | ecosystem: Environmental > Aquatic > Marine > Oceanic ... | reverse complement strand
CTACTTCAGGAATTTAATATGAGCCAGGAAGCGATCATTTCATTTCAGGATGTTAGCAAGTCTTTTGGAGATGTTCAGGCAGTAGATGGAGCTAACTTTGAGATAAAACAGGGTGAATTTTTTTCCCTGCTTGGGCCATCAGGATGTGGTAAGACGACTCTACTAAGGATGGTTGCAGGTTTTGAAATGCCTAATTCAGGTGAAGTTTTTATTGATGGTCAGCCCATGTCTGCAACTCCTCCAAACCATAGACCGGTGAACATGGTATTCCAGAATTATGCGATTTTTCCACATATGGATGTTCGTGGAAACATTGCTTTTGGCATGCGTAAGTCAGGATTATCTAAAATAGATCTGAACCGGCGTATCGATGAAATCCTTGAATTGATTAAGTTGCAGGGGTACGGGAAAAGAGGTGCGGAGGAACTTTCAGGTGGTCAGCGTCAGAGGGTAGCCTTGGCCAGGGCTCTGATAAAACAGCCGAAGGTTTTGTTGCTGGATGAGCCTCTTGGGGCACTGGATAAGAAATTACGTGAACAGATGCAGATTGAACTACGTCAGTTGCAACAACAACTTGGCATTACCTTTCTTTTCGTGACCCATGATCAGGAAGAAGCGCTTACATTGTCTGATAGAATCGCAGTGATGTCGGAAGGACATGTTATGGAGATCGCTTCACCTTCTCAACTCTACGAATCTCCTGGATCACGCTTTGTAGCTGACTTTATTGGCAGCATGAACTTTTTTGAAGGAGAAGTGATTGATGTAGAAAAAAACCAACTAATAGTTTCAACTCAATCTCTGGGAGAAGTCATTTTAGACTTGCCAGATACCGATTTTGCTCCCAAGAGTAGTATATGGATTGCTATCCGGCCGGAGAAACTTAAACCTTCTTTTTTTGCACCAGAAGCTAAGTCTAATGTCATAGCGGGAAAAATGGGACCTTCTGCCTATCTTGGTGATCGCAGTCACTTTTATGTCCATCTTGAAAAACGTGATGAACCTGTTTTGGTTGCACTACAAAACTTAGAACGTTCCATCGATCATCTACGTCAACCCAACCAAGGAGTGTGGTTGCAGTGGTCTAATGATGCAGTTGTGATCTTGCCCCGAGATTGAAGGACATGGTTAATGTTTCTTTTAAAGTGTAAGATGAGTTTTTGCTTTGGGTGTAGGACAATACCGTTCGTTACAGCTCTGGGCATATTTTTGTTAATTTGGGCTAATGGGATCTATGCGGATCTTTCAGGAAAAGGAGAAATTCTACCTGAAGCAGGTTTTATTAGGGTGCAAGGCAGGGTTATTTCACTGCAGGGCATTCGAGTAATTGCATATAAAGCTCTCTGCAAAGACAAAAAAGGGGAATGGGCTTGTGGTAAAACTGCATGGGAGGTATTTGGGGGGAAATTAGCCACTGCACCGACACATTGTATGATTTTTGTTAACCTTTCCTGGACTGAAGGAACACCTGAGAATGCTTCTTGTTGGGTTAATGGTGAAAATCTCAATTCATGGTTGGTTCGCCGGGGTTGGGCTTTGGTAAAAAAGGGTTCTGAAAATCATTTTCATGGACAGGAAAGACTGGCAATAAATGACCAGGCAGGTTTATGGAGAGGAGGTTTTATTCCACCCGATGAATGGAGAGTGGATAAGTTAATGAATCCAGATAGTTGTGGTGTCTGCACTTTACGGCATCAGAGTTTCCAAAGAAATCGAAACAGTTTGAAGGAAATGGAGAAACCTGAAAAATCCAGAGATTAATATCCATTGACTATTGAATTTTAATATTTACTTGTTTTGTTCAAATGACCTATCAATTCTTATTTCAGCCTCCATCGAAGTGATTGCATAAAATGATTTAATTATGGTAGTAAGTCTGACATCTATATTTGTGCATCAAGTAAGTCCAGAGCGCGGTTTTCTCCTTTCTTGAGTGCGGCATCCACGAGAAAACGGTGTGGCGCGTGTGCGCTGCACCGGTTACGGGCACGACTTTTTTGTGGCCTTTTCCTGCCTGGCCCTCGGAGTTTGTCCGAGTTGCACGAGCAAGCGTTCTTTATTGTTCGTGGAAAAGGTCCTGGAAATTGTTCATCCCCTGAATCATCGGCACGTCACCTTCACCATCCCCAAGTTGCTGCGTGGTTATCTGCGTCGCATACGCAGACTCGGCAAACTGTTGCTTCGGAGCGCATGGGAGGCCTGGCAGGAATACCTTCATGAACTCCTGCAAATCCGCGATGGCCTGAGCGGAGGGATCTTCTGTCTGCAGACCCAAGGCTGCCTGTTCAACTTCCATCCCCATGTTCATGCGCTGGTGCTTCCCGGGCTTGTTCGGGAAGGACGTTTTCATGAGCTGAAAGGGTGTTCCGCGACCGCTGTTACCGTTCGCTTGCGTGCCAGGTATCTGACCGCGCTGAAAAATCAGGAAGTCCTTGACTCCGACGAAATCGAACGGCTGATGTCGTGGAACCACAACTCCGGATTCAACATTCATGTGGGAAAGCTCCGCTAATTCTTTACAGTAAGACACCCTCTCTAAAAAACTAGCTAACATTTCCTACACAGGAATCCTGAGTGTGAATTTAGGTGTCCATATAGGTGTCTATCAGCCCTGATATTTTAGTCTGATCCAGCAATTTCATACCCCCCATTTCAACTTAAGTAACAAGTATGTAACGTCGGAAAGCACTGTCTATTATATGGCCTGATGCTTATTTTATAAAGTAAAGATAGAATTATGAACCGTCCAAACTGAAAAGAGTTTGATACAATTCAGGTCGTCGATCTCTGAAAATTCCCCACCCAGAACGCATTTTTTGTATTTCATCCAGATCAAATCTTGCTATCAAAATTTGTTCCTCTATACGTCCTGCTTGTTCAAGCAATTCTCCGGTTGGTCCGGCAATGAAAGAGGAGCCGTAAAAGGTTAAATCATAGTTCGCCCCAGACTTTCCAGTCAGGCCTTTTTCAAAACCAATACGATTGGATGCCATAACAGGCATGATATTCGCTGCCGCGTGGCCCTGCATTGTCCGTGTCCAGTGCGGGCAAGAATCATAATCTGGATCGGGAGGTTCTGAACCGATTGCAGTTGGGTAACAAAGTATTTCAGCACCTTGCAAGGCCATTACACGCGCTGCTTCTGGAAACCATTGATCCCAGCAAATTCCAACACCTACTTTTCCAAAACGAGTTTCCCAAACACGAAAGCCGCTATTCCCAGGAGAAAAATAAAATTTTTCCTGATAGCCAGGACCGTCAGGAATATGTGATTTGCGATAAACTCCCAATTGCTGGCCATCTGCGTCAATCATGGCGAGCGAGTTAAAATATGTTTTTCCTGACCGTTCAAAGAAACTAACTGGAAGAACCACTCTCAATTCTTTTGCCAAACGACTCATCCTTTCCAGCATCGGATGCTTTTCAAAAGGACGCGCCCATTCAAAATATTCCGGATTTTGGTCTATGCAAAAATACTGTGTTTCAAACAATTCTTGCAACAAAATGATATTTGCTCCCCGGTTTGAAGCTTCTCGAACAATACTTTCTGCTTTTTCAATGTTATCTGGATGTTCTCTGGAACAAGCCATTTGCGTTACAGCCACTTTTACTTTTCGCATTCGTTACCTTGTCTCTCTAACATTTATTAACAATTTCACATTCCAAAAAAGAAAAAATCAAATACGACTAAAGATGCGTTAGTGATTTGTGAATCTACCCCTCAAAAGCTTGCAAGACATTTACGATGTTGATACCTAACTCGTTGATGTCATAGCCCCCCTCCATGACAAAAAGCGTGGGGCGTTGCAATTCTGCAATCAACTTGCCGATACTCAGGAAATCTTCTGATTTCAGTTTGAAAAAGCTGATTGGGTCTTTCTCAAAAGTATCCACCCCCAAAGATACAACAATCACTCCTGCCCCAAATTGATCTATCTTAGCCAAACTTTCTTTCAAGCAATCACACCATTTCTTGAATTGTGTCCCTGGAGGCATGGGCCAGTTGAATGTGGCCCCTTCACCTGCATTTTGACCTGTTTCTTCCGGATAACCTGAAAAATGCGGAAAGGCATCACGAGGGTCGCCATGTAGAGAGAGGTAAAGCACGTCTTCCCGCTCATAGAAAATATCTTGTGTGCCGTTACCATGGTGAAAATCAACGTCGAGAATACTGACACGATCAATCCCGTTGTCTCTGAACCATTGTGCCGCAATTGCAGCATTGTTCAAAAAACAATATCCGCCAAACATATCAAAAGCGGCGTGGTGTCCGGGAGGACGGCAGAGAGAAAAAACTCCATTTTCATTTCCACTCAATAACAATTCTGCACCTGTCAGAGCGACATCCTTGCTGGCCACGGCGGCTTCCCATGTACCTTTGTTGATTGAGGTTTCAGAGGATAGTGAATAGTAACCCACTTTACCTTCTATAAAATTAGGAATACGTTGGGACATACGGCGGGCGGGCCAGCAGGTGGGAATTGCCTCGCCTTCGTACCCTGTCTTAGACCATTCATCCCAAGCCATTCGAAGGAATTCTACAAATCCTGCATCGTGTAGTGCCAAAACCGGTTCCATGCCGAATTCCCTGGGAGCGATGACATCACCAAGATTCTCACTTTGCACTCTTTCCAAAACGATGTCTGCACGAGAAGGATTTTCAAAAGGAGAAACAAGCTGACCACCAAAAAGTTCAGTTTTTGCGTTACGTAACCGATGTTTTTCTGAATAAATAGTGATCATCGTGCTGACACGAGGTTTGACTGTTTAGTATGTTTAGGTGAGCATAAATCACAGATGAGTTATGCTTTATATAGATTTTAACTCTGAAAGAGATACTGCGGTCATCTTGAAATTATTCCTGCCAAAATGTGTTCCAGTCCGGTTCCGGAGCAATTTGAGTCAACTCCCTCTCAAACGGCACAGCATCCGGATCAATCTTCTCATCCAGTTCGCGGGCGTAACGATGTCCGGAATAAACCGCAGCCGCGATAGTGGCTGGAGCCAGAGCATCTCCTATACGAGTAACACTCTTGAGGCCCGCATCGTCCCAGGAATCACGCACCAGGTCAAGGTCAGATGCCAGAGAAGCATTGGGTAAACGTGCTGTAACCAGCACCAAAGCATCGCAATCCAGAATGCTCGCCTCTTTGGTATAAATGTGAACGGCCTCCAGAGTTGAATTTTTTCCTGGCTGAACCGCATGATAAGGCAGGATGCTTATTCCTTTTTTCAGCAACCCTGACTGAATCATTTCTTGTTCCAAAGTTTGGACAGTCCATGACGAAACCATTGCTGCAGGAGTCACCAATGTAACCTCACAACCATTCTTGCGGCAATGTTCAGCAATGACCCCACCAAGATAATAATGATCATCATCATACACAACCACCTGACCGCTGGGAAGTCGTCCGGCAAAAATATCATCCGGTGTGTATGTTTTAGTCTCCGGAAAGACCAGTGGCGCAAGATGATGACGGCTGACTCCATCGCTCCGCCACTTTGAGCCGGTCGCCAATACGATGTGTTCGCTGCCGAATTCTAAAATATCTCCCACAGTAACATCACTTGCAAGGTAAGATTCAACATTATCCATTTGGCGGATTTGACCAAGCCGATAATCCCGAACTCGATTCCAGGCGACCAATCCGGGCAAACGGGATTCTTGTGTGACTCGCCCGCCAAGTTCATTGTTTTTTTCCGCAAGTGTGACCTGATAACCTCTCCGGCCCAAAGCACGGGCACATTCCAGTCCCGCAGGCCCGCTGCCCACAATCAGAATGCTCTTGCTGCTACCCTTGCCGGGAATTCGTTCTGGATGCCAGCGCCTCCTCCATTCTTCACCCATCGTCGGATTTTGTGTACAGCGGATTGGCGACATAGTCATGTCTCCGGAAACACAGATGTTGCAACCGATGCACTCCCTAATGTCTTCTAGCCGATCCTCAGCAATTTTTTTAGGTAAAAACGGATCCGCAATTGAAGGCCGCGCCGCGCCGATCATATCTAGTACTCCCCTGCGCACTTGGGAAACCATAGCATCCGGAGATGTGAACCTTCCCACACCCACGACGGGTTTGTTGGTAAGTTGCTTGAATCCTCTCACAAACGGCTCCTGATGACCTTCTTCACCAAAGCGCGAGGTACGCGAATCAATTTCCCAACTGCAAAGCGTCAAATCCCACAAGTCCGGAAGTTCACTGATTTCACCGAAAAGTTCCAGCATTTCCTCACGGTGAATACCTTCTTCACCCAGCAGTTCTTCCACACCGATTCTGCAAGCCACTGCACAGGTATCACCGACTGCTTCCTTTGTATCCTCGATCAATTCTACGAGCAAGCGTGCTCTGTTTTTCAGGCTGCCTCCATATTCGTCTGAGCGGTGGTTGTGACGTCTGGAAAGAAAATGCTGTGGTGCTGCAAAGCTGTGCGCTCCATATACATAGACAATGTCGAATCCGGCAGATTTGGCGCGGAGGGCAGCGTTGCGATGCCAGCGCCGCAAGTTTGTAATATCACGCTTTGTCATCGCCCGAGCCTGCACAGGTTCGTTGCTGAAAGTCAAAGTGGGCAGGTCACTGGGGCCGAGCGGTACTTCACGAGAGTACAAATTCGGACCGTTCATGCCATTGTAAGCCAGTTCGATGCCTGCCAATGAGCCGTGTGTGTGGACGGCATTGGAGATTCTGGAAAGTGTGGGAAGGTCTTTATCGTCCCAAATTCGCAGTTCGATGAAGGGTGTGATTTCGGAAGTGTGGTGGATTTCCACTTGTTCAGTGCAGACCACCCCCCAGCCGCCTTCGGCCTTAATCGCACGCAATGCAGCCATGGAGGTAACGTCACGGTAACCCATACCGTTGCAGTGCGGAACCTGATAAAAACGGTTAGGTGCCACAACGGGTCCAATCTTTACAGGTTCAAATAGAATTTGGTAGCGTTCGTCAATGGCCATATATTACTTGAAAACTCATTGATGAGGTTTTATATACTGGTTTGATTGAGATGCAGGAGTTACCTGAACTTATGGAATGAATGGTGGGAGGGGGAGCGCATTGGCGCCGCCCATTGATACATAAAGTAGTTAGTCTAATTTATGCCTAGATGATCCATCCGATGGCACCACTAATTCTTCACAGTCAGACACTTTCCTTAACCAGTCCAATTCTTTTAAAACAAACCATCGGATTGCTCCACATTGTTTTTAGAAGTCGAGCATAGTGGAGCAACTAGTCTCTTTATCTTTTATGAACCAGGTACTGGAGCAGGTTGCAACATGTATATTGTATGTTCTATGCCCATTTCTTCCAAACGTTTACCCAATTCAGGGTCTGATAATGTCTGTTTCATACCTTCAGGATCAAAAACATCAGCTGTTACAACAGCAGTGTTTTCATCTACCTTTCCAACCAAAGCATCCCTCATGAACTTTGCTCTATTTTCAGCATCACCGTCAAAAAGTTTTTTCCATTCTGTATAATTTGTTTTTTTCATCTTCACAACAATCATTGTGTTTAACATATGCCACCGTTTTAATTAGTGATTATAATTAATTGATTCAAACAATCACGTTATCATATTTTTCTTGAAAAATGTAAATTGATTTTTAAGTATCTTTTTTCCTCTCAAAAAAGCTTCATGGCGAACATGTGAATGGATAACCCCCCTAAAACCAACCCCATCATCTCCTGGGAGTAACCCTCACTAATTCTTCACAGTCAGATTCCCGTATAAGACGAACATTTGGGGGTACAAAAGGGGGTATATTTGATCAACACATTTTGCAATACCAGTATTAGCAAGGGTTGAGAGATCGAATGTGGCAGACTCTCCCGCCACACCCATTATTTCATCCTATCCTAAATGCACAGTTAAACAATCCCCACAAACCTCCCAATTGTTGTAAAACAATATAATTATAATAAAAACGGCAATATCAAAGGAAAGTATGTTAGTGTCATATGATATTAAGTAAACCATCTTACTTTAGCAAAAAGAGATTGTATATGAACCTTGCAGAAAAAAGTACTGCTGAACTACAAAGGCTGGACAGCAATCATTATCTCCATCCTTTTACAGACCCGAAAGCCCTTCTCGAAAAAGGTGCTCGTGTGATTACTAGTGCAGACGGGATCTACATTTGGGACTCTGACGGCGAAAAAATACTTGATGCCATGGCGGGTCTTTGGTGTGTCAATGTTGGCTATGGCCGGGAAGTTTTGTCACGCATTGCATATGAGCAATCAAAGGAACTTCCTTATTACAACAGTTTCTTCAAAACAACAACCCCACCTGCAATTGCATTGGCGGAAAAACTTGTTGAAGTCACGCCAGACGGATTCAACCAAGTGTTTTACACCAATTCAGGTTCCGAAGCGAATGACACTGTGATACGTACTGTCAGGCGCTATTGGCGGCTGCTTGAAAAACCTGAAAAACGTATCATAATCAGCCGTAAAAGAGCCTATCACGGTAGCACAGTTGCCGCGGCAAGTTTGTGTGGAGACAGTATCTATCATGAAATGGACGGTCTTCCGATACCAGACATTGTTCACGTAGATTGTCCGTATTGGTATGGAGAAGGTGGAGACCTGACACCAGATGAGTTTGGACTTAAATCTGCTCAAAGTTTGGAATCTAAGATTAAGGAACTTGGTCCAGAAAAGGTTGCAGCATTTATCGGAGAACCAATCCAGGGTGCCGGAGGATTGATTGTACCTCCGGATACTTACTGGCCCGAAATTCAAAGAATCTGTGAGAAATATGGAATTCTGCTCATTTCTGATGAAGTAATCTGCGGATTTGGGCGTACTGGGAATTGGTTTGGATGCGAAACCTATGGGTTTCTACCAGATTTGATGCCGATTGCAAAAGGACTTTCCTCAGGTTATATGCCGATTGGCGGAGTGATGATTCACGATAGAATAGCGGAAGTTTTGATCAAAAAAGGTGGGGAATTTTCCCATGGATACACCTATTCCGGACATCCTGTGGCATGTGCTGTAGCGCTGGGTAACTTAAAAATTATAGAGGAAGAGCAGCTTGTTGAAAAAGTGGCCAAAGAAACAGGACCGTACTTGAAAAAACGTTGGCAAGAATTTGAAAACCATCCTCTAGTGGGGGAGGTCCGAACCGTTGGAATGCTTGGAGCTATTGAACTGGTGGAAGATAAAGATAAACGAAAGTTCTTTGACAGTTCTATGAAAGTTGGAGATACATGCCGAGACTTTTGTGTTGAGAATAATCTCGTTATGCGTGCACTCCATGATGCAATGGTCGTCTCACCGCCTTTGACCATTACGGTTGAGCAAATTGATGAAATGTTTGATTTGGTCAAACTTTGTCTTGATTTGACCGCAGACAAATTTGGAATAAGTTAAGTCTAAAAACCAGAGATGTATTAAACTTTTTCTGAACACGTCAAATCTGAATACGCTCCCGTAGAAATGGAACTTCCTCTTGCGGTTCAGCTTGGAGTTCTCTTGCTGCAAGGTGACCGGAATAAACTGCAGCAGCAATGGTTGCTGGAGCAAAAGAGTCCCCAATGCATTTGAGTGTTTTTATTCCTGCATTGGTTAATCTTTCAGGATCGCCATTCAACGAGTTAAAAAGTCCATCATTTGGTATCCGTTCGGTGACGAGAAGCAGACTGTCGCATTCCCTTTCGATTTTTCTCTCAGTAAATATGCAGGAAAGTTCAACCTTTCCTGTTTCTGCAGCCGTAAGATTAGTTTGCGTGGCAAGTTCCACACCGAGATCCATTAACTGTTTCTGAATCTTTTTCTGCTCCAGGGTTTTGTGAGTCCAGGTTGAAATATCAGGTGCAGGAGTGACAAGTAAAACATCGTGACCTTCCCGCCTTAATTTTTCTGCTAAAACACCGCCCATGTAAAAATGGTCATCGTCAAACACCACAACCCGTCCTTTTGCTAAAACTCCGTCCATAATATCATCCGGAGTAAATACTTTAAGCTTATCAAGTCCGGGAATAGGCTCCCGGTGTATTCTTCCTAGTCCGTTCCGCCGCCAAAATGATCCGTTTGCAAGCAGCACATGGGAATAGTCGAATTGATCCTCTGCACTGAACTCAAAAATTTCATCCGCACTCAGTGGGTTTTCACGATAGATGGACACGTTTGCCATCCGTTCCAACATCAAAACTCTGTAGTCGCGAACACGCCCCCATTCGGCCAAACCGGGCAGGCGACTTTCCCGACTGACCCTACCTCCAAGTTCTTGAGAAGCTTCTGCAAGAATTACTCGATATCCACGCTGTCCGAGTGCAAGAGCACATTCCAGT
>Ga0208895_1001346_pt1 | contig 10334 bp, 10 predicted proteins | sample ETNtaG_10_FD_185765 | JGI IMG/M metagenome (GOLD analysis project Ga0208895, IMG submission 185765) | Marine microbial and viral communities from oxygen minimum zone, Eastern Pacific Ocean - ETNP201302SV82 (SPAdes) (version 2) | ecosystem: Environmental > Aquatic > Marine > Oceanic ... | reverse complement strand
GGTCGGTGTTTCGGTGGTGGTCGGTGCCGCCAAGGATCCAGGTGACAGGGTCGGGTCAGTCGCAGCTCCCCCACATGCTGTCAGAACACTGACTGCACACACGACACTTAGAAAGAGCCTGATACGTCCAGTCTGATCCACGAGTTAGTCGCCATCTAGAGGAATAGGTCCCGAGTTCAAATCTCGGCAGCCCGACAAACAATGTGCAGGTCAGGTGGTGTTTCTTGAATGCACCGTCTGGCCTGTTGTTGCACTGGGGGCCTGAAGGATTCGGCTAGGCGGCCTTTCCAAGCCCCATCCGACCCCCCCATCGTCAACTTGAGGCTGTCTGAGGAAGAGGAGGAAGGCGACATTTGCCAGGCACTATTGACCCGGCAGGTAGCCCCAGTCGGCGAGGGCCTAAACAACTACACGAAGCCTCACCCAACAAACCTGACACACCCCCCTGACAAACACACGGGACCAAAGTCCTCGCTCCCACCCCTCCCTGAGGTGGGGTGGGAGCGACATCGGAGCCCCTAGGTGCCTACCAGTGCTGACAACTGCGCCGTTCAACTCTCAGAGGTGGAGTTCCCATTCGCCTCCACAATCCCCCCTGGGCATCGACCGTCGCCGGGCACAGCACCGCAACTCGGAGTAGTTGTGAAGGCTCCGCCACTTATCGGGTGAAGCCTTCCCTCAGCGCCTCACCAGACCCCAGTCGGTGTACGGAACAGGAACAACTGCGAACACCCCACAAGGGCGTGTTCGCAGTTCTTGCGTGCACGTGTTCGCAGTTTCGAGAAGGCAGCGCTTTTGGCGCTGCCTTTTCGGTTTTTCGGCGGTGGTAGCGCTGCATGTGCTCCAGTTTGAAAACATGGAATCCGAAACTCAGACGCCCACCTATATGCAGTCCTACCAGTCGGTCGTAGCAAGAGTTGCTTTGAAGCACGGCTTGAGGATCTCCGGTTGGTTCCCTGTTGAGAGAACAATCGTCGGTGATCAACGGCGATGGAACCAGGTCAGATTCAACCTTTTCCCTAGCAAAGCAGCATTTCTGGCCTTCGATTCTGACCCGGATCGCCTCCAAGCGCAGAAGGTTCATTGCAAACAGGCGATTGGTGATATCTACACGATGATCGTTCGACCGACGATCAATCGGCTCGACGAATCTGCACAGATTTAGGTCTCGCCCCGAACCTCGGGGAAATGCTATTAGGTGTCCTGGTGGGCCCCGTACCAAGGTCATCGAAGTCCGTTGATTTGGGGTCACTGTGGCAGTTCCACGGGGATTTTCCTACGATCTAGCCATGACTAGCAACGATCGTCGATCCTTTTGGGCTTGGTGCATGGAGTCAGAGGAACCCACCGATGGTGAGCGGAAGGTACTGGCCCAGAAGCTTTCAGAGCAGTACGGCACGGCGATCACAGCTGGGCCCATACCTCGTGCCGAAGATGCTGACCTGCGACCTCCCCGGATCCTGCCGCCAGATGCTCTTGCCGAATGGTGCTCAACTAGTACCTATGAGCGGGCTAGCCACGCCTACGGGGCTCACTTCACCGAACGGATTCGGGCATTCAACTTGGACTTTCCCAACCCGCCGGATGTGGTGGCGCACCCGCGAAATGAGGACGAGGTTGTCACAATCCTCGATTGGTGCAACGAGCACAGCTACGTGGTCGTTCCCTACGGTGGTGGGTCATCGGTGGTCTGGGGTCTAGCACCGCCTGAAGACCTTGGACCTACGGTGATCGTCTCCCTTGACCGCCTCGACCAGGTCCTTGAGATTGACGAGGTATCGCGGGCGGCCCGCATACAAGCTGGTGTATTTGGCCCCCACCTAGAGGATCAACTGCGACCACACGGATACACGCTGCGTCATTTCCCACAGTCATTCCGGTTTTCAACCCTTGGCGGGTGGATAGCCACTCGCTCTGGTGGCCACTACGCCACCAACCAGACCCACATAGATGACTTCGTTGAATCCACTCGCATGATTACCCCGTCGGGCTGGTGGGAGTCTCGCCGACTACCTGGTTCAGGGGCAGGTCCCAGTCCCGACCGTATGGTCATCGGTTCGGAAGGCATCTACGGAATCATCACCGAGGCTTGGATGCGTCTGCAGGTGCGTCCCACGTTCAGGGCGACTGCCGGCATCACCTTCTCCTCTTGGGAGGCCGGTTACGAGGCAGTTCGCCGCATCGTCCAATCTAAGCTCTGGCCTGCCAATCTTCGAATCCTGGATCCTGATGAGGCCGCCCGAGCTGCGGGGATGGACGGCGATCGATCGTTTGTGATTGTGTCCTTCGAGAGTGCCGACCTGACACAGGCTCACAACATCGTCCAGGCGGTCGAGATAGCCCGCGACTCTGGTGGGCACGTTCTCGATGACGACGTCATCGTCGACGACGGAACAGGGAAGCCGACTGGCCGGGGAGGGGCTGTGGGTGCGTGGCGAGATGCTTTTATCGGTGTCGGCAACGGAGTCGAGACCTCATTGGGCGTGGTCGCTGACACCTTCGAGACCGCTATCACCTGGGATCGGTGGCCAGAGTTTGATGCCACCGTGCGTCAACGTGTGGGCGAGGTATTGGCAGACACCTTTGGCGACCACCACTCTTTGTCGTGTCGTTTCACACATGTTTACACGGACGGCCCAGCCCCCTACTACACGTGGTCGGGGATGGGCAGACAGGGTAGTGAGATTGCAATGTGGCAGGCCGTAAAGGATGCCGCCAACGAGGTGGTTGTGGCAGCTGGTGGCACGTGTACGCACCACCACGCCGTAGGCCGGATGCACCGCCCTAGTGCCTACGATGCGCAGCGGCCCAACTTGTTCGCAGAGTCGATCCGCTCCGTCAAACGACTACTTGACCCAAACGCCATCTTGAACCCAGGAGTCCTCATCGATTCGTGAGCGGCCCTCAGAATAGCGAACCTCTGGCAAGCGAACCTCGGCAGGGCGGACCTCCAAGGGGCGGACCTCCAAGGGGCGGACCTCTACGAGACGAAGGCCGATGAGGACACCATCTGGCCGGATGGGTTCGATCCGGAAGCCGCCGGAGTGATCTTCGCGTAGTAGGTGCCGGACCTGTCTTGCTTCTGACCTGCATGAGAGGGGTGTCGAGGGTAGATTTCGGTAGTACAGATGGCTGTCTGCAAATGAAGAGGACTTGACTGATGTGTCAGACCCCACACCGTGTTGCGCCAGGGGGCTTCAGTGATTGCACGGACATGGCCGATCGGTTCATTAACGGTCAGGCAGTAGTAGTCAACCTTGAGGACCTCGAACCTAAGACGAGGAGACGGATTGTCGACTTCAGCAAAGGGCTCACCTGCGCAAGAGGCGGCGAACTTATACGGCTAACTCCGTACTTCTACCTTCTTCTGCCCCAAGGAGAAGAGTTTGACCCATCATGGGATCCGGACAGCACGCCCCTCGCGGCTGCGGGTGCTCTTCCAGTTGAGGATTGGGTTCTCACGGACGCAGTGTCCTCTAAGAAGGTCGGATAACTCGGGGCGTTCAAGACCCCCTCCGATACTACGAAAGTGCAGGTCTGGGCCTGAAGATCATCACACCATCCTCTAAGCCGTGAATGCTGTGGAGCCTCCCCCACTTATCGGGTGAAGCCTCCTCCAGGAGTCGCGTCCAACCCCAGTCGGTGTACGGAGCAGGAAGAAATGCGAACACGCCACCAAGGCGTTATCGCAAGACAGCTCGCATCTTCATGCTGTAGGACGACCCGTACCCGCCGCCGATCTTCACCGGATACGCGGTGGCTGTCATATGCGACGCTCCAGGCCCTCCCAATGTGGCTCCCTGAGGGGGCCTTTGCGGATCTTTCCGCTTTCTGTGCGGGGTAGGGCATCAGTGAAGTCCACCGATCGGGGTGCCTTGTAACCTGCTAGGTGTTCTCGACAGAAGCGGATCAGTTCGCCCACTAGTGCTTGGTCGGTTGCCACACCAGGTTGGACCACCACCACGGCCTTTAATTCTTCGCCATACTCCTCGTTGGGGATCCCGATGACCGCCACATCAGCCACCGACGGGTGCCCGGCAAGGACACCTTCGATCTCGGCAGGGTAGATGTTGACTCCACCAGAGATAACCATGTCGATCTTTCGATCGCTCAACCACAGGTAGCCTTCTTCGTCAAGAAATCCCACATCCCCTGAGGTAAATACCCCGGGTTCCAGATGAGCTTCAGCTGTCTTCTCTGGTGCATTGTGGTACTCAAAAGATCCGCTGGTGGCATTCCGGAAATAGAGGCTTCCCTCCTCGCCGACACCAAGGCGACGACCGTCGTCATCGACGACAATGACTTCAACATCGGGTTGGGGACGACCGACACTCCCTCCCCGTTCCAGCCACTCATTGGAGTCTATGTAAGAAATGATGCCCCCTTCAGTAGCTCCGTAATACTCGATTACCTTCGGACCCCACCAGTCGATCATTCCCCGTTTCACTGCTGGAGGGCAGGGTGCGGCTCCGTGGATCACCACTTCCATTGAGCCCCCGTCGTAGTTATTCCGAATCTCGTCAGGCAGGTCCAGGAGTCGTTTGAACTGGGTAGGAACCAAGTGGATGTTGGTGGCTTGATGTTGATCGATCATCTCTAGGAGGCTCACAGGATCGAATTTGTGCTGCATGACCACAGAGGAACCTTCCACCATTGGCAACCAGGAAAATGCCCACTGGGCCGAGTGGTAGATAGGACCGCACAGTGCAGTGGTGCCCGGAACGGGGACTACCTGGTTGAACCCGGCACTCACCAGCTGCATGACTTCAGGCGGCATTTCCCCTGCCGATGTGATCAATGCCCCCTTGACGCCCTTTGGCCGGCCGGTGGTGCCTGACGTGTAGAACATCGGACCACCTAAGACCTGGTTGTCAGGTTCGGCTGGCGACTGGGCGGAAAGAAATTCCTCAAGGCTCTCAAAGTGGTCGGTTGCCCCTCCTCCGGCCAACAAGGCAAGTCTCACTCCAGCGCAACGCTGATCTTCCAAGGCGGCCGCAACCTCTTCGGCATAACGGTGACCTGCCACTACGCAAACCACCTTTGCATCCTCGACCACGTAAGCGATTTCGTCGGCCACCCAGTGCCAGTTGACTGGCACAAAGATCAATCCGGCGTGACTGCAGGCAAACGACGCCTCGTACCACTCGCGACGGTTGCCGGCGACGATGGCGACGGTTTGGCCAGCAGTTAGACCGACTTCTCTGAACCCGTTGACAAGGCGGTTGACCCTTTCGTCAAACTCAGCCCAGGTACGTGTTCCCTCGTCATCAACCAAGACCACATCAGTGCCGCGGTCGGCTGCTATGTCTCTACTTAGGGTGGCCATGATTTCCCTTAGGTCGCTACTATGGGGTCTCAACGGTAGCCCTCCCTTTGGGACCCCTTCACCGTTGGGCCCTGAATCCACGGGCAAAAACGGCTCGGGCGGACATCCCGGACAGTTTTCTGTGAGTCGATTCCCCCCAGCTCCACCAAGACGTTTTCGCAACGCCGCGAACTTCGTCGCCGAACACGGCGACTTCCTCGGCAACCACGACCAAGAAGACCTCTAACAGCGACTCAACACGGTGCCACATCCCCGAGTCGAACGAGCAATATGAGAAGTCCTGAACTCACGGCACTCACCAAGGGAAACCGTGGAACTACTCGCCGAGATCGCGGACACCAACAACCTTCTGCCAACACCAAGACCACCAACGATCAGGCCGGTTCACCCAGCCAAGATCAACCTCGTCGCCTGGATGGCAATCACACCGGGCAAGCCGGAGTAGTTGTGGAGGCTCCCCCACATATCGGGGGAAGCCTCCCCTCCGATCCCATCAGACCCCTGATGTCTTACGGAGTAACAAGAACTGCGAACACTCCACAAGAGCGTGTTCGCAGTTTCGAAAAGGCAGCGCTTTTGGCGCTGCCTTTTCGGGTTTTCGGCCGTTGTGTGGCCTCTAGTTGGCTCGAGTCGATGCTGGTGTTTGTCGCCCTCAGAAGCAACAAGGGCGACCGATCTGAATCACGGACCCGTACTTGCCACTACGTGTAGAGAACTTACCGCTACGTTCACGGGCATGCGATTCTCATATTGGGCGAATGCGGGCCAGACCTGGTCGGAACTGCTCCAAGGTTGCCAACACGCCGAGGCAACTGGTTGGGATGGCATCTGGGTGCCCGACCATTTCATGCCCCCGCCAGAGGGTTATGGGCCAGAAAAGGACTACGGCTCACCCGAGATGGGCACCATCCTGGAGGCGTGGACCATGTTGGCCGCCCTTGCAGTCGCCGTACCCCGGCTTCGGCTCGGCGCCATGGTCTCGGGCAACACCTACCGGCATCCAGCGGTTCTGGCCAACATGGCCGCCACGGTCGATCACATTTCGGGTGGACGCCTTGTGGTCGGGATTGGTGCTGGTTGGCAGGAGAACGAACACCGGCGCTACGGCTTGGAACTGGGTTCGGTGACCGAGCGCTCAGATCGATTCGAGGAGGCCTGTGAGATTCTCACCATGTTGTTCTCACAAGATCGCACCACGTTCCGTGGCGAGTACTACGAACTAGACGAGGCACCTATGGAGCCCAAACCTCTTCAAAGCCCGTTACCGCTTCTCATAGGAGGTGGGGGCGAGAAGCGGACGCTGCGAACCGTGGCCCGGTTCGCTACCGAGTGGAATTGTTGGGGACCTCCTGAGGAAATACACCACAAGATCAGTGTCCTGGAGCGGCATTGCGAGGATGTGGGGCGTGATCCTGCCGAGATTCAGAAGTCCGCGGTGGGAGTGCTTATCTTCACCGAGACCGAAGAGAAAGCTGCGGAACTTAAGGAGCAGATGGGCTACCGGTCTGGCCTGGTTGGTACCCCAGCACAACTCCGTCAAGTGGTGGCCGAGTACGCAGCCGTGGGTGTGGACGAAGTGCTGGTTCCAGACTTCGCCTTCTCGACCGGGGAGCGAAACGACAACCTCGACCGCTTCCTGGCCGAGGTTGTCGACTAGGGGCATTCAAGTCCCCCTCCGACACCGCTACAACACTCGCATCGGGCTTACGCGTTGCACACGCCATTGCACAGAATGCACACCACCAGACGGACACAGACATACCCGACAGACACACATCCCTGATTCCACGGGCACTAGCGGTCCAGGCGGACGCCCCGGACAGATTTCTGTGTTTCGATTCCCCCCAGCTCCACATGGGCGTGTTCGCAGTTCTTGCGAACACGCCTACGCGTAAAGCGAAGGCATCAAGTCCTTCTCAACAGTGTTCGCGGCATAGGGGGTGGTGAATTGGGCTTGGCTTGGCGCTGGCCCAATAAAGCAGCATCCTTGATCCCTTTGCAGTTGTCAGTCGCCCTGTTCTAGCCAGCGCCGCTCCTCACTGGTGATATCCATCACTGCAGCCTCAATGTTTGCCGTTGCCTCAGCGCCGCTACGCGCTGCACACACCACGTGGATGCGTAACGGTGAGTTCGCCAGATATGCAATGGCCACTTGTTCCAGGCTGCAACCTCGCGAAACCGCCAACTCTCGGGAACGATCACGCCGTTGTCGATTCCCCAATGAGTCGTAACACCGGGTCGTTTCCACGTCGTCCTTCGATCCCGGCTGATGGGATGTCGTTAGGAATCCGGCAGCCAGCGGTGACCACGCGATCACGGTGATTCCGGTTTCCACAAGTAATTCCCGTTCCATGGCCTGCTCAGAACCAGTAAGGGTGGTAACGCCTGGCCACGGCTCGGCGAGTTGATCAACTAGTGAGAACTGGGAGCTGGTGACGATCGGTGGTGATGTATCGGCAAGAGCTAGAGCTTGTCTAAGCCGGGTGGTCGACCAGTTTGACACCCCCCAAGCGTCGACCAACCCTGATGCCACCTGATGCTGTGCGGCATCAACCAACTCACCGACTGGGACCGAGGGATTATCCCGATGAAATAGCCACAGATCGAGCCGATCTGTTCCCATGCGATCCAAGGTGGCCGCCACGTCGATAGCCACTGCTTCGGGGTGAACTCGGGGCGTAGTCCAATCAGGTGGTCCGGGATGACACCCCTTCCCGATGAGGGTGACAGCCTCGCGAATGCCCCGGTCCGCCACCCAGGAACCTAGGCGGCCATCGCATGTACCACCCTCGTCTGCGTAGGCCAGTCCCGAATCAAAAGCATCAACTCCAGCTTCGTAAACCTCGTCAAGGAGCCGTTGTGGATCAGAAACCAGAGTCGCCCCGAATAGAGGTGTCGCTCCCTGGATCACCGTTGGCAAAGGCCGGGGCAACCCAGCCATCAGAGGAACTCCCTGTCACATGGATAGATGACTCCAATTCGAGACCGGATCTCATCCATCGTCTCAGCCATAGTCGTCGACCAGGCCCAGGTAACCACTGGACTCTCCACAAGCCCAACCTCAAGGCACCGGGCTGTTTCGACGATTTGGTATTCGAAACCGTTGATCTGATGTGGCACATATACCTCGTCGACCTTCTCACCATTGAGAGAGGTGAGTGTCATTCTTTCAGCACGCCAGAAATCTGGTATCTCAACAATTCCCTCTGTGCCGATGATTCGACCGTTGGGTGCAAGATCGGTGTCGATCGCCGAGGCGAGCCTGGCCGACCCACCGGCGGAATAGTCGGCTACCAACCTAAGACGTGCATCCACACCATCGGGAGATAGCTCGGCCTCAGCGTCAAGGGAGGATGGCTGGGTACCGAACGCCAACTCAGCCAAGGTCAACGGATAGATTCCGACGTCAAGCAGGCTGCCTCCGGCCAAGTCCGGTGCCCAAAGCCGATCGGTCGGCTGGTACGGCGCACTGAAACCGAAACTAGCTTCGACCATTTTGATCTCGCCGAGGCGCCCCTCGCCGATCCACCTCCGAAATACCGTGAAGACGGGAAGGTGTCGAGTCCACATGGCTTCCATCAGGAAGGTCTCTGATAACCGAGCAGCCTCGACCATCTGTCGAACCTGCAACGCGTTGACGGCCATGGGTTTCTCACACAACACGGGTACTCCAGCCCCCAACAGAACTACGGCAACGTCACGATGACTGCTGTGCGGGGTGGCAACGTAGATGGCATCCACCTCGCCGACCAGGTCAGTCGGTTCGTCACCCGCCCAGTCGATTCCGTGGTTGGCCGCGAAGACATCTGCCCGCGGGGCCTCACGACCAACGATCGCCACAACCTCGTGGCCAACGCCTCGTGCCGCATCGAGAAACGTTGAGGCAATCCTTCCGTGTCCGACAATCCCCCAGCGCATAAGCCCAGCATTCCACCTACGTGAACTCTCCATTGACTTGGCACCACTCAAGCAGTCAGAAGGACTCAAAGGAACTACCACTCGGTCTCACACACGGAAACTGCGAACACGCCTTCACGGCGGGTTCGCAGTTCTTGTGTGCACGTGTTCGCAGTTTCGGAGAGGCAGCGCTTATTGCGCTGCCTCTTCGGGTTTTCGGCGATTGTGTGGACTCACCCTCGGCGGCGTCCGGGTCTTGGATCCACAAGCGTAGGTCGTCTAGTGCCTCGTACTTGCCGTCGCCGAACGACACCGTGCCCGTGTCCTGAAGATTTAACTCGCCGAGTTCGTTGAGCGCAGCGCTGAAGCTCTCGTTGTTCAGGTTCGGCTCCGCTGCTTCGGCAATCGTGCTGAATACGGTGAGTGCTCAGCAGGCGATTCAAACCGGTCGCCGGCAGTTTGATCCAATCGCTATCGTCCTACGGTGTTGGGGCTCAAGTTCCCCCCCCATCGATTCCAGGAGAGGGAAACCAGAGGATGCAAGTACCGACACGGCTGGATCAATACATCGAGACCAGCAAGCAGCAGAGTTTCGAGAAGGATTTCCACCTCGGCTGGGAGCACTACGAAACGTGGGAGGAGGCAACGGTAGGTGAACGGGCGCCCGCCTCTCACACCTTTACGGTCGTGGCCGAGGACATCGTCTCCTACAACCGGGCGTGCGGCGAAACAGACCCTCTATACACAGACCCGGAGTACGCCCTCGAGCACTCGCCGACCGGGGAGGTGCTCCAGCACCCGATCTTCGCTACGACGGTCGGCTTCTACTCGGTGGGGTCGTCTGGAATCGGATCTTGGATGCGGACACCCGGCGCTCGCAATCCTGGCCAGTTGATCGAAATCAACGAGCCGTTTCGTGAGGGCGAGGTCATCACCACCACTGTGACGACAAGACAGAAGTTCATTCAGCGGGGCAAGCACTACTTGACGATGTTCATGGAGTTTCACAACCAAGATGGTGTCCTCAAAGGCACATGGGATTGCTCCCTCATCTTGCCTGCCAGCAAAGCCCGCATCGCCCAGTTCGTGAACGCTTGAGAAGGAGAAGACC
>Ga0208895_1001341_pt1 | contig 10362 bp, 9 predicted proteins | sample ETNtaG_10_FD_185765 | JGI IMG/M metagenome (GOLD analysis project Ga0208895, IMG submission 185765) | Marine microbial and viral communities from oxygen minimum zone, Eastern Pacific Ocean - ETNP201302SV82 (SPAdes) (version 2) | ecosystem: Environmental > Aquatic > Marine > Oceanic ... | reverse complement strand
CGAATACTCCTCGAAAGAGGGTTGCGAGAAGCATGGCTTTGCCATGGACTGAGGTGAATGTAGGATCGGTTGCGGGTCGAAAGAAATCGCCCTTGGCGCAGCGCCGCGTGCCCCGCGGCTTGACATATCCTCAGAGTCGCGAGGGTCAATTACATTGCGTGCTGCTGGTTTTTCCGGAGCCTGGGCAGATCTCGCCGTTCATGCTCTCAGCGGGTATACGGAGGATGATAAGACCCGCGCTCGCGCACGAAATTTGGACGGAGCAGGGGCAGCTTGCAATCGTCGAAGAAGGGGCGCTTTGCCTGTCGCAGACCGCGGTGAGGCATTTTGAGATAGCTTTCGTTCCCCAGCTCGTCGCGGATGCGGATCTGGGCAATGTTCTGGTAGTAGTCGCGCCGAAGGAAGGCATGAACATCATTCTCGGAGACGAGATAGCCGGGCTTCTCCAGGTGCCAGGTTGTGGTCAGGGTCCGCCATTTGCTATCGCGCAGGGCCTCGGGATTCTCGACTGTGACGCGAACGCTGTCGCCCGGCTCCAGTCCGGGCAAACCTGGTAGCCCATCGTCATCCTGGATCACGGCGTGGGCTACCTTGCCATCGGCGTCCTTGCGGCAGACGAATGTGAACATGGTTGGGCTCTCGCCGCCGTCTGTATCGTCAGGCAGGAGGAGCTCGCGCCGGGGTCGGCCACGCCAGTCCTTGGACCAACCGTGCATGCGTTCGATCTCGGCAGTCTTGCGCTCGACGAAGGAGGTCGCGGGCTGCACCACCCCCACGATAATCGCCCATGTCAGGAACACAGGGATGATCGGAACGAGGCACCGTGCAAGGGGGCGGTCATCGAACCAGGGCCCGAGATCGATCATGGCCCCACCAGAAGGATGATAGCCGGCAGGCCGAACAGCAGAAGGGCAAAGAGCGGGCTGGAGCCTGCAAGGAAGGAGTTTGAGGTCTCAACGCCTCGGGCCTCGATCGCTTCACAGAGACGCTGGCGCGTTCCGCGTGGCAGGTCGACAAAAAACACGTAAGGAACGTTGCTCCGGTGAATGGTGTAGAGAGGAAAAGGTGGCCCGCGCCGGCCAGCCTCGAGGCAGATCGAGACCTTCTCGATCTCGACCCAGGGGATGAGAGCATGACGGATTGGTCCCTCGACCTCGATCCCGCGATCATCAACGGTGATACTGACCCGGCCGGCCCAGAGCAGGAAGATCAGCAGACCGAGGCCGCCGCCGATAATGGGAGGCAGGAAAAACCAACTCACCTTGAAGTCGAAGATCTCGAAGAGCGGCGCGGTCAGTTCGCGGTGCGACAGGGTCGGCCCCAGGACATACATCGTGAAGAAAAGCCCCATGAAGGCACCGAGAAAAACGAAAATATACCCGAAGTGCCACAGGTAGCCGGAGAAGCGAGCCGGGGGCGTTGTAGGTCGGAGGGAATCCTCTGCGGAGATGTGTTCGTCGGGCTCCGAATGGAGTTCTGCGCGCCGCATTGGGTCCGCGCCGCGCCTGACCTGGTCTCGTCCTGAAAATCGTATTGCCATGACAAGGATGTAGGCCCCGCGCGCGAGGGAAGATCAGTGAAGGGTGGTGTGAGTTTTTGATCGGCCTGCCGGGAAATGCGAAGCACCCCGACCTCTTGTCGGCGATCGGGGTGATTTCCTGAAGTCATGCTCTGTCAGGAGGGTGGGATGTAGCGTGGCTCTGGATGCAGTGCATCCTGACCGGTTATTTTCGCGAACTCGTAGTGACAGCCCTGGACTACAATGGAAATCTCGTGAAGCCACTCGAGGGCAAACCTCGCATCGATATCTGCCAGATCCTCCGGGATATCCATGCGGGTGCACCCGTGGTAGCCGAGTTGGAAGAGATCGTGCGGAGTTGGGACGCTCCTATCAATCTCATCGGTGAGTCCCATATCGTCCATATGGTCCTTGAGAATGTCGGATTGGCACAGCCCGATCCAGTTCCTGTTGCCGGTCAGCGAGCGCGTCAGGGTTTCAAGATCCCTGAGGGAGTAGACCCGCGTGGGGTGATGCAAGAGAACGTCGATGTGGTCCGCGTTGGTTGGGGCGACCTCGAGGATATCTTCTTCGAGGATTGTCTCGTAGAATGACCCTGTGTTGTTTGGCGTGACAATTGCACCGACCCAATTCAGGCCCGGGTCGGCAATAGGCTCCATGCCGCGCAGGCGCCGCGCGCCGTTGATGATGTCGAGATGGTTTTGCGGAGACAGGATGAGAGCTCTGCGCAATTCCTTGTCGATCGAGAAGGATGTCGGTCGATTTTCCTCCACGAGCTTGTTGCGGTGCCGGACAATCGCATCGATGCCGACACCCGTTTCCAGGCCGACATCTCCGAAGTCGTCGTCCCACGTCAGGTCAAGCCCGGCTTCGACGAGGTTGAGGAAGTTGAACAATCCGATCTCGGCCATCCGCCGACGGACAGACCGGGGCTGCTCAAGCATGAATGCATCTGGTTGATAGATGCCGGTTTCGAGAAGGAGTGGGCGCTCTATCGCCTGGTCCAGCTTCACCTTGAGTGAAGCCCAGGTGCGGTAGCCACAGATCCTCGAGAAAATCTCGAGGCGATGTGTCGACTTGGCGTCTTCGAGCAAGACAGCCAGGACGTCTTTGAGGGCGGGAAGATGGGAGTTTTTGACCGCGAGCGCGCGGTTTCTTTCAAATGGCATGACTGCCTCCAGTGTCGCGAGCATCCGTTCCGGCCACCAATTACGCAGGACAGCCCGCAGGGAGTGTCATGAGCTAAGATATCGTCTTGATAACCTCGGTTTAGCCGGTGGCTGGCTGGGCCCGAGACGCCTTCTGGAGAAAAAATAGGCGCCGCAGCATGGCGGCAAAATGGATCGGGGAAATTTTCTCAGTCGGGCGGCGAGCTGACCTACAGCCTCTCAGGCAGCAGGCGGAATGGCCGGACCGCGGTGCCCTGCGGCACACTCGAGCGCTTCGACGGTGCGAGCGCTATGCGCCGCAGTCAGGGAAGCATGGCAGTGGATTTTTTGGTGGTTCGATAGGGCCTCAAAAACGCCGAACCGCTGTGAGAGATCGAAGAGACAAGCGGCGATGCGGTCTGCGTCATCGCGACAGCGTCCTGCCGGTCTGATGAGATCGTAGGAGTTCCAATCAGGCCCTGTGCGAAACTCGTAGCGCGCCTGGAGGCCTGGATGGCTGAGATGCGAGCCGGCTGGTTCAAAGCCGGTTGGTTGGGTCAGCCACGTCATGCTCAGTCCGAACCCGCCCATCATTTCAGGCAATCCGCTGGGCATGTCACCCCATGGCACATCTCGAATGCGCACGCCGCCGGGGCGCAAGGCAGCGTCCTGATCGAAGGGCGCTTCGATGATGCTTTCGATGGAAAGCAGGGTTCTGCGGACATCAGCCAACGACCCGCGCTCCAGTAGCCCCCAGATGTGCAGACTCACATCTTGGCGGACGACGGGAATATCCGAGATGGCGGGCTTTACTGAGAATGGCATGGCGTCTCCTTGGATGGCCGGCGGCGCGGGCATGAGGTCCCGCGCTACCTCACGCAGAAAGTGGATCGCTTCATGCCAGGTCGGAAGGTTTCGATCGCCCGGAAGAATGCGTGGACGCCGGATGCTCCTTCAGAGAGCCAAGCGGGACTTTTTCTTCTGCGGCTTTACCCCAGAACTTTGCGCAAGAAATCAGCAGCCACGACGTAGTGCGTGGGCGCAGTGTATCTGGGGGACTTGGCGGGTCGCGTCTTGCCGACACATCCGATGTCGATGAACGCCTTCATGGTGCGCTGAATTTCGGCCGCGGCTGAGGAAAAATCAGGCTCAAGCTGGCAGCAGAGTGCCTCGTGCAGGCCCCATGCATTTTTCAGCCGTTTCTTGATGAAGCCGCGGCGCTCTGCGAAGGCAATGAGATCGGAGAGATCCCATGTATCGCGGGTTGGTAGTTTCAGCACGCGCCCCTTGCCTCGAACATGATGAAATTCTCGATTGGCCTTGGCGTAATACGCGCGCGCAGATCGGACGCCGTTGATGACGACCAGGCTGAAGAGTTCGATTTGCACGATGGATGGATGCACCGTGAACGGGGATCGCGAACCATCATGCTTGAAGATATCCGCGTCCAAGGCACCGGCCAGGATCTCATCACCTCCGGCACGGCGCAGGGCATCAGCTGAGACCTGGTAGTCCGCAAGCGTCCATAGTTCTGGGCGCGTTTGCGCCGGGGCGCGCCACGCCTTCACAGCCGGCGCGGCCCATTTCATCTGCTCGGCCCGTTCAGCTTCTTTCTTCCGTCTCTTTCGCTCCTGTATCTTGCTTTCATGCTGCGCGAGCTTTGCCGCGCGCGCCTCAATGGCAGAGTTGTGCAGCCAACTGCGTGGGGCATGGGATAGCACGGCCTCGCGAACCTCATCGTATGAGACGTGTCGCTCAAGGCCTGAGAGGTCGATCTCGATGGTGGGATTGTTGCGGCCGCGGAGAATCTCCTTCTTCTCGCACCCTACGCGATGCGTGACGAGGATTTCGACAAAGAGTTCTCTGCCTTTGGTGTCGGTGACGATCAGATCAGGGCGAATGCCGTCGCGGTAAACTTCAAGACGCACCGAGGCGACATCGAGCGGCAGCACTTCAACGTCGTAATCGTAGTCGTAGGCGTCGATCCAGCGACCCTTCACGAACACTTCGGAGCGAAACCCGTGATCCTTGCCGCCATCGAAAGCCACAAGGGGCAGGGCGAGCCTGTTGCTGGAGGCAATGATTTCCTTACCCAGAAGGTGAATGGCCGTCTCGCCGGCGGATCTGCATTCTTCGGTATTCAGGTGATAGAAGTGGTCCGTTTTTGAGGACCGATACTTCCTTGCGCGAAGTTCGCTGCCGCAATCTGGACAAGACAGGCCCGTTGTTCCGGTGGCGATGGTATCGACATGGGCCAGAGTGCCGTCCGGCAGCCGGGCATACAATGTGCGCGGTCCTTGCCCACCCGCTGAAGGAAGGCAAGGGTCTACCCCAGCCCTCTTGAGAACACTCGAGAAGGGCTCGCCCTGTGCGGCGTGTCGCATGTCATGCACGGCAACGGCTCCTTGTTCTTCGAGCTTTCTATCTCGACGATATTGGCCGAAATCAATTGTGCGGAAGGAGCGGCGGCGAGAGGAGAACCGGAGGCGGGGCCTGACATCGACCAGCTCATGGCAGCTGGGGTGCCTGCGCGATCGGGAGATTTCCATCTCATGCTGAGGATGGGCCCAGGGCAGGACAAGCAGCGATGACGGCGGCGTGGGAGCCACGCCCGGGATGACGCCGGGCGAGGGGATGTGTCCTGGTTTTCGTTGACCTGGGTGGATGGCATAGAGCGCATGCTGGTCGAAGGTGCTTTGGGCGCTTGTCGGCCGCATCTACGGTCAGGATTGCGGGGTGTGAGGCTGTGATGATGAACCCGCCAACACGTTGCGTTCGATACTGGCGACCTCCAGCGATAATGTCTGCTAAGAAATTCAAAAGTAAGAGTTTTTTGCTTCCGGTTTCGCATAAACCGCCTATTTACCTAATGAAGGGGCGCTTCCACCTCATGCTCCCACCGTCCAGTTGCTCGCTTTCGGAATTCCGGGATCGGCGTCTGTCGGTTTCGGCTCAGTCCGGCACTTTGCCCGGGCGATCTCTCGAGCCTTGGGAAGGAGGTGAGCACCAATGGCCACGGGGATTTCAACCCCTGTGCGGCTGGTCTGCACGCTGCCGAAAGCGGTAAGCGTGATTGAGCACTACCGCACGTTCCGCGGCCGACGCATACGCGTTCGGTCGTATTGCCGTCGGTATCCATCTTGAGCTTGGCGGCTTAGGATACTGACTTGAGGAAGCACGGTAGCGCCCCTTCACTCATAACAGGAACTTAGGCTTCTTCCAGCCATCACGAAGCCCGGACGGCCATAAATTTCCAGAATCTTCGTTTTTGTGTCGAGAAATGGCGAGGTAGCGACTCCTCTGCGTCGCCAATAGTGTGTCTTGGTTTTTCGGGGCCTGAGCGGTCGAGGGCCTCGAAATCGAAGTGACATCTGGTTACGTTCACTTATTCGCGAACGAATTCCTCTTGGGGTAGCGCGCGCCCTGCGCGCTTTATCAGTTCCCAGTAAGGTTTGATCCGTGGATCGCAGCAGGCTTCCAAGGACTGGAATGTCGCTGGCAGCTGGTTAGTATATCTTTCCTTGGTTCCGCGTCCCTCCTGGAAGAGGCGGGAAATTTCAGCCGTTGATGGAAGGAGGAGGCCAGCGAACCTCGGGAAATCCATGGCGATCTTGAGCCCGGCGGGGTCTGGGTCCGAGAACACGAAGACCGGGATGTCGAGCGCGTCGAGGAAGCGGCGTGCCGCGGAGATCGGGTAGGCGCCTGGCTCGCCGCGATAGACCGCAAGAGCGGTCGACAGCTCGCGGCCCGGATCGAAGGAGAGCGCATGGAGGCGCTCGAAGGCCTCCCAGTTCTCCACGAGGACAGCTTTGTCGTATTGTGCGAAATTGGATGCATCCTCGAGCGAGGTGTCGATGGATGCGCCAGGGGGCAGGAAGAATTCTTGTCCGGCCATTCTCAAGGCCTGCCGAGGCATGGCCTTCACCGCGACCCGGGAGGCGCGCACGCGCCGGGAAGTCGATTTCTCGTTACTGGTAAGTGCAAGGGCCTCGGTTCGGGACAGGCCGGACCAATCCTCGGGTTTCGTTCCCGGAGGCACCTGGAAGTCGCGCAGCAGCGCCTGCTCGAGCGCAGCACGGGCCTCCCGGCCGAGGCTGACGTAGTCCCCATCCCAGGAACCGATGGCGTTCTCTTGCAGGTAGATGCGCAGCTCGCCCGCGGGCTTGAACCGCTTGCGCTTTGCCAGGGCCCTCAGAGCGAAGGGGATCACGCTGCCTTGCATACTTTGATGTCCGAGATGGCAATGTTGGCGCGCCGCGCAGGAGTGGAGCCCGCCTCGATGTAGCGGACCGTGTGGTCGTCATCCTCGTCGAGAAATTCGGACCAGGTGAGCACGTGCTCGAGGAAGGAGGCCACATCCAACTGCTGGGTCTGAGCCGCCCATCGGGCCGCGGAGAGCCCGTCGGGCGCGGCTTGGACTGCACCAAGAAAGACAGACAGAAGGCGATCCTCGGGCGCCGTGTCTTCATCGATGCTGACCGTCTCGTTGTCGCGGCTGCGCTTGCCTGCCTGCCGGTCGGTGAGCTTGCGCGTCTCGAGAGGCTTGAGGTCTCGGGTGATCGAGGCGAGGGCGTTACGCGAGCGATCGGTGTAGATGTCGAGACGGGTCTCGGGCTTTGCGGGGGCGATGCGGGAGAGGGCGGGGCATGTTTCCGACTTGCGCAGGGCCTCCTCCAGCTTGCCCTGGCCGCCTTCTTTCAGGAACTGACTGAAGGCGCGCATCCGGCGGGTCTGTTCGGAGATGCGCCGGAAGCTGAACATGAACTGCTCGAAGATGCGCGAGATCGACAGAAGGGTGTTGGACCACTCGTCAATGCTGCGGGTGATGGCCTTTCGATATACGGTGCCAGGCTCTTCGACCAACGGGCTGGAGAAGCGGTCATGAAGCTCATGGCGGTTGAGCTGCTCGACCACGAGATGTAGCCGCTTGGCGCGCTCCATGTAGTGCTCGTTCTGCCGCATCTTCTCTTCGATGGCGCGCACATCGGAGAACTTCGAGCTCATGACGTGCTGGAACTGAAGAATGTCCTGCGTGACGTATTCGCCGATCTCGTAGAGGCTCTGCGACAGCTCATCGGCATACCTCTCGCTGTCTTCGTGCTTCCCGCGGCTGGCTGCCTCCTCGAGCTCAAACAGCAGCTTCTCCATCCGGTCGACCTCGTCGCCGATGTTGCCGCCGATCGCGAACGTGCTGTGGCGCTGCGTGTGTTCGTCGAGCATCTCGCGCATCTTGCGCGTCAGGCTGAACTGACTGTCCTCGCGTGCATAGAGCACACGGTTATTGTGCAGCGACCGGACGGCCGACTGGTTCTCGTCGGTCATCAGGACCGCGCCCTCATGGTAGGCGGCCTCGATGAGATCGGCGTTACGGGCCAGGAGTCCCAGGAGCTGGCCGATGTCTGCTTTCCGGCTCAAAACAAGGACCCCTGTTCGGCCTGGGCCTCGACGTGCTCGCGCGCACCGGGCGTGTTCTCGATGAAGAACTCCAGCAGGTCGTGGAAGACATCGATCATGCCGGTGACGCAGTAGATCTCGCGCTCGGCATCCTGGATGCGGATGTATCCCCACTGGTCAAGACGGCGAAGTAGCGCATCGAGACGCTCACGGTCGGTGCTGCCCACGCCGCGATGCAGGAGCGTGATGATCTCCTGGAGATCCGAGCGCAGCTTGTTGTCCGCGCTGATCGCCGTGAGTAGCGACGAGGCGTGGATCTGATCGCCCGAGCGAAGTATCGCGTCAGAGCGCGTGGCAGTCATGCACAGGTCCATGAACGACAGGATCGGCCGCACCTCTCCGAGGATCTTCTTGTGAAGCGCGCTGACCTCCGCGCGCGGGACGCCTTCGGGTTTGGCGTGAACGGCGAAGAACGAGCCACCCGATGTGGGCGAGACGATCTTCTTGCCGATGCGACCCAGGAAGAGCGAGGCCTCGTGGAGGTTGTCCTCGTCGGCGAGGTATTCGTAGCCGGGGCGATCGGTGTGCGGGCATATGACGGCGCCGGTCAGAAGTGCGTTGATGACGTGCTCGAACATGATCACTTGTCCTTGTCGGTGGTGGCGTGCGGTGCGGCCTCTGCGGGCAGCTCGCCGGGGTTGCTGCCGGCCTTGGCCGAGGTGGGCGAGAACAGGAGTCTCTGCGACGACCGTCCGGCGTTGCGGATGTCGGCGAGCCGCGGCCCGGCGATGACTTTGATGCGGTAGTCGAAGCGGCTGTGAACGTCTGCCGGTGCCCTGGGGGTGGCCGAGACGAGGGTGATGTTGTTCTCGCGCAGCATGTCAAGAAGCCGCCGGGTGTTCGCGGAATCAAGATCGCCCAGCTCGTCAAGAGCCCAGACCATGTGAACCGCCGCCTTGCCGCGCACCATGTTGACGAAGGCAACGAGGATGGTGGTCAGGACCAGATAGGAGATGCCGTTCGAGGAGAGGTTCTTCATGTCGGTGCGGGCGTGGAAGGCACGCCGGTTGCCGTTCTCGATGATGTAGCCCTCGATGCGGATGTGATCGCGCAGGTCCGCCGACAGGCCATTCTTGCCGGTCCAGTGGCGGAGCAGGTCCGCCATCGCATCGGAGAAGCCCTCGGGAGGCTCAATGCTTCCCGACTTCATCCAGGTCTCGTGCAGCGCCGATAGGCGCTTCATGTCGGGCATGAATTCCAGGTCTCGGATCGAGGAAGTGATGCTGACGTTGAGATCCTGGACGACATTGATGACGTTGTTGCGGTCGAGGTTCTGTTGCAGCAGGCGGTTCTGCGCGCTGATGTTGCGATCAAGCGCCGTCAGGCGAAAGAACCGGGCTTTGATCTTGTCGGCAATCCTGCGCCCGTTCTGCATCAGGCTCTCGCGGTGCTGTCGGTGGCGGCTGTCGAACCAGTCGATCAGTGCGGGAACCCATTCAGGGCCCTCGACGGTGGACGCGAAGCGGGACTTGTGCTCCCGCAGGTGCTGTTCGGCCGGGCTTCCGGGATTGGCCTCGAAGATCTTCGCCACCGCGGTGACGCCCGTGCGGATATCGCGCTCCAGGCCGCGCGCCGCCTTCTCGGAGCGGTTCATCTGGTTGATCAGCTCATCGAGGGGTTCCACGACGGTGCCGACCGGCGTGATGTCGGCCGTGTCGACGTGAGCGAGGCGTTCGGCGATCTTCGAGAGGGTCTCTGAGAGAATCTGTATTCGCTTGGCGTGCTGATCGACCGTCGCCTTCAGGTCTTCCTTTGCTTTGCGCCATTTCCGGCCGAGCTCGGCCTCGACGGCCTTCTTCGCCTCGTGGACGCGCTTGGCTGTCGTGAGGCTGGTGCGAAGCTCGGGCAGCTTGGGCAGCTTGTTGGCAACAAAAAGCTTCCAGTTCTGAACCTCTTCGGAGTTGATACGGATCGACAGCAGGTCGGCCTCGCAGCTGTCGATGGTCGACTGCAAGCCCTTCATAACCTCCGGGTCGACACCCTCCTCCCGGAGGGCACCATTGAGTTCGTCGCGGATTTCCTTTTCGCGCTCCGCGAGCCGCGCCTTCGCCTCGGTTGTGCGCTCGGCGATGCGCTTGCGCGCCACATCGAGCGTCTTCTTGATGACCTTGAGCTCCTCGGCATGGACTGCCTTAACGTCCTTGAGTTCTTCGTCGCGTGCTGCGGTCGCCTCGTGGCGTGCCTTCTTGGCTTCCCGGCATGCGGTCTCGGCGGTTTTGAGGCGCGCCTCGGCGCCCTCCT